>Ga0247727_10002462_pt1 | contig 42341 bp, 41 predicted proteins | sample WisWelCaveWW1625_FD_202498 | JGI IMG/M metagenome (GOLD analysis project Ga0247727, IMG submission 202498) | Biofilm microbial communities from Wishing Well Cave, Virginia, United States - WW16-25 | ecosystem: Environmental > Aquatic > Deep subsurface > Groundwater > Cave microbial mat | place...
TGGATGAATCGCTTTCGGCGCCTGCTGATTCGGTGGGACAAAAAACCCGAAAACTATATCGCCTTTCTTCATTTCGCGTGTGGCTTGATTGCCTTTCGCGCTTCAGGGTTATTCGGATAGGCACTAAATAACGTCGCCGTTGTATTATTTCAAAATGGTTTGCTTGCACAATCGCTTGGCGCATTTTTAGAGGCGTTAAGCATCATGGTCAAAATCGGCGCGATGCCCGATGCAAACACAATCGAAAATTTACTTGCACAATTCAAGCAGGCAGTTGGCGAAAAAGAATTTGCGCGGGTGTGGGCAGAGGTGAGGGGAAATGAGGAACAACCTGGATGGCTGGGGGGGAGGACTGCCAACGGATAGGGTAACGGATAAACGGATAAACGGATAAGCGCGCGTCACTATCCGTTTATCCGTTTATCCGCTTTATATCCGTTGGCAATCCGTTGGCAATCCGTTCCATTGGAGGCAGCATGACACAAAATATTCGGCGCATTGTGTGTTGGAATTGCGAAAAGGTGTTTCGGGTGGATTTGGGCGCTATTACGCAGGATGTGGTGGTGGTGTATCGCGGACGCAAAAAAGAGGAACAGACGCCCGCGAAAAAATTGGTGGTGGAATGTCCGTTCTGCCAGAAACCGAACGAAATCGTGGTGTAACATGAGCGACTCAATTATTCAAGGCAAACCGCCGAGCAGCGACAGTTTGAAATGGCTGACGCTGATGGAACAGGCGCGCGAAAAATCGCTGGAAACGATTGACGACGCGGCGAAACAGTTGATTGGGCTGGACGGACTCATCAGCGGCATCTATTTCGGCGCGGTGACGTTCGCCAACATTGCGCCCGCCGTGTTGAATCCGTGGAGCGGCGCGCTGCTGCTCGCGCCCGTCGCGCTGTGGCTGGCGAGTTTGATTTTTGGCGTGCTGACGATTGCGCCAGGGAAATATCCCTACAATCCCCATTCGCCCGACGACGCGCGGGAGACCTACGAGCAAATTGTGCAGACGAAATACCGCCGTCTGCAAATCGCGCTGTGGTTGTTTGTGGCAAGCATCCTCGCGTTGGGCGCGGCGCTGGTCATGTATTTGGATTGGGTGAGCAAGGGGCTAATAAAGACCTGACACAGTACATCACAGATCTGTGTTCCGCCGCGCGAGGACCATCGAATAGAATTCGACGTCTCAACAAGGCGTTCTAAAAAACAACGCAAAAAGCGAACATTGTTTGGCGCGCCTTGTTTTTTCCCAAGCTTTGTTTCAGCTCGCGAACATTGTTCGCAACGAATTACAATTCGATGGACGGCGCGGCAAATTGTGATGTACTGTGTCAGGTCTGGAGGATGATGCAATGACAACAGCGACGATTAAAGTACAGGATATCAAAGTCGGCGGTTTCACCATTCCCGATCCGCCGAACGATGCGGATTTATTGCGCTGCGTGCATTGCGGCTTGTGCCTCAATCATTGTCCCACGTATCGGCTCACGGCTCTCGAAACCGAATCGCCGCGCGGTAGAATTTTTCTGATCAAAGAATTGGCGGAAGGAAAACAAACGGTCACGCCTGCGTTCGAGAAACACATCGGACTCTGTTTGAATTGCCGCAACTGTGAAACCGTGTGTCCGAGCGGCGTGCGCTATTCGGTATTGCTGGAAGCCGCGCGCGGCGAAATTGTGCAGCAAGGAAAATTATCGCGCCGCGAAAAATTGATTCGCTGGGCAGTGTTCAAACAATTGTTCCCACATCCGCGCCGTTTGGATTTTGTCGCGGGCATGACGGGTTTGTATCAACGCATGCTACAGCCACTTGTCCGCGCCACGGGCATTTTGAAATTGTTTGGGCGTCTGGGCGAAATAGAGGCATTGCTGCCTGACCGTCGCTTGCGTACTTACAAACCACCCAAACCAAAATTACCCGCGCCCGAAGTGGAAGGCGCATATCGTCGCCCCCCGTCACCCGTCACCCGTCACCCGTCACCCCAACGGAGACGCGTCGCGTTATTCACGGGCTGCCTCATGCGCGCGGGCTTTGCCAACATTCACGAAGCGACGGTGCGCGTGTTGGAACGCAATGGTTACGAGGTTCTCGTTCCCACAGGACAAACCTGCTGTGCGGCCTTGCACGTTCACGCGGGCGAACGCGAGATCGCCAAAGAGATGGCGAAACAAAATATTGATTTGTTCTTGCAAGAAGATTGGGATGCCATCGTCATCAACGCGGCGGGTTGCGGCGCGCAACTCAAAGATTACGCGGAATTATTCCGCGACGACGAAAAATACTTTCACGCCGCCGAAAAATTCGCCGCGCGCACAAAGGATGTGAGCGAACTGCTCGCTGACTCCCCTCTCCTTTTGGGAGAGGGGCTGGGGGTGAGGGGGCGGGGCAAACCCGCCTTCAAAAACAAAACGCGCGTCACCTACCAAGACGCCTGCCATCTCGCGCACGGCCAAAAAATTCGCCTCCAACCGCGCCAAGTGCTAAAACAGATCGGCAATCTCGAGCTCGTCGAAATGCGCGCGAGTGATCGCTGCTGTGGCAGCGCGGGCATTTACAATGTCATCCATCCCGAAATCGCGGATCAGCTCATTGACGAAAAAATTTCCAACACCCGTGACACGCGCGCAGAAATTGTCGTCACAGGCAATATCGGTTGTCTCTTGCAATTGGAATACGGCAAAAAACGCGCGGGGTGGAATGGGCGCGTGATGCATTTGGTGGAGGTGTTGGATGAGGCGTATCGAGATAGTGCGGTAGTGCGATAGTGTGGTAGTGGTGTAGTGGTGAAAGACTATCGCACCAAAACACTATCGCACTACGTCACTATCACACATAATTCTGCGTGAACGGATTCATGCGTTTCTCTTCCCCAATCGTCGTCATCGGTCCGTGTCCCGAATACACTTTTGTTCCATCGGGCAGCGTGTATAATTTTCCGCGAATGGATTTTAGCAATTCCTCGAGCGAACATCCTGGAAAATCCGTGCGACCAATCGTCCCGCGCATCAACACATCGCCCACAAACACCACGCCATTGTCCGCGTCGTACAGCGCAATCGAACCAGGGGAATGACCTGGCACTTCAAACACCTGCAATTTCACATTCCCCGCTTCCACGACATCGCCTTCATTGAGCCACCGTTCGGGATCGGGCAGCGGCGGCACGGCAACACCGAACATTTCCGCTTGACGCTCCACTGATTCAAACACGCGCTTTTCCTTTGCCCCCACCAATAACGGCGCGCCCGTCGCCCGTTTCAATGCTTCAACACCCATCACATGATCAAAATGTGCGTGCGTCAAAACAATCGCGCGCGTTTTCACGCGTAAATTTTCGAGCGTTTCGTGAATCTGGCGCGCGTGTCCCCCTGGATCAATCACCACCACCTCACGCGAATTTTCATCGCCCACGATATAACAATTCACGCCCAACGGACCCACTTGCATCATTTGAAAAATCATCTCTCCTCTAACTCATGTTACGCGGAAATGTCATTCTGAGCCGCCTTTGCGAAGAATCTCTCGTACGAAAACCGAGATTCTTCAGTCCCTTCAGAATGACATGCGTAAGGTGAGCTCCTAAGAAATCATAATACACTGTTTGCTAACCCCTTCAAAGCTAGTTATAATTCGCGGCGCTGCGCCCTTTGCAATGCAATGCCGTTTTTGCATCGCCGCGTCAATGGCGACGCTTTGGGAACGCATGAGGTTTATAGTCCATTCAAATTGCGGCACATTCGACGCAATTTTATTCCACCCATCGCTCTCCCACGCCGCCCACGCATTGACAATTCATGTTCACGGCTCAAACTGCTCCGCCCCTCCCGCCGCTCAACGGCGCGCCCCCCCGCGATCGCGCCATCGTCGCCACGCTGCTCTATTACGATTTATTTTCGTTCCCCTTGCGCGCCGATGAATTGGTGCGCTACGCGCATCATCAACTTGCTAGCGATTTGCCGAAACAGGGTGCATGGTTTAATTCGCGCGACGCCTTCTGGTTTCTCAAAGGGCGCGAACATTACATCCAACGCCGCGCGGAATTATCCACCGCGTCCACCGAAAAATTAGAACGCGCGCGCAAGTTTGCGCGACTCTTGCAAATCATCCCTGGCGTGCGTTTCATTGGCGTCACGGGATCGTTGGCAATGGAAAGCGCGGTCCCCGAAGACGATATTGATTTTTTGATCATTGCCGCGCAACATCGGTTATGGCTCACGCGCGCGTTAGTGTTATCCGCGCTGCTCGCATGGGGCGTGAAACGTCCCGACGATGGGCGCATCGAATATCCGAATCTGATCTGCGCCAATATTTTTTTGAGCGAAAGCGATCTACACATTCCCGACGAAAATTTATTTATCGCGCACGAAATTTGTCAAATGCTCCCACTGCTCGGTGAAAAAACATATCGCAATTTTCTCGGCGCGAACGCGTGGGTGAAAAATTTTTTGCCGCAATGGCAACCCGCGCCTGTTGCATTTCAGGATCGCGCCACACTACGAAACGCCCAACGCGCCTTTGAACTCGCGTTCGCCAACGGCATCGGCACGCGCGTTGACCGCGAACTCGCGCAACGCCAACTCAAACGCATCGAATCCAAACACGCGCGCGGTCACAACCCGAACGTAAAAATCACGCCAACGCAATTGCGTTTCCACGCGCGCGATTTGTCCGATTACGTGATAGAGACGTTTAACGCGCGATGGGAAGCATTAAATTTGTATTCGTAGGGGCGGGGTCATCCCGCCCCAATCCCTGCAAACGGGCGGGATGACCCCGCCCCTACAAACCATGTCACTGATTCTCTTCGGTCAATCCTACTATCTGAAATTCGATCCGAAATTGTACGCGGAAATGAAACCGTATCCGCCGCTCGGTTCGTTGTACGCGGCGAGTTATACGCGCGCGCTGGGGTATGATGTCGCGTTGTTTGATGCGATGTTGGCAGAATCGGAAGAGGAGTGGGCGCGCGCACTCGATTTGCACAAACCGAAATACGCGATTGTGTTTGAGGACAATTTCAATTACTTGTCGAAAATGTGCTTGCTGAATATGCGCCAAGCGGCGTTCAAAATGATCGAGATGGCAAAGGCGCGCGGCTGCATCGTGATCGTCAATGGCTCCGACGCGACGGATCATCTCGAGGAATATTTTGCGCGCGGCGCGGATTTCATGATTTTGGGGGAAGGGGAAGTGACGTTGGAGGAGTTGTTGGGGAAATTGGAGAGAAACGAGAAACGAGAATTTTCAGAGATTCGCGGGTTGGTGTGGCGCGATAACTCCCCTCTCCCAAAGGGAGAGGGGCTGGGGGTGAGGGTGCAGCGTTCGATGAAACGCGAATTTATCCGCGACTTGGATCGTTTGCCCTTTCCCGCGTGGGATTTGGTGGATATTCCGCGTTATCAAAAAATTTGGCGCGAACGGCACGGCTATTATTCCATGAACATGGTGACGACGCGCGGCTGTCCCTATTCGTGCAATTGGTGCGCGAAACCGATTTATGGACAGCGGTACAATGTCCGTTCCCCTGAAAATGTGGCGCAAGAACTGAAATGGCTGCGCGAACATTTTTCGCCCGATCATATTTGGTTCGCCGATGATATTTTGGGATTGAAACCAAATTGGCTCGAACGCTTTGCGGATCTGGTCAATGAATACGATTGCGCCACGCCGTTCAAATGTTTGCTGCGCGCGGACTTGGTGACAGAAAAGGTCGCATCTGCATTGCAGCGCGCAAAATGTCACACCGTTTGGATGGGCGCGGAAAGCGGTTCGCAAAAAATTCTCGACGCGATGGACAAAGGCACGACAGTGGAACAAATTTATGCGGCGCGCAAATTGTTGGGCGCGGCAAACATCCGCGTCGGCTATTTCATCCAATACGGCTATCGCGGCGAAACGCGCGAGGACATTGAGCTCACGCTGAAAATGATCCGCGAAACAATTCCCGATGAAATCGGCATTTCCGTTTCCTATCCCTTGCCCGGCACAAAATTTTACGAAAACGTAAAAATGGAATTGGGCGCAAAACAAAATTGGACCGACAGCGATGATTTGGCGATGATGTATCAAGGCACGTATTCGACAGACTATTACCGCATCTTGTATCGCGTCACGCACCACGAATTGCGCCGCCTGCACGCGGAACGAAAATTGAAACGCGCGTTGAAACAACCGCAAACGATTCGCGGCGAGACGCTGCGCGCGTTGGGCGCGATTCCATTGCAAACGGCGCGATTGAACAAAGCGCGTTCGGAATTGAACAAGCGCGAACAATATGAATATGAAACAACATAAAAAATTGACGGAACGTGAAATAGACGAGCGTGTAATTGCAGAGGCGAACGACGATTCCGCGTGGGAAAAACCCATCAGGTGCTTTGCGGGCGCGTGGAGCGATATGCCCAAAGATGTAATCGAGGATTTTATGCGCGACATAAAAACGAGCCGCAATCAGGCATTTGGAAAAAGAGGAAACGAAGATGTCAAATCATACACCAGTGAACGATTTACCCATCACCATTGATCCAGAGACCATGAGTGGCACGCCCGTTATTCGCGGCACGCGTGTTCCCGTGCAAACGCTGTTTGATTATCTTGCGGACGGCTACACACTCGATCAATTTCTCCACAGTTTCCCAACCGTCGAGCGTACTGATGCACTAGCCATCCTTGAACATGCAACCGAACATCTCAGCGTAGATGCAATTCGATGAAAATTTTGATTGATGAAAGTCTGCCAATCGAATTAAAAGATGCGCTGACAGGGTGGGATGTCTCTACTGTGAAGGAAATGGGCTGGCGTGGTCTTAAAAATGGTGAGCTGCTCAAGAGAACCAACGAACTATTCGATGTCTTGCTCACGGGCGATAAAAATTTGCGTTACCAGCAAAACTTGAGACGAATCAAATTGGCGTTCATCATTTTCCCGTCGAATCATTTAGACATCGTCCTCCGTTTTGTACCCGCAGCACAAGAAGCGTTAGCCCATATTCAAGCTGGGGAAATCATCGAATTGTAAATGCGAAAAAAAATCCTCCTCTACAACCCCCGCGCGGTTTTTTACACGATGCCGCTTTCGCTCATCGTGCTCGGCTCGCGTTTCGACCCCGCGCAGTACGATGTGCGAATCATTGACGCGCGCCTTGAACGCGATCCGCACGCGCGTCTGTTGGAGGAAATTGAGGATGCTGTATGTCTCGGCGTCACAGTGCTGACAGGCGCGCCGATTCGGGATGCGCTCGCCGCGTCGCGCGCCGCGAAAGCAAAGCGTCCCAATTTGCCAATCGTGTGGGGCGGCTGGCATCCGTCGCTGTTTGCCGAACAATGTTTGCAAGAAAACTCTGTGGATGCCGCCGTCATCGGTCAAGGCGAAGAAACGTTTGCAGAAATAATACAGAGACTAGAGACTAGAGACTCGCTCGCTGGCGTACAGGGGATTGTTCATCGTTCACCCGTTCACCCGTTCACCCCCTCACCCCTTCATCCCATCACCGAACCCCCCCGCCCCTTAAAAGACATCAACAAACTCCCCGCGCACAACTATGACTTGATTGACGTTGAAAATTTTTTCGCGCTCAAAAAGACACGGCAGTTTGATTACATATCCTCGCAGGGCTGCCGCTTTCGCTGCACTTTTTGCGCCGATCCATACGTGTACAAACGCGGCTGGTACGGCTATGAACCCGCGCGCATGGGCGCGGAATTGGCGCATTGGTGGAAAAAATTTCATTTTACCGACGTTGGTTTTCAAGACGAAACGTACTTTACGAATCCGCAGCGCGTCGCCGCGATTGACGAAGAATTTTTGAAACGCGATTTGCATTTTACGTGGATGGCAACAATGCGCGCAGATCAAGGATTTCGTCTTGACGAATCATTGTTGAAATTATCGAAACGCGCGGGCTTGCGCCGCGTCATGATTGGCGTCGAATCGGGTTCGCAAAAAATGTTGGATTGGATGAAAAAAGATATAACGTTGGAGCAGGTTTTCGACAGCGCGGAAAAATGCAAACGCGCGGGCGTGGGAATTATTTTCAACGTCATTGTCGGTTTTCCGCACGAGCCGCCCGAAAGCATCACGGAAAGTTTGCGCGTCGCCAAGGAATTGCGCGCCATGAGTCCCGATTTTGAAGTCGCGTTCTTTTATTACAAACCGTACCCTGGCAACGAAATCGCGGACATGCTCGTGCGCGACGGCTATCAATTTCCGAAAACATTGGAAGAATGGGCGGATTTCGATTACGTCGGCTCGTCAGGTCCGTGGGTCACGCGCGAAAAATATAAACTCGTCGAACGCTTCAAATTTTATCAGCGGCTGGCGTGGAATCGCGCGTCGCCGTTGCGCGTGCCATTACAAAAACTCGCGCGGTGGCGGTGTGAGAATGATGTGTATGGATTTCCGATTGAAAAGAAGTTGGTAGAATGGATTCGGCAGCCAGTACAATTGTCGTGATGCCTCACGCCCACGCGTAGAGAGCGCTCTCTAGCGCGGTGGGGCGAAAACGGTTAGACCCGTCGGCGTTAGAGAACGCCTCGCTACGCAATTTTGTTGAACAACAATATTAAAATGGATCGAATAACCGAGTACCGTTCCGTAATCAAACGCGTGTTGGGCGAATGGCACACGTTCGTTTCCGCGAGTTCCGATTCGCTTGAGCATGTTTTGATCTGCGATGAACAACGCGATCATTATTTGCTACTCGATCTGGGATGGAACAACTATGAGCGCATTGACGGCATTTATATTTACGTTCGCATCCACGAAAACAAAATTCGTGTTGAAGTGGATTGGACCGAATACGGTGTGGCGCGTGAATTTGTCGAATGCGGCGTGCCAAAAGACGAGATTGTGCTTGCGTTCCACCGTCCCGAAAAACGCCCCTACACCGATTTTGCCGTAGCGTAAAAAATGGACATTCTCCTCACGCACGGCTATTTCATTGCCGAAGACGAACACGAAAAGCGGATCATGAAACCGTATCCGCCGCTCGGCATTTTGGCATTGTCCGCGTATTTGAAATCGCGCGGGTACAATGTCGCCGTGTACGACACGACATTTTCGACAAAGGAAAAGTTTTACGCGTATCTAAATCAAGCGCGCCCGCGCATCGTCGGCATCTATACCAACATGATGACCAAGTTCAACGTGTTGGACATGATCGCCGCGTGTAAAAAAATCGGCGTGCACGTCATTCTCGGCGGACCCGAACCGCCGTATTACGCGCGCGAATATATTGAAAGCGGCGCGGATGTGATCGTCGTCGGCGAGGGGGAATTGACGCTTGACGAATTGATTCCCGCGCTAACCAACAACGGCGCGCACAATTTGCAGCACATCGCGGGCATCCATTATCGCGATGAAAATGGCAACATCGCCCAAACCATGCCGCGCCCGTACATCAAAGACCTCGACACACTTCCCTATCCTGACCGCGCCGCGATTGACGCGCAAAAGTACGTGGACACTTGGCGACTGTATCATGGACGCGGCTCGCTATCGCTGATTTCCGTGCGCGGCTGTCCATTCCACTGCACCTGGTGTTCCCATTCCGTTTATGGCGAGACGTACCGCCGCCGCTCACCTGCAAAATTTGCAGAGGAAACGCGGCAAATTATTGAAACCTACAAGCCCGATCAACTCTGGTACGCCGATGATGTGTTCACGATTCATCACGGTTGGTTTTTCAATTACGCGAAGGAACTAAAACACCGCGGCGTGAAAATTCCGTTCGAGTGCATCTCGCGCGCGGATCGGATGAATGAGCAAGTCTTTGACACCTTGAAAGAAATGGGCTGTTATCGTTTATGGATTGGCAGTGAATCGGGTTCGCAAAAAATTTTGGATGCGATGCGGCGCGATGTCCAAGTGGAGCGCGTGCAGTGGGCGACACATGAATTGCAAAAGCGCGGCATCGAGGTTGGCATGTTCATCATGCTCGGTTTCGACGGTGAAGAGGAAAACGATATTCGCGCCACAGCTGAACACTTGAAAATTTCCAACCCCGATATCTTTCTCACCACCGTCGCGTATCCGATCAAAGGCACGGGCTATTACAAGCAAGTCGAGGAAAAAATTATCGCGCGCCAAGATTGGCAGCATAGAACTGATCGCAATCTCACCGTCGCGGGACGCCACTCGAAAAAATATTACGACTATGCCCAGCAGTGGTTGTGGGGCGAATTTATTTTCAACCAGCAGCGCAAAAATGGCAATCATCCTGCGCGTGTGTTTCACCTGGTGAAACAAGCAAAAGCGGCGGCGAATATCGGCATTGGAAAATTGGGGATGGCGTTAACGGCGAACGAGATTGAAGCATAAGCGGAGAGACAAAAATGGCAGCTGTACTCGAACCAAAAACGAAAATCACAGAGGGGGCGATAGTTGTGCATTTGCGTCCCGTCATTGAAATGGACGATGATCAGTTTTTTGAATTTGCCCAGCTCAATCGCGATTTGAGAATCGAACGCAATGCCGAAGGAGAGTTAATCATTATGCCGCCAACCGGTTGGGAAACGGGTGGGCGTAACGCCGAGGTCACGATGCAATTACGCGCGTGGGCAAAACGCAACGCGCAAGGTGAGGCAGTTGATTCTTCGACGGGTTATCGTTTGCCCAACGCGGCAACGCTTTCGCCTGACGCTTCGTGGGTGCGCCGAGATCGTCTCAACAAAATTTCGCCGCAAGAGAAAAAGAAATTTTTGCCCCTCTGCCCTGATTTTGTGATCGAACTGAAATCGCCATCAGATCGACTCGATAAGCTTCAGAACAAGATGCAAGAGTGGTTGGACAACGGCGCGCAACTGGGGTGGCTAATTGATCCCCAAACAAAACGCGTGTACGTCTATCGTCCAAACACAGAGATTGAAATTATTGAGAATGGAAAATCAATTTCAGGCGAACCGCTGTTGCAAGGGTTCGCGTTGGATTTGACGCAACTTTGGTAAATGGAATCCGTATTTTCCGAAACGTCCCGCGCGTTCTTGGGGATGGCGTTGACGGAAAAGCAGGTGGAATCGTGAGAGGGGCCAAGTATGGGAATTACAACACTTCAGCGCGAGAAAAAAACCGCGCCCAGCGATAGAAAACTTCGGCACAATCTATTGTCACTTCAGCTTGATCCTTTCATGCAAATGGATCCTGACTTTGTCCTCTATGTGCGTCCTAGTGTAGAACTCGACGACGATCAATTGTTCGAATTTTGCCAAATCAATCGCGATTTTAGAATCGAGCAGAATGAGGAGGGTGAATTGATTATTATGATGCCAGCAGGCGGTACCACAAGTGACCGCAATTCTGAAATCAATATGCAGTTGCGGCAATGGACCAAGCGCGATGGGACGGGGACTGCCTACGAGTCATCCATCGGTTTTCGACTGGGCAAAAAAGAAGTGCTTTCGCCCGATGCCGCATGGGTTCGCAATGATCGCTTGGCGCAACTGACACCTGAGCAAAGAGAGAAATTTCCACCGCTCTGCCCCGATTTCGTGATCGAATTGAAATCGCGCACAGACCGCCTCAAAACTCTGCAAAAAAAGATGCAAGTTTGGATTGACCGCGGTGTGCAGTTGGGTTGGTTGATCGATCCACCCGCAAAGCGAGTGTATATCTATCGTCCGCAGCAACCCGTCGCAACATTGGAATATCCAAATTCGATTGCAGGGGATCCAATCTTGAGCGGATTCGTTTTCGATGTGACCCAAATATGGTAGCGGAATCCCTTACCGAAACCTCATACGCGTTCGACGCTCACGCGCGAAACTACGACGCCCTCGTTGAACCCAACACGCTCTTGCAAAATATGCGCGCCGCGTTGTGGCACGAGGTCACGCAACGCGTTCCCTCCCCCGCGCGTTTGCTCGATCTCGGCTGTGGCACGGGCATTGATGCGGTGTATTTCGCACAACGCGGCTATCACGTCACCGCGCTTGACGTTTCACGCGAAATGGTGATTCAGACGCGCCAGCGTGTTTCCACCGCCCGTGTCAACGTCCGCATAGAAAATATCGGCGCGCTCGATTTGGAAAAATTGGGTGATGAAAAATTTGACGCGATCTATTCCGATTTAGGACCATTGAATTGTGTTTCCGATTTAGAAATTGTTTCAAAACAATGCGCGGCGCATCTACAACCGAACGGCTATTTGATTTTTTCGGTCATGGCGCGCGTCTGTCCTTGGGAGATTTTCTATTATTCCTTGCGCGGCGATTTCAAACAAGCCACGCGTCGTTTCCCACGCCAAATAATTCCTGTGAATCTGGAAGATGGCGTCGTGTGGACAAGATATTATTCCCCGCGCGAATTTTTCAAATCATTCGCGAATGAATTCCAACTCGCCACCTATCGCTCACTCAATCTATTTTTGCCACCGCCATATCTCAATCGTTGGTATCAGCGCGCGGGAATTTTGATGAAACCGTTGGGGTGGCTCGAAAAAAATCTTTCGGCATTTCCCGTATTGCGCGATATGGGCGATCACTTTTTGATCGTGTTGGAAAGAAAGTCAGGTACTCATGCAAACAGGTAGTCAGGTGAGCAATCCCCCTGTTTCCCTGTTTCCTGTTTCCCTCTTTACCCTGTGTGCTAACCACAACTCAGCTCACCGCGAACCTTGCCGTCAAGTACAACGAACTCACCCACCAAACCCTCGCGCTCCCCATTCTCATTTTCTATCTCACCGCGCGCTGCAACTCGCGTTGTATCTCGTGCGATTGGTGGCAAAGCGACGGCGCGGATGATTTATCATTCGATGAAATTCGCGTGCTCGTGAAACAACTGCCCGCGCTCGGCGTGCGAATGGTCGTGTTTTCGGGCGGCGAACCATTGCTGCGGCGCGACGTGTATGAGATTGCGAATTTGTTCCGCGCGCACAACATCAAGTTGTATTTGCTCACCGCGGGATTGTTTCTCGAAAAGGATGCCGAAAAAATCGCGACGCGTTTTGACCAAGTGACGATTTCGCTCGATGGTCACACTCTCGCGTTGTACCAAAAAATTCGCGGCGTGGACGCGTTGGCGTTGGTGGAACGCGGCGCAAGAAAATTGCAAGTCCTCGCGCCACACATCCCCGTTCGCGCGCGCAGCACACTCCATCGTCACAATTTCCGCGAACTGCCACATTTGATTGACAAAGCGCGCGGCATGGGCTTGCAGCAAATTTCGTTCCTGTCCGCTGATGTGACGAGCGAAGCATTTGGGCGTTCACGCGGCGAAAGTTCGACACGCGGCTTGTTGTTGGACGAAGGGGAAGTAAAGGAATTTGGGGAAATTGTCGAGGAGACGATTGTTTCGCACGCGCGCGATTTTGAAAATCATTTCATCGCGGAATCCCCCGAAAAATTGCGCCGTCTCCCGCGCTATTACGCCGCGCAATTGGGACTCGGCGCGTTCCCACCCATTTCCTGCAACGCGCCGTGGGTCAGCGCGGTGATCGAGGCGGATGGCAATGTGCGCCCTTGTTATTTTCACAACGCGGTAGGGAATGTGCGCGAGAAAAATTTGCGCGAAATTTTGAATCATGAAATGAACACCTTTCGCGCGCAACTGGATGTCCATGAAAATGAAACGTGCAAAAAATGTGTTTGCACGTTGAAGGTGGGAATGAGAACGAAATTATGGTAGTTTCCCTATTTCAAAAAGAATTTTGGCGATGGCATACATCGCTCAAAAATTTTTTGAAACAAGCCCTCTAATGAAGCCAAAAATTATCCTCTACCATCCCAAATCCAACCCCGGCGGCAAAGCGATTCTGCCGATGCCGTTGCTTGCCGTCGGTTCCATGTTGGAAAACGAATTTGAATATACGATTGTGGACTCGAATCTTTTGCAAGATGCCGTGCCTGTCATGGAAAATTTGATCCGCGATGAAGGATACAATGTCGTAGCTACAACCGTGATGCCAGGACCGCAACTTGTCGAAGCGACGAACGATACGCGCACATTGAAAAAACGCGCGCCGCATGTCGAGATGGTGTGGGGCGGCTATTTTCCGACACAGCACAGCGATACCGTGTTGGGCGCGGACTATGTGGACTATACTGTTCACACACAAGGCGAAATTACATTTTTGGAATTGATGCGGACGCTGCACGATGGCGGCGCGCTGAACGCGGTGAAAGGAATTTCGTACAAAGACAACGGCAGCATCAAACACAACGCGCCGCGCGAATTAACTTCGCCCGACAAATTGCCCGATTGGAATTACGACAAACTCTACATGCCGCAATATCTCAATCGCAATTACATGGGCGAAAAAGTTTTGGAGCATCATTCGAGTTGGGGTTGTCCCTTCGCGTGTAACTTTTGCGCGGTGGTGAGTATGTCGAATCGGCGTTGGCTGCCGCAGTCCGCGCCGCATCTCGAAAAAATTTTTCGCAACCTCCATGACAAATATGGCGCGGACGCGGTGAATTTTCACGACATGGATTTTTTTGTGAGCGAAGCGCGCACGGCGGAATTTTCCGAGCGCATCAAAAATCTAAACATGCGTTGGTGGGGCTTGGGACGCATTGATACCCTGCTCGCCTACAAAGATGAAACGTGGAACAAGATGAAAGCAAGTGGTTTGAAAATGATTTTCAGCGGCGCAGAATCGGGTTCGGACGAAATTCTGCTGTGGATGAACAAGGGCGGCAAGGCGAGTATTCACGCCACAATCGAATATGTGAAACGCGCGCAAGCGTTCCGCATCGTCCCCGAACTCTCGTTCGTGATGGGCAACCCGCCTGATCCGATGGAGGACATTCGCGTCACGATGGAATTTATTCGTAAAGTAAAACAGCTCAATCCCGCGACAGAAATTATTTTGTACATTTACACGCCCGTGCCGTTGGATGGAAATTTATTCAATACCGCTAAAGAGTACGGTTTCAAATTTCCCGAAACGCTCGAAGAGTGGACGACGGGACACTGGAAAGAATTTTCGCTGCGCCGCACGCCCGGCGTCCCGTGGCTCGATCAACGCGCCCAAAATCTCGTCCGCGATTTTGAAGCCGTCATCAACGCGTACTACCCCACCGTCACCGACATCAAACTTAATGGTTTGAAACGCCAATTCTCGCGCGCCCTCGCATCTTGGCGTTACTATTTCCAATTTTACAATTCACCCATCGAACTCAGAGCATGGCAAAAGTTGGTGCATTACCAACGTCCTGAAACAACGGGGTTCTAAAGAAGGGATGAGGGATGAGGGATGAGTCCATCCCTCATCCTTCATCCCTCATCCTTCGCAATGCTCTCTCGCGTCCGCCAACTTTTTCCCTCCCCCGTTCCCGAACTCGCGCCGCGCGAGGCATATCGTTTGTGGGCGGAACAATATCCGCCCTACGCGCACAATTTGTTGATGGAAGTGGAACAGCGCGCGGTGATGGAATTGTTGCCTGCCGTAAATCGCAAACGCGTTTTGGATTTAGCGTGCGGCACAGGACGCTATGCGCGTTTGTTGCAAGAACGCGGCGCACGCACGCTCGCGCTCGATTTTTCATTCGAGATGTTGGCGCGTTCGGAAAAAAATTTTGTGCGCGCGCAGGGCGACATGAGCGCACTGCCTTTTCGCGCTGCGTCGGCAGATGTGATGATTTGCGGTTTAGCGGTGGGGCATGTGGCAAATTTGCAGGGCGCGCTGTGCGAAATGGCGCGCGTCTTGACGCCGAAAGGGACGCTGATTTATTCCGATTTTTACGCGGCGGGCAAGGCGCGCGGCTGGAAACGAACCTTTCGCGCAGACAACAAAACTTTTTCCGTACAACACCATGCGCGCACCGAACTCGAACATACGCACGCGATCCGCGCGGCGGGGCTGCAGCTCGATACACTGCGCGTCGTACACATCACACCCGAATTGGCGCGCGCCGATGCGCGCGCCGAAAATTTTCGCAAACAGTGGGGCGATACGCCCGTGGCGCTCGTGATCCGCGCGCAAAAACCTTAGCGCCGCTCATCGAATTGAATTCGACGGCTGAACAAGGTTGGGAAAAAACAACGCGCGCCCAACAATGTTCGTTCTTTGCGTTGTTTTTTGGAACGCCTTATTGAGACGTCGAATTTAATTCGATGGGAGCTGCGCGGTGGATCGCAGAGCTGTGAGGTACTGTGACACAGTAGATCACAGATCTGGTCAACTCGCTCGCGAGGGATTGCGGATGAACTCTATCCGAGTAATCCCAACGGGAAGAATCGGGATTACAAATCCCTCGCGCGCAGGGAGGAGGTCAAATTGTGATGTACAGTATCAGGTCTTGCCGACGCCCCGCTGACGCGTCCGCGTTGTGTGGGGCGTATTTTTTGGAATGGTGAAATGGTTTTCTCAATCCCCCCCTTTGTTTTTTGAAAATGCGCGCCTTGTGGATCCGCTGCGTGGTGAAACGCGCGGCACATTGCGGATTGCGCGCGGACGGCTTGATGGAATCAACGTTGCGCCCCAACGCGGCGACGCGCGTTTTGATTTGGATGGCGCGATTGTTTTGCCCGCGTTCCTCAACGCGCACGATCATTTGGAATTGAATAATTTTCCGCGTTGGAAAAATCGTCCGTGTTACGCGAACGCGCGCGAATGGGCGATGGAAGGCAACGCGCAGCTCGACAGCGATGCCGAAATTGTCACCGCGCGCAATGTGCCGCTTGCGGATCGGTTATTTATCGGCGGCTTGAAAAATTTGTTGTGCGGCGCGGCGACGGTGGCGCATCACAATCCGTTTCACACTCCACTCCGAAAAAATTTTCCCGTGCGCGTCGTCAAGCGGTACAGCTGGTCTCATTCGCTTTATCTCTCGCCCGATTTTGCAAAATCCTATCGCCGCACGCCGCGCGACGCGCCGTACATGATTCATTTGGCGGAAGGAACGGACGCGGACGCGCACGGCGAACTCGCGCAACTTGCGGACGCGGGCGCGTTCCATGACAACACTGTTTTGATTCACGGCGTTGGATTGACGGAACCACAGCGCGCGCGCGCGATTGAAAAACGCGCCGCGTTGGTGTGGTGTCCCAGCAGCAATTTTTTTCTCTTGAACGCGACGGCGAACGTGCGCGCATTTTCGGACGCGCGTTTGCTGGCGGTGGGCAGCGATTCGCGTTTGACGGGCGAACGCGATCTGTTGGATGAGTTGCGAGTAGCTCGTGAAACAAATCAAATTTCGGCTGAGGCGTTATTGCGCGCCGTGACAAGCGATGCGGCGAAAATTTTGCGTGTGAAGGATGTGGGACAAATTCAGCGCGGGATGCGCGCGGATTTGGTGATACTGCCTAAAGAGGTTGATTCAGCGGCGGACGCGTTGGGGCAAATTCGACGCGCGGATTTGCGCGCGGTAATCGAGAACGGAGAAATACGCGTGAGTGATTCGGATTTCGCGCCGTTGATGCACAATGCGGCGCGCGCAAATTTGGATGGGCGCGAAAAATTTGTGGCGCGCGATTTGGCGGAACGATACGCGCGCAATTCAATTCAAGAAGCGGGATTCGAGTTGGTGTGAATGTGCGTTCGTTTTTCCGCGCGTGTGTTAGTTTTAGCGCTTGTCCTCGTTGTTTGGGCAATCGCGCTGCATCAACTTGCGGTCTATCCGCCCGTGCATGAGGACGAGCCGTGGATCGCCTCGACGAGTTGGCAGCTGGCAACGCGCGGCAATTTTGGTTCGCCGCTCTTTACGGGCTTGTGGGGCATGGAGGAACGCTATTACGATTTCATGCCGCTGTATCCTATCGTCTCTTCATTTTTTATGCGCGGCGCGGGGGTTGGATTATTTCAAGCGCGCTTTGTTTCCGTTTCACTCGGCATCCTTACGCTCGCGCTCACATTTGCGTTGGGGCGACGATTGTGGAATGGGCGCGTTGGATTCATAGCTGCACTTGTCCTTGTCACTTTGCCGCTGACCGTTCCACCGTATTCGCTTGGCAGTTTGTTTTTCGATGTCACGCGCGTCGCGCGCTATGATATTTTGGCGACGGGGTTGGGCTTGAGCGCGTGGCTGTTTTGTTTGCGCGCGTTGAAAACGCAGCAAACCCGTTGGTATTTCCTCGCGGGATTCGTTTCGGGACTTGCAGGGTTAGCTCATCTCTACGGCGCGTTTTGGTTCCTCGCGTTAGGCGCGTTGGTGGTGTTGGAAAAAACATCATGGGAAAAATTCGCCGCGCTCAGTTTGGGTTTTCTGGCGGTGTGGAGTATTTACGCGTTCTATGTCGTCACAGGTTGGAATTTTTTTCTCGCGCAAACGCAGTGGTATGGCGAACGCTTTGATGTATTCAATCTGCTCTGGTACGCGCGAAATGTTTTGCGTGAACTCGCGCGCTATCGTTTCACAAATGGTTTGGGCGCGGGCATCGTAACCATCGGATTGATCAGTTCGATCTTTTTTCTGGCGCGCCAATCCGTCGCGCGAAAAATTTTTGTGCCGTTGTTTGTGCTGCTGTGCAGTGTGGCGTTGTTTGTCGAGTCCAAAGTTTCAAATTACTTGATCCTCCTCGCGCCTTTGTTTGCATTGCTGCTGGCATATTTTTTCGACACCCTCGCGCAGCACATTTCAAATCTGCGCGCGCGGCGATTTTTTTTCGCGGGCATTACCCTCTTGCTCTTGGCGCAGCTCGGCGGATTGTTTCTGACATTGGATCATGCCGCACAGCGAACGACACCTTACGCAACCCTCGTCAAAACCATACGCGCCGAAATTCCACCCGCCGCGCGCGTGTTAGCTCTGCACGCGTATTGGTTTGGAATGGAGGATACGGACATGCGCGATTGGATTGTGCCGGTGCAGTGGAGTATGCCGCGCCCCGAACAAAATGCGATAAGCATGACGAACGCGTTAGACCAAATTAACCCCGATGTAGTGATGATTGACGCGCGGATGCGCGCATATTTGAACGCGTCAACCGCCCCGCGCGCCGCGCAAGTCTATGCGTGGCTGCGCGCAAATCGTTTTCAGTGCGCCCGCGAGTTTGAGGATACGACATACGGACTCTTGCAAATCTATCGCCGCCATGATCAAGTGAGTGAGAACGCGCAATGTCCAACACACTGAATTGGATCACCACGCGCCGCGTTGGTGTTTGGCTTGTATACAGCGCGCTCGCGCTCGCGGCGTTTGTTTTTTTGTCGCGCACCTTTTTGCCGTCGCTCACGGCAATGACGCACAGTTATCCGTCATACTATTTAGCTTCACGTCTCGTTGTGCAAGGGCGCTGGACGCCGCAAGTGTACGATGACGCGTGGTACAGCGCGCAGCTGTTGGAATTGACAAATGGTCAAATCTCCGATGCGTATTCGGTGCAGCCACCCCCCACCGCGTTTTTGTTTGTTCCAATCGCGTGGCTCGATCTCATTCCTTCACGCATCGTTTGGCAATTTCTCAATCTCGCACTGCTCATCAGCGCGGTGGGCTTGCTCTGGAACGCGCTCGCGATTCGCGATCCAATGTGGCGCGCGCTTGTCCTCGCGGGCGCGTTTTTGTTTCCCCCCGTGCGCGAAAATTTTCGCGTCGCGCAAGTGTATGTGCTGATGCTCTTTTTATTCGCGCTCGCTTTGTGGAGTGAACTGCGCGCGCAATCGGTGCCACACCAACGCGCTTGGGTGACGGGGCTGGCGTTAGCGATTGCAATGAGTTTCAAATTGAGCGGCGCGCTGTTGTGGGTTATGTTGGCTGCGCGCGCGCGTTGGCGCACCCTTTTTGCCGCAGCTGTTGTCACCGTAGGAATTGCGATCTTTAGTTTCCTTCTGTTGGGCGCGCGAGTGTGGCAGATTTTTTTTGCGCGCGCGCTCGGCGTTGCGAATCAGGGACCCATCGGCGCGCATGTCGCGTATCAGACGACACCCAGTTTTTTTCAACATCTGTTCACGGTTTCAACGGCGTACAATCCAACTCCCTTGTTTAACGCGCCTTCGCTCGTCATACCGCTTACCCTCATCACCGCGCTGTTCGCCATTGGCATCATGGTGTACGTTTGCCGCGCTGCGCCCATCGAACTCGCGTTCGCGGCGGCAGTGACATTGAGCGTAATTTTTTTTCCGCTCGCCATCGAATATCACTATCCGCTTTTGCTGCTCCCCCTCGCCGTGATGGGCGCGCGCGTTCTCGCCGCGCGCAAAACGATGGACACGCTTGTATGCGCGTTAATTTTGCTGTTGATGTATTTGCCGATCAACTGGAATGACCCGTTTTGGAATGAACCCGCGTGGACGTTGTTTGCGTATCCGCGTTTGTATGGCGGATGGGTATTGTGGTTATGGCTGTTGAAACAAATGTTGTCCCCATCGGCGGCGCGCCGCGTCTCGCCGTTGGGCGCAACACAATAATTTTACTCGTCAGCAATTTTTCATCCGCCGCGTTCGCGCTCGTCATTTCGATCTTGATTGCGCGCGGGGTTGGCGATGCCGCGCTCGGCGCGTATTCGCTTGCGTTAGCTTGGAGTTTGACGCTCTCGCAATTCGCGGATTTGGGAATGAACACGCTGCTGACGCGCGACTTGGCGCGTGAACCTGAACACACCGCGTCGTATGTTCGCGCCTCGCTCGTTTCAAAAACCGCGCTCGGCGTCTTCTTGACGCTCGGCTTGTTTCTCGCCGCGCCCGCATTGGCGCAAGGCGATGCCGCGACGCGCGCGCTGCAACTTGGCGCGGGTTTGATTTTGTTGAACGCGTGGTATGGAAGTTTTACAGCTGTATTTCGCGCGTTCGGGCGCATGATGCCGATTTTGTTTTTGAATGTGGGCGGCGTGGCAATTCAAACCGCTGCAACGTGGATGCTGGTGACGCGCGGGTTTCCAATTGAAATGTTCGTCGCGCTCGCGGTGATTATTCAAACTATTCAACTCGCGGCGGCATTGGTGATTTATGCGCGCGGCGATCCAAACCTCCGATGTTTGCAAAACATCGGAGGTTTGGATGCGGCGTATGTTTGGAAATTGACGCGCGCGGGTATCCCCTTCGCCATCGCGGGAATTTTGGGCAGTGTGGAAATGCGCGCCAACATTTTTTTGTTGGGCGCGTTGGAAGGGGAACGCGCGGTGGGTTGGTACTCTGCTGCGGCACGATTGAATGAAGGCATCCGCCTCGCGCCGAACGCGTTTTTTGGCGCGGTGCTGCCCGCATTAGCCATGTTGGGCACGGCGCAAGGAGACGCGCGTGTCCGAAAATTTTTTCAGCGGCGCGAATTGGGGCTCCTCGCGTTCGGCGGCGCGGCGGCAATTTTTCTTTCCGTGTCCGCGTCGTGGCTAATTTTATTTTTGTATGACGAAGCATTCGCGCCCGCAATTCCCGTGCTGATCATTTTGGGGTGGGGTTTGATCCCCGCGCTGTGGATCGGTTTGTTGACGTTGTTTCTGTACGCGCGGCAGCAAGAAAATTTTGTGAATTGGATGTTAGCTTTGGGTTTGCTTTTGCACGCAGGTTTGGCAATTGTGATGATTCGACAATGGGGCGCGACAGGCGCGGCAGGGGCAGCGTTGTTGAGCAATGGTATCGTGTGTTTGATTATGCGGCAGCGTGTCGCCAAATTTTTGCGCGAGATATGATTGTGCGAGAGATCAAAAGTGGCAGTGGGTGGGTTGGATTTTACGCTTTAGCGGGTCCGTTGGTCGAGTCATACACCCGCTAAAGCGTCGATTCCCAATGCGCGTTCGTGTGATCTATGAAAGTGGCTGACCACTCAACCTCCAAGCTCGCGCGTTTTTTGCCCGTGCTGATCGCGCTTTGTGTGTTTTGGGCGATTGGGTTGAGTCATTTGGCCGTTGTGCCAATCGTGTACGACGATGAACCTTGGCAAGCATCCACCGCTTGGAAATTGGCGCGGGAAGGAATTTTTGGCAGTGATTTGTTCACGGGCTATTACGGAATGGAGCGGCGATATTATGGGTTTCTGCCGTTGTATCCGTTGACGCTGGCGCTGGTATTTCATTTCGCCGAAAGTGGTTTGTGGCAAGCGCGCTTTCTGAGTGTCGCATGCAGCGCGTTGGTTTTGGCATTGACCTACGCGTTGGCGCAGCGTTTGTGGCGCGATCCGCGAAAAAGTTCTCTTGCCATTTTTTTTCTCCTCACGCTGCGTTGGTTCGCGGAAACGCCCTTACACCCAACGGGGATTTTATTCTTGGATGTGGCGCGGCTCGCCCGCTATGATGTGCTTGTGCCTGTGTTTGCGCTCGGCGCGCTGCATTTTTTGATTTCCGCGCAACGCACAGAGCGCAACCTATTTTTTTTCGTCGCGGGAATGTTGGCGGGACTTGCGGGACTGACCCACTTGTACGGGCTGGTGATGATTCCTGTACTGTGTGTGTTGGTGATTTGGCAAGCGCGCGCGCGATGGGTTGTGCAATGCGCGTGGATTTTCGGCGGCGCGTTGGTGATGTGGCTGCCCTATTTTGCGTATGTGTTGGGCGATGTCGCGTTATGGCGCGCGCAAACGCGTATTTATGCGCCGCGTTTCGATCTGCTTAATCCGAATTGGTATTGGGAAAATCTCGCGCGCGAAGCAACACGCTATGCGATTGGATTCAATCAGAGTCCGCCGCTCGCACTCCGCGCAGGATTTTGGTTTGTCGTGAGTGCAACGCCGTTGGGTTTCGTGATGCTGCTCAAACGCGCGGTCTTGGATCAAGATGCGCGCGCTCGCTTTCTCCTCGCACCGCTTGTTCTGCTGCCACTTTTTTTTGCGTTGTTGCTGCAACTGAAATTCACAAATTATCTTTTTGTCGTCGCGCCTTTTGCGGCGGTCTTGATCGCTTGGACGTTTGTAACGCTTTGGGATGAGGTAAAGAAATATCCATGGCGAAAATGGGCGCAACTCGCGCTCGTCGGTTTGTTGTTGGCAATCGGGATCGAAGCGACGACGCGCGTGATTCATCTCAACGCGCTTGCGGCGACGACGACGCCTTATACCGAATTGCAAGCGCGTCTGCGCGCAATGATTCCGCGCGGCGCGCGAGTATTGGGTTTGCCGAAATATGGATTTGAACAGGAGGCGTTCGAGTATCGTTCCGCGTTGGTGCCGTTCATGCTGGCGAATCCCGCGCTGAATGAAAACGCGATTGCGCTGGACAAAGCGTTGGACGCGCAGCAAACTGATTATATCAGGACTTTCGCTTGTCATTTCGAGCGGAGCGAGAAATCTCGTTTTGCCCAGCGAGATTTCTCGCAAAACCGCTCGAAATGACAACTAAGCGAAAGCCCTGTATATTTTGATTGATGATGATTTACGCCCGTATTTGGATCGCGCGCACAGCAGCGTCGGCGCGCGTTTTGTCGAATGGTTCGCCGCGCGTCATGCGACGCGTATTGCGCGGTTGGAAGATGCGAGTTACGGGTTGATTGAAATGTATCGCGTGGAAAAATGAAGGCGCTGTCTGTGTTTGTTTTGGGCGCAATGATAGTCGTGGGCGCGCTGCAATTTCCAATTCGCGTGCGCGATGTTGCGCTGCCCATCGCGCCTGTGGCGCGATTGTGGTTCGACGCCGACGCGCAGCATCGCGCTGCGCTCGCGCCCGTGCCGTACGATTTGCTGCGCGCGGTGGATCAAAACGTTGCGCGCGACGCGCGTATTTTGTTGGTCACGGATGGGAACGATGTGCGTCATCGTGAATACACATCATTTCATCGCGCGCTTTATTATCTGACGCCGCGCGCCGTGACGTGGCTTTCGCCCGCGCCGCACGATGGCACATGGGAAGCGAATTGGTGGACGAGCGCGCCGTTGACACGCGACGCGGTGATGCAAGTGGCGCAAACATCGAACGCCGATCATATTTTGTTTGTGGGACAACTTCCTTTTGCGATAGAGGGCGAACTGCTCGGCGTTTGGAACGATGGCACACTGTGGCAACTTAGGAATCGCGCGCAGGAAATTCCGCCAATCTATTTAGAATCGCGCGGCATAGAAGGTTTGGGCGGTGTTGTGCTCGGGCTGCTGATCATTTTGTCGAGCGGCGCGTTGGTAGTGAAATTCATTGCGCGCGCGGGATTTGATTTTGCGCGCGGCGAAGCATTCGCTTTGGCGTGGCTTTTGGGCGCGGGATTCGTTTCGCTGTGGCTGTGGTTTGCATTGCTCGCAGGCGCGTCCTTGCAAATTGCCGTACTGCTTTGCGTGATCCCCGCCGCGCTTGGTTTCGTTTGGAGCATGCGCGTATTTCTCCGAACACCACGCGCGCGGTGGCATCCTCCGCGCCCGCGTTGGAAATGGGTTGCTGTGGTTTGGATTGGGATGCAAACGATCTATGTCGGTTGGATCGCGATGGCGCAACCGCTGGTTTATTGGGACAGTTGGGTCAACTGGGCAATGAAGGCGCGCACGATTTTTTTGATGCAAACTTTGTCGCCCGCGCGGTATGCGGATCCGACGCGCGCCGTGACACATCTCAACTATCCGTTGTTGTTTCCGTTGGTGGAAGCGTCGCTCTTTCAATGGCTCGGCGCGCCCGATGATCGTTGGGTCGGGATTGTCAGCGTCATGTTTTTTCTCGCGCTGCTGGCAGGCGTGTATTATGGGGTGCGGCGATTGGCGCGTGACGATACGCGCGCATGGCTCGCACTTGTCGCGGTCACGTCCATGCCAACACTTACGCTCATGGCGGGTAGTGGGTTTGCAGATGTGCCGATGGCGGCGTACACGACGTTTGCGGGCGTGGCGTTGGTGGAATGGCTAGAACGCGGCGAACGCGGCGCATTGATTGTGGCAATGTTGTGCGGCGCGTGTTTACCGTGGTTAAAAAATGAGGGTTGGATTTTATTGGGCGCGCTGCTGGCGGCGATGCTGTTGTGCGCGCCCTTTCACGCGCGGACGTGGCGCGGCATCCTCGCATGTGGGCTTGCGGCGATCCTCGTCGCGGGGACATGGTACGTTTTTGCCGCGTTGCGTGCCAGTCCAAGTCCAACTCTTTTGCCGATGAATTTCGAGACGCTGCGCGCGAATGTCGGGCGCGTGCCGAGTATTGCTTTATATTTTGCGCGCGAGTTGGCGAGTCCGCAATTCAGTTTTGTGTTTCCCCTTGCAGCGCTTGTGTTCGTGGCGCGTTTTTGGACGAGACAACGCGCGCCTTTTTTATCACCACACGCGCTCTTGCTGCTCGCGCCGTTGTTGTATGTGTTGGTCATGTCTGGCACGTACATTTTTTCTGCGTTCACACCGTACCGCGCGCATCTTGCCAATTCCGCATATCGGCTGATTTTGCAGGTCGTCCCATTGGTCGTGATCTGGATTGCCGTCCAAATGTCGCTCCCACAACGCGCCGCACAGCAAACTGCATGAGCCAGAGCAAACCGACGCGGCGCGCGCAATGGGCGCTCGCCACTGTGATCTTGCTCGGCGTCTTGATACGCGTGCCGTGGCTTGCAACGGATTGGCGCGTAACGCAGGATTTGGCGCTGCAACGCAGTTGGGCGCGCGCGTCGCAAAACGTGGGCATCGTCGCGCTGTACGATGGACGCGCGCAATTGTATCCGCCGTTGACGATTTTTATTTTTCATCTCGCGGCGCGGATGGAAATGATTTTGCCCGCCGCGTGGCGCGCCGACGAGCGCGCCTTGAATGTTTTGTTGAAACTGCCCGCGCTGTTAGCAGATGTTTTGACGGCGTTCCTGTTGGCCATGACGGTGTGGACGCAGCCGCGTTTGGCAGTGCTGGTCGCCGCCGTGTATCTCTTTCATCCCGGCGTGTTTTACGTTTCTGTATTTTGGGGACAGGTGGATTCTGTTTATACCGCGCTGATGATTGTCGGACTCGTTGCACTCGAAAAAAATAAATTGCGCGCCGCATGGCTCGCGGGCGCAACCGCATTGGGCATCAAATTACAAGCCCTCGCGTTCCTCCCCGTATTGTTGCCCGCGACGTTAACGCGTGGGAACCGACGCGCGGTGTTTCAAGCCGTATTTCTTTTCGTTGGCGTACTGCTGTTGCTTGTCGCCCCGTGGTGGTTGACGGGACAATTCGGCACACCGTTGTTCAATTCAATTTTCTTGGAATCACGCACGCCGCGTGTCGTCGTCAGTGGGTACAATTTGTGGTATCTCATTTTGCAGGATCAAGCCCATACTACTAGCTCCTTGCTCGAATCACCCTTGCTCGGACTCAATTTGCGCGGATTTGGGTTTTTGGAGTACGGCGCGTACGCGAGTTTCATCGCGCTGTGCGTGTGGCGAAAACGCGCAAGCGATTTGACACTGGCGGCGGCATTGACCAGTTTTGGTTTGTTCCTGTTACCCACGCAAGTTCACGAACGATTTCTGCTTCCTGTGATCGCGCTGCTGTTATTGGCTGCCGCACAAAGCGCAATCAAAGCAACGAACATCACTCGAACACGCATGCTGGTCGGCGCATTTCTATTGGTGTCGCTTACTTTTTGCTTCAATCTCATCACCATCGCGCAGCCGAATTTTGTTGCGCCATTCAATCTGATCGCGCAGCCAACGGATTCGTCATGGATTTTTGTTTTGAAAAAACTAGCCCTCAGCGCCGCCGCGCTCAACTTGATCGTATTTGGCGGATTAACGTTTCTCTTTTGGAAAGGAGACGTAGCGACTGATGCGCGTATTTGAATCCACGCGCATCGCCGCCGCGTTTTTGTTTTGCCTCGCGCTATTGGGGCGCGCAGTATTGGTTATTGGAAATCAGTTCGATGGGTTGTACGGACAAGACGCCTACGCATACTATGGCTATGCGCGCGAATTGTTCCACGCGGTAACTCATTTTCAACTCCCGCCTCCTTTCTGGTGGCCATTGGGGTATCCCGCGTTATTGAGTATCGCGTTTCTCCTTGGTGGCGTGAACATCGCGTCGGCACAAATTGTGACGATGGTGTGCGGCGCGTTGATTGCGCCCTTGGCATATTTGTTGGCACACGAAGCGGCGTCCTACGAATACAAAAATGTCGCCGCGTGGGTCGCGGGTTTGATCTGCGCGGTGGGCGGACAACTCGCGCAATCGTCGGTGGTGATTATGGCGGACGCGCCCGCGTTGATGTTTGCGACGTTGGGCGCGTGGCTGCTGCTGCGTTACGCGCGGACGCGAAATGTTTCGACGCTCGCGCTTGCGTCGTTCGCGGTGGGAATGGCGGTGTGGACACGTTGGCAGAATTTGATTTTCGCGGCGGTGTGGGTGGTGGCATTGGGGGGGATTGAGTTGGCAAAGGAAAGTGGAAAAAAGAGAGAGGGGATGTTGCGATTTGTGGGCGCGTTGGCAATGATCGGAATTGTTTTGCTGCCACAAGTTTTGATTCGTTCGATCTCAAACGCGCCGTTAGCGGGACAGAGTTGGTTGGAAGGGTGGAGCGTGGGAAATTTTTTGGCGCGTTCATTTGAAAATGTGGACGGACATTTTGAATATGCGCTGCCCGTCGCAGTTTTTTATGGACAGGTATTTTTGCATCCCGCGTATTTGTTTGTGATATTGACGCCGATGTTTGGAGTGGGAGTCTTTGTGTTGGGGGAACGACTAAGGCGATGGACTGCACATCGCACGTCACTACGCGCGGGGAGTATTTTGTTGTTGGGTTGGATCGTTGGGATGTATATTTTTTTGGCGGGGATTCCGTACGAAAATTTTCGGTTTCCGTTGGGCTTGTTTGCGCCGATTGCGGTAGTGACAGGGATTGGCGCGGGATGGCTTTGGGACAGGTGGCGCGCGTCACGTTTGCGTTTTGTTTGGTTGGGATGGATCGCGGTTGCATTGCTGGTGATGCTGTTGTGGCAGCCGCGCGTGCTTGCGCCCGTTTTGGAAATCAAGGCGCGTGAAATCGCGCACACGCGTTGGTTGGAAACGCGACTCTTGCCGAACGCGCTGCTTTATGCCATGAGTATTGACGGCGCGGTGCAAACGTATTCGCAAATTCGCGTTGAGAATTTATGGAACTTGGATCCCGCGACGTTAAAGCGCGACATTCCAACGTACTTGTATGTGGACACGCAAAACATTGGCCAACAGTGGCGCGGACGTTTGCCCGATCAATTGGTGCGCGGCTTGAGCGAAACGAATTATTTGCATCCGCTTGAACGTTTCGAGGGCTGGACTTTATTTCGTGTGCGCGACTGTAAATATCGCGTGTTGGATTGCGAATGAAAATTGCTTTTGTCGTCCCTGGTTTTTCGGCGGATGAAAACGATTGGTGTATTCCCGCGCACACCGATATTGTGAAAATGCTTGCCGCGACGAATGAGGTGCATGTGTTTGCGATGCGTTATCCGCATCGCGTTGACGCGTATCGTATTGGAAACGCCAGCGTGCATAGTTTCAATGGTGTGGGCAGTCGCGGTATCGCCAGCGCGCAGTTGTGGAAAAATGTTTTGCAACACATTGCGCGCGAAAATAAACGCGGGCGTTTTAATGTGGTTCATGCGATTTTTGGAAGTGAGGCGGGATGCGTGGCGGTGTTGGCGGGAAAATTTTTGCGCGTGCCGTCGGTGGTGTGGTTTGTGGACGGAGAATTGATCGGACTGCGCGAAATTGAGTACGGCGCGGATTTGATTGCGCGACAGCGGTGGATGAACAAAATGATTTTGCGATTTGCAGATGGCGTGTTATGCGGTTGTGAATCATTGACGGAAACGGCACGAGAGAGAAAGGCGCGGGCGCGGGTAGAGACACTGCCGTTGGGCGTCGATCTAAAAAGATTTGGGAATGAACAGGGAAATGAGGGAAGGAGGGGAAATAGGGGGCGCGCGGAGTTTGTGAATGTCGGTTCGCTGGTGGCGGTTAAAGATCAGGCGACACTGCTGCGCGCGTTTTCTATCGTGACGCGGAATTTGGAGGCGCATCTGACGATTGCGGGGACGGGCGGTTTGGAAAATGAATTGCGCGCGTTGGCGGCGCAGTCGGAAATTTCAGAACGCGTGACATTTGCGGGAAGTGTGCCGCATGATCAATTGGCAGCGTTGTATCAAAACGCGGCTGTGTTTGTGCAAGCGTCGCGGCATGAGGGACAAGGGATGGCGCTGTTGGAAGCGGCGGCGTGCGGCTGCGCGGTGTGTGGCACGAGTGTGGGCGCGTTGGCGGATTTGGCGCGGCGCGAAGCAGCTATAGTGTGCGAACCGAACGACGCGCGCGCGTTGGCGGAAACGATGGCACGCGCGTATCGCGAACGCGCGTCGCTTGCCCCGCGCGTGGGGCGAATCGTCGCATCCGAGTATAATCTGGAACATGTTGCGGGATGTCTCCTGCGCGTCTATTCTGCCCAAGACCCTAAGGGTTTTCGAAAACCCTTAGGGTCTTTGCCCTAGCCAATGCGTAATCAAATCACTTTTCTTTTGGAAACGGCGACGCGCGTTTGCGTTGCGCTTGTCCTTTTTCTATCGCCGTTCAGCTATCGGACGACGCTGGTTGAGCGGCGCATTGGGGAGGTCTATTCAAGTTATACTGACTTTTTTTATCATCCCGCCGATTTTTTTTTGATCGGCGCGTTTGCGTTTGGGCTGCTCGCGTTGGTGGTGGGCGCGCGAAAATTCAAACGCGGGCCGTGGTGGCTGACCTATCCGTTGTGCGCGTTGATCGTCCTTAGTTGGATCGGCGTGCTGACGGGCGTGGATCGGGAATTGACAGCGTACCATTCTTTGCGTCTCACGCTGCTGTTGGGCTTTTATTTTGTGCTGGTGAATGTGCGGATTGCGCCCGTTTGGATCGCGCTCGCTTTGGTTGCGGGTGTTTTGACGCAAGGCACTGTTGCGATTGGGCAATTTGTGCAACAACATTCCATCGGCTTGCAGCAATATGGGGAATTGCCGCTGGATCCGCTTGAAAGTGGGACAAGCATTGTGCGCGATGATCCCTTGCGCGTGCTGCGCGCGTATGGTTTGACGGATCATCCCAATCTGTTGGGCGGTTTCCTTTCCTTTGCGTTGATTCTGATTTTAGGTTATTATTTTGCCGCCGCGCACACTCGTGCGCGCTATCTTTTATTGCTGCCGCTTGCGATAGGCGCGGTGGCGTTGGTATTCACCTTTTCACGGGCGGCGTGGTTGGCATTGGCGGCGGGCATTGTTTTTTTGAGCGTGTGCCTCTGGTGGTCGCCTCGTGAACGCCGCGCGCGCGTTGTGCCGTATGCCGTCGCGTTCCTTGTTTTGATCAGCGCGTTGATCCTACCATCATACACGAATCGAAGTTTGATTGCATTGCGCGCGGGGCAGTCCGAGTCGTTCACCGAAAATGTCGCGGAGGAGCGTTCACTGACGGAACGCGATCTGTTAATTGCTTCCGCGACACGATTATTTGTCAAACACGCGGTCACGGGTGTCGGTAATGGCGCGCTGCCAACGGCAATGTTTTTGTTGGATCGCGAATTTGATACGCGCTATTATTATCAACCCGCGCACATTGTTTTGCTGGAGGTTGCCGTCGAGTTGGGGATGTTTGGCGGCATTGTGTGGTTATGGCTCATGGTCGCGCCGTGGCTCGCGTTGTACGCGCAGCGGCGCGTTCTTTTTGAATCGGCGTGGCGCGCGGCACTTGCAGGCGCGCTGTTGGCGTTGACCGTGATCGGATTTTTGGATTATTACCCGTGGCTCTTGCCGCCCGGGCGGATTTGGCAATGGAGCGTGTTTGGTTTGTTGGGCGCATTTTTCGCGCAAACGCCGGAACGCTCCGCTTCACAGGAATAAACCACGGATGGATGGTATTCTCTTTCTCCTCGTCGTGCTAGTGCATGGCTTTTTGCTCCTTGCGCTCTTTGCCTACGGCATCAATTTTTATTATCTCGCCATCTTAGCCTGGCGGCACAACCAACCCGATCCTTCGCCCCCCCCCCTGCGCGAGTTTCCGTACGTAACGGTGCAACTGCCGCTGTATAACGAATTGTATGTGGCGGAACGTTTGATTGATTCCGTCGCCCGTCTCGAATGGGATCCCGCGCGTTTGGAAATTCAGGTGTTGGATGATTCGACGGATGAGACGCGCGAAATGATTGCGCGCGCGGTGGAACGGTGGCGCGCGCAAGGCGTGAACATTCATCACATTCACCGCGCGCAGCGCGATGGATTCAAAGCGGGCGCGTTGGCACATGGGATGCAAACCGCGCAAGGCGAATACATTGCGTACTTTGATTCCGATTTCATGCCCGAACCCGATTTTCTCAAGCGCACCGTGCCGCATTTGATTGAAAATAAAAGACTCGCGTTCGTGCAGGCGCGCTGGGGACATGTCAATCGCGACTATTCGCTGCTCACCTTTTTGCAAGCGTTGGCGATTGACGCGCATTTTATGGTGGAACAATTCGCGCGCAGCCGCGGCGGCTATTGGTTTAATTTCAACGGCACAGCTGGCGTGTGGCGGCGCGACGCGATTGTGGACGCGGGCGGGTGGACGCAAGACACGCTGACCGAAGATTTGGATTTGTCGTATCGGGCGTTTTTGAAGGGATGGAAAGCGATGTATTTGCGCGATACGGTTGCGCCGGCGGAATTGCCCGTGACGTTCAATGCGTATCGGCGGCAGCAGCATCGCTGGTCAAAGGGTTCGCTCGAATGTGCGTGGAAACTTTTGCCGCAAGTGTGGCGCACGCGAGAACCGTTCGCTGTGAAAATTCAATCCACGTTTCATCTAACGGGGTACGGGATTCACTTGTTGATGTTCGGCTTGATTTTGGATTTTCCGCTGATCCTTTATTTCTCGCGCCAATTCCCCGATGTGTTGATTTTGTTCGGCATCGGCGCGCTGTTCAATCTCACCGCGCTCGCGCCCACCGCGTATTTCATGTTGGCGCAAAAACATCTTGGCGCGGGTTGGTGGAAACGCATTCCCAAGATCATGTTCATCACCGCATTGGGCGCGGGCATGATCATGACAACGGTGCGCGCGTTCTCGCAAATTGTCGCGGGACAGCAAAGCAACTTTGAGCGCACTCCAAAATTTGGCATCGCCGAGAGCAGAGAAAAATGGATCGGGCGCAAATATCAGTTGCGTTTCGATCTGATCGTGCTGTTTGAAATTCTCGCGGGGGTGTGGGTGGCGGGAACGCTCGTGTACGCCATCGCGCTGCGTGAATGGGTTATTGTCTTTTACAGCGCGATTTTTCTCACCGGCATTCTATTTGTCACGGGCGTCACCATCACACAAAATATCGCCGCGCGTTCCTATCAGAGAAAACATCAACCCTTGCTCGCGCTGGATGTGTAGGTACCGCCGGCGGATGGAATAACGTGCCACGCACTTCTGCAAGTGCGTGGCACGTTATTCCATCGCAACCAATCCGCTTCACCGAACGTCTGAAAGATACTATGCACAATTTGATTTCCTTGACGCGCCCGCGCGTCATTTTTTATCTCGCGCTCGCGGTGACGAGTTTATTCGTCGCATGCGGCGGCTCCCCCGCGTCCACCTTGCCCACACCGAACGCAGATCAAATCCGCGCGCAAACCATGATCGCGCAAGGCACGCCCGCGAGTTTTCTCGGCACCAAAGTCGCGCGTCCCGAATTTACCGATACGCCTGCGGACGATCCCGCGCCAACCGATGAAAACAGTGACGGGGGCAATACGACACCGAACGCGACAAAGAGCGCGAAACAAACGCGGGTGGCGCAAACCAAAGCCGCGCAGCCGTCCAAACCCGCGCCGCAACCCAAGGCGACAAAGCCACCCGCCGCGCAGCCAACTCCCTTGCCCGAAGATTTTGAGCCAACCGCGACACCACCACCCTTACCCGCGAAAAAATCTGCGAAACTCAATTCGCCCGAATACTCGATTCAAGCGTTTCTGTGGTATCGCCCCGAAATCGCAGAGCGCGATATGGATCAGATCAAGGCGATGGGTTTCGGTTGGGTGAAACAGCAATTCGCATGGCGCGATATTGAGGGGCATAAAAAAGGCGCGTTTGATTGGAGTCGCGCGGATGAGGTGATTTATCGCGCGAATGTAAAAGGGCTTGACGTTCTCGCGCGCATGGACAATGCGCCCGAATGGGCTGCGCCCGGTTGTTTCGATGCCGCAACGGCTTCGATGGGGCCGCCGCGCAACACCAAAGATTGGACGGATTTTTTGAAAGCGTTCGCGACGCGGTACAAAGGACGCGTGCGCGCGTATCAAATTTGGAATGAGCCAAATCTCGCGCGCGAATGGTGCAAGCGTCCGCCGAATCCTGAACAGTACGCGCAATTTCTAAAAGCGTCCTACGCGGCGATCAAAAGTGTGGATCCAAACGCGTTGGTCATTAGCGGCGGCTTGACGCCGACGACGGCAGATTTTGATCAAGCGATGTCGGACATGAAATTTTTCGCGCTCATGTACGACGCGATGAACAACAACAGCGATGGCTACTTTGACATGCTCGGCGTTCACGCAGCGGGTTTCAAAGCAGACCCCGAAGCAGATCCGGGCGTCGTCGCGCAAGACGCAAGTTTGACGAACGGCGATCCAAGTCCCACCGAGGCGAAACGGATTTATTCCTTCCGCCATGTCGAAGATGTGCGTGCGTTAATGGAACAGCGCGGCGATGCGGATAAACAGATCGCGATCTTGGAATTTGGCTGGACGAGTGATCAAGTGAATCCCGCGTACTCGTGGTTCCGCGTGAGCGAGGAAGAAAAAGCGCAGCGCATCACGCGTGCGTATCAGTACGCGAAACAAAATTGGAGTCCGTGGATTGGCGTGATGAGTTTGATCTTTATGGGCAATGCCGATTGGACGGGCAGCGAAGAACAATTCTGGTGGGCGATCACGAATCCCGATGGGACGGCGCGACCGGCGTATAATGCGTTGAAGCAAATGCCGAAATAGACGAGAAGCGAGAAACGAGAAAGCGAGAAACGAGAAACGAGAAGTGATTGGCTACACTTCTCGTTTCTCGTTTCTCTCCTCTTTTTTACTGTTGCACAAAATCCACCCGCGTCGGACAATTGCCACTGCCGCCCCATGCGACGCCCGCTTGCACTTGAAGGGGAGGGCTGACGGGATCGCCGTTGCGGTCCCAAATTTGCACGCTCCATGAACCGCTTGACGTAGGATGATCGAAACGTCCGGGCGGATCGGGCTCACCCTTTGTGCGCGTGTCGCCTTCGCTGCCGCCGATTTCGCGGAAATGAACGCGGATGTTGGGTTCGCCTTGCCCATTCGCTTTGAGCACAAAACCCCAAATGTATTCGGTGGAACACGGCTGCCCTTTTGGCCCGCGCGCATCAGGCGCGCCTAAACGCGGACAATAAATCGCGCCACAGCCCACCGGCGTCGCGCTCGCTTCGGGCGTCGCCGTAAATTCGGGTGTGGCAACGGTGGGAAAGAAATCGAGGGTGGGTCCGCGCGTCGCGGCAGGAATAGAGGTCGGCTGAAAGCCAATCGGCGTTTTCGTCGGGGGCAATGGCGTATTCGTCGGGGGAGCAGCTGTCTCGGTTGGAATTTCTATCGTGACGCCAACCGTGGGGGTTTGCGTCGCGCTGTTCAATCCAATGTTCAAGCCATCGGGATTCGCATTCATAAAGCCGCTCACCGCCACATACGCGCCGATGCAGCAGATTCCGATAATGATAAAAATCGCGGCGGCGTACGCGCGGTCTTGCATGGTCATTACAGATTACTCCACACGTTTGAGCCCCTTACTCACGGCTTGAAAAACTTGCGTACTTGGCATCTATTTCAGGCGCGAGTTCAATTCCAACTTGTTCAAAGAGCTCAAGCAAATCTTGATATGTGTTCGCGCCGCCAAGAAAATCCCAAAACTCATCCGCAACCTTGAGCTCATTTGGTAAATCGAACATTCCCTCAAACGTCCAACGCTCGTATGGTTTAGGTTCGTAGGGATTGTAAGGAATGGCAAGCCCTGTAAATATTCGACTCGGTTTTGGGTTCATTGCGCCACGTATTGCAACCCACTCCAGAAAAGTCCGCTTGAACTTGATGACGTCTCCCTTGTTCGGTTTCGCGGTCTTGAGATCAAAGTAATACTCTGTTCCATCTTCCGATTCCAAGAACAAGTCAACGCGCGGGCGCGGCTGTTTTTTCATTTCCCCTGCCTGCGAATTTTCAAGAATTAATTTGACTTCAGCTAATTTGTCAGCGCGCCTTTCTCCCGTTCCCAAATCGTCCATGATTTCCTGAATAATATTTTGAGATTGTGAACTGATCGTATTGTTGAATCCTTTGAATTGATAGATGGCGCGCTTAAAGCGCGGCTTGGCAATCATTTCCGCAAATTGCTCAAACACGACTTGCCCCAAGCTTGTATTGATCGAATGTACAAAGGAAAATACTGCGACGCGCTCTTGACCCAAAAGTTGTGTGTGAAACGGCATGTTCGTCGTCTCACGCGCATATTTCTTTAACTTGTGCCTGATCTGCTTCTTTAAAAGCAAACCCATGTCTGTCTTTTGTTGTTTTGATAAACTCACATCAAAAATCCTTCATCATCAAAAAAATCGTTTCTTGATATGGGTCATCCCCTTGTTCGGTGCGCTTTGTTACCGCGCGATGAAATTCGTCAACAATCTTGAGACCACTTTGGTTGGCAATGTCTGGATATAACTTGAAGCGATCATTTGCCACGACAAAAACTTTTGCATCGTCGGCAAGTAACGGAAATACATTCCGAAACACGGACGCAATTCCTTGAACATAATCGCTCTGCGCCTGTTTGGATTTACCGCGCTTTTTTGGACCAATCTCGAGTTCGTCTTGGCGCGGAAAACCAAAGAGTTCATACGCGTAAATATGTTGCTCGTGATAATCAATCTGTCCAACGTACGGCGGTGAGGTGAAAATTCCATTGATGCGGCGATTCGCAATCACAGAATTTGATAATCCAATTTTGAGATCAACTTGACGCGAGTCGTCTTGAAGGATCGTGATACTCTTGTCGGAGCGGAGTCTGTCAAATTCCTCAATGCGGCGCGCGGTATCTTGGCTATACGCGTGAATTTTGGTGATGCAATTGTCAATCGGCACACAATACCGATTATGCTTTCGACACCAATACTCTTTGCCAACAGACAGCGGTTCTTTTGGAGTCGCCAGATCAAAATGTGAGATGAGACGCGCGGATCGCACCGCGCGCGAGAGTACAACCTGCAACAAGTCTTGATACTGATAGTGGGGAATCAACCTGCGATAATAAAGCATTTCAAGTAAGGTGCGTGGCGCGAACCATTTTTTTAGATATTCACTTTTACATTCATGCAATAGACTCGCCTCCAGCTTGTCCATTCGATCCTCTGGGAACAAGGCAAGATTAATGTCGTTGGCGCGCGTGAGATACTTGGAGAATTGCGTTACTCTTTTTTCCACTTCAAGTATTTCCGCGCGCGCTTTGGCAACCTCATATTTTTGCGTTTTGACGCGCGCGATTTGACAATTGAACGGGGAAATGTCAATTCCAATCGTGTGCATCTTTAATTCGCTGCTTTGCACCAAAGTCGTGCCAGAACCCATGAACGGATCGAGAATTACATCATCAGGTTTGAAATGGCGCGACAGAAACCATTCGACAAGTTGTGGAATGAACTTGCCTAGGTACGGATGAAGGCGATGTACATGTTTGGTTCTCTGGTATTCGGGCACGTTGTGAAAACCAAGTTCGGGATGCAAACCTGCCCAATGATGTTTCTCGTTGCCTTGTTCCACTAATGCCAAGAAAATTTTGAGTTCGTTTAGGGAAACGCGCAACTCACCATTGCGGGCGCGTTGGATCGACTCGCCTTGTTCATTGTACTTGCCAATGCGCTGGCGTTGGATATAGTCGCGAATGTTATGCGGCGTTTTTCCGACGAGGCGCGCGGCATCGTCGAGGGTTACTAACTCAAGGTTGTTTGACATGATTTGATAAACTTGTGAAATTGGTCAAAATAATTTTGCAGGTGGAGGCGTATCGCCAAAAAATTCGTCCAAATCAAAATTCCCGCTGTTGTATTCGACGAACCGTACCCAATCCACTGCCCCTGTAACATCACAAAAATCATCAATGAATTTGCGAGTAAAAAGATTGATCACATTGGCTTTTTCAACCTGAAATTTCTCGTTGTGTTCTTGGGCTCGATAACCGATTGGCTCAATAATGTCCATATAGAGATTTTTGTTCTCGCTAATCAAGTACCAAAAATTTTGCCCTACAATTTTGACATAGCCGCGCAAATAACTCGTGCGCGTTTGCCATAACAAATTCCCAGAACAGGTTGAACGTTTGCCTTGCGGTTGGCTTGCTTTACACGAACTACTGCCGTTTTCAAATCCTGTTCCAATTTATCTTGCTGTGAGTTATTTCCCCAATTCGGACCCGATTTGATTGAGACAACATAGTGAATGCCACGATTGAAAAACTCTAAATCCACACTAGACGCGGTTGACTTGTGACCATTGCAGGTTTTCCCTGCAACAAATAACGCGAGGTGTTCCAATTCTCCCGCCGTGACAATGTTTTTGGCTTTATAAAGATATGGATTTTTCGTGAGCAGTTTTTTCAAATCCAATCCTTCAAGCGATTTGATCCGTCGTTGATGAAAATCATCAATATTTTCATTCACGTACACGCGCACAAGATCGAGATCAAGAGGGTTCATTTCTTTACCTTTCCCTTTCCATTCTTATGAGAGACTTTATATTCTGCTTTTTCTTCGGCTACGTGTGGCAGTCGAATCTGTGCAACCGCGATTCGTTCTCGCGCTATAGCTACATACTCCTCACTAACATCAATTCCAACATAGTGCCTGCCCAATTCAATTGCGGCTAGTGCGGTTGTCCCCGAACCTACAAATGGATCGAGTACTAAATCTTCTGCTTCCGTAAAGAGTCGAATGAACCAATTGGGTAACGAACGCGGAAATGTTGCGCTATGGTTTTGATTTGTTGATTCCGTTGCCAAATGCAAAACATTCGTCGGATACACCATTTCGCGCCCAACCCAATTCGACACATTTTTTCCAAAACCACTGCCAACGCGTGATTCATCGCGCCGCATGTCCGTCTCGCTCAAATTTACGAGACGCCTTTTTGACCAATCGCCAACAGGCACCATCACTTCTTCCTGAAACATCTTGAATTGTTTTTGTTTATTGAATTGAATCAAGCGTTCCCAATTATCACGAAACCGATTCGGCCATTTGCCCGGGTAGGAATTTTTCTTGTGCCAAATAAATTCCTCTGTCCAAAACCAGCCGCGTTCGCGCATCTTGAATATCAATTCCATAACGTAGGTGTGTCGTTCGCCGTCCACAACTTTTTCCTTGATGTTCAAGATGAACGTGCCTGTCGGTTTCAAGACGCGTTGAAACTCGTCCGCTTTGGGCAGAAACCAATTGACATACTCGTCTGGATGAATACCCCCATACGTTCTCTGTCGTTGGTCAGCATACGGCGGCGACGTAAAGATCAAATCAACGCAATCGTCGGGCAGCTTTTTCAATAGCTGCTCGCAATCGCCGTGTAATATCTTGTCGAGGTAGTGCGTGTTCATATCGTAATAGACGGAAAATCGAGAAATTTCATCGCCCCCTCCTTCGCAGTATAGCGAGGAACAAGCATCGGCGCAAACGGCGCGCGTGGCGAGACCCCAAGTGTTTTCGACGCGGATGCGACTCGATTCGCGGACGCGTTAAAAACACTTGGGGTCTCGCGCGGCAGATGACCCCAAATCCCCCTTGACCCGCGCGCGCGCAGTGCTATAATTTTCGCATCTCGCCGTCCAGAGGTGACACATGAATCCCAAGAAACCGCGCCGAAACTGTCTCGCTTGTGGGAAAGAGTGTAAGCAGGCGGTTGATAAATTTTGCAACAATCACTGTCAAGGTGAATATTATTATCAGGAATATATCAAGCGTTGGCTGGCGGGTGAAGAAACGGGAATGAAGGGAACTCATTTCTTTGAAGTGTCAGATAATGTACGGCGTTGGATGCGCGAACAATATGGCAACCAATGTACGATGTGTGGATGGTCAAAAAGACATCCTTTGACGGGACGGGTTCCACTTCACATTGATCACATTGACGGGGATATCACAAACAACAGCCCAGAAAATCTTCGGCTAATTTGTCCCAACTGTCACTCGCTCACAGACACATTCGGCGCGTTGAATCGCGGAAAGGGAAAACGTGCCAATCACAAGGGCGGATATTTGACACCAAAAATTCAAGAGATAGAATAGCGACTGTAATTGGGCGGTTGGCTCAGTCGGTAGAGCGTTTCCCTCACATGGAAAAGGCCATAGGTTCAAGTCCTATACCGCCCACTTTTTAGAACGGTTCTAAACCGTGGTCGCTATTCCATAGCGCCACGGTTTTTTATTTCGTGCCACGCATCCTCCCCCTCAATATGCCATTTGTGGCAACGCGCGTAAAATAGCCCTGCCCGGCAACCTCGGTAACTCGAACCCATGTCCGTTTTCATAGACGATACCTCCTTTTCCCTTTCGTCACGCGTCTCGCGTCCGGTAGATGGCGCGCTGGTGAATTTGCGCTGGGTGTTGATTGTTCTGGCGTATATTGCTGTCTATCTCGTCACGGGCAATCTCGTTCCACAAAATTTTTTCCTCCTCTGGCTGATCACCTACGCCGCGTTCAATGGGTTGATGCTCATTGGTTTGGAACGCTATCGGCAATTGCCAAAGCGTCTGCCGATTCTTGGCATCGTCGGCGACATTGCCTTCCTAAGCATCCTGCCGCTCCTCCCCGGCGTCAACAGTCCCTTTCTGATCCTCTTTGCCATCTTTCCCACCCTCGTCGCGGCGATGCGTTTTGGCATTACCGTTGGCGCGCTCGTCGGCGTAATGGTTTTGCTCCCGTACGAAGCATTTGCGGTGCTGCAATTTTTACCGCCCAATGTGCGCGCGCTGATTCCGATCAACATCAATACCGACATTGATCTTTTTTCCGCGTTTCTCCCCGTTATCGCGTTGTTGGGCGCGGTCATTTTGGTGGGGTATCTCACACAACGCGAACGCGAAGCCGCCATCGGCACCGCGCATTTGGAACTCGCAGAATTACGCAACGCGATCAACAGCGCGCGCCTTTTTTATGAATCGTCAGACACCTTGCAAAGCAGTTCCGATTATGTGCAAATTTTGGATGTGATGCTGCAAGCGGGCGTGAATGGCATGCCGCGCGGGCGCAGCGGGGCAGTGGGCATCGCGCTGCTGTATGATGAAGCAACGCGCGTGGAGGGCGAGCAAGCATTAAAAGTGACCGCGTCGCGCGGACTCGATCATGCGGACACGCCGCGCACTCTGCCGGGCAAACTAGGCATCGTTGCGCGCGCCATGGACAGCGGGGATCCGATTCCTTTTACCAAAACCGCAAACGATCCCGAATTGAATCAATTCACCTCCCTGCGCCGCGCGCATACCGGCGTTTGTTATCCCTTGCAATCGGGCTTGCATGTGTATGGCGCGGTCATTCTCGCCTCGGCCAGCAGTCTCATGCCGTCCGATCAACATTTGCGGCTCATGCGCGCGTTCATCAATCAAGCCGCGGTGGCGTTTCAAAACTCGCAGCTGTACGAAAACCTGCGCGTCGAACGCGATCGCATCATCGAAGCCGAATCGTCCGCGCGCGCCAAACTCGCGCGCGACTTGCACGATGGTCCCACCCAATCCATCGCCGCGCTCGCCATGCGCCTCGATTTCATTCGCCTGCTCCTGGATCGCGATGAGGCGCAAGCCAAGATGGAATTGGAACAAGCGCGCGAAGCGGTGATGCGCGTCGGCAAAGAATTGCGCGGCTTGCTTTTTACCCTGCGCCCCCTTACCCTCGAATCGCAAGGACTCTCCGCGGCATTGAAACAGTACGGCGAACGCTTGCGCGAAAATGACAATATATCCATTCAAGTGCAGCCCGGCAGTTTTGGCAACGAACTCGATCCGAATGTCGCGGGGACCGTCTTTTCCGTGATCGAAGAAGCGGTCAACAACGCGCGCAAACATGCGCGCGGCGCGCCGATTCAAATTCAAGTGCAGCAGCAAGGCAACGCGCTGCTCGCCACCATCAGCGATCAAGGTCCCGGCTTTGACGTGAACGCGGTGAGCGGCAATTATTCCGCGCGCGGCTCGCTCGGCATGGTGAACATGCACGACCGCGCGCGCTTGGTGGACGGCACGCTGGCAGTGGAATCCACGCCGGGACGCGGCACGCGCATTACCCTGCGGGTGCCTTTGACCGAACGCCGCCTCAAAACGCGTGTCGAAACTCCTTCGGATCGGAACTCATCCCATTGATTGAAAGTTTAATCGCGCTGGTTTCAAGCAGCAACGGTTGGAACGGCGCACTCCTCGCTCTCTTTTCCGTCGCGCTCTCTATCGCCGCCTCCAATTTCGCGTGGAGCATCGCGCGCGCGTCAAATTCATCGCTCGCGCAATCGCTTCGCGCCGCAGGAAATCAACCCGCGCCGCGCGCGCTGTTTGAAATTTTGCGAATGGGATATTACATCGGCATTCCCTTTGCCGCGCTGCAATTGGGATGGATCAATCTGCGCGTGATGGGGTTGGGCGTTTTGGATTGGGCGGAGGGCGTGCGCTGGGCAATTATTCTCGTATTGGCAGGGTGGCTCGCGCTGATCGCGATTTGGCTGCCGTACTTGCGCGCGACCCGAGATGTGTATGCAACACCCGAGACACAATTTTCGTTTCCGCGTCGGCTGGTCGAAGTGGTGTACATGCAAGCGCACTGGGCATTTTATCGCGCCGCGGCGATTGGATTTTTACAGGGGCTCATTCCCGACGCGTTGTATTGGGGCACGGTCATCGGTTTGGGCTTGACGGCGCTGGAAGCGTTCGCCGCGCCGCGCGTGCGTGAACGTTTGACGCATATCGGCGCAGCGGATGCGCTTGTGTGGAATTTCGGTCAAGCGGTTTTGAACGCGTTAGGGTTCGTCGTCACGCGCAATTTGTATTTGCTTTTCGTGATGCACCTCCTGCTGGAACTGAGTGTGCCGCATTTACGCGCCATGCCGTCGGAACGCGCCGCGCTTGTTCCTCCTCCTGTGCCGCGTCCACAAGGCGCGCGCGAATAAAAAAAGACCTCCGCTGTTGGCGAGGTAGGCGATGTAATCATCGCCCATCGCATAAACAGCGGAGGTCTTTATTGGATCACCGCACCACAAACGCCAGCGCGAACATGGTACAATCGCAAAGTCGTTTTCGAGCCGGGCTATCATGTTGCCATTGGTCGCGCGTTACATCGTCAAGCTAATTCACAACTGGCTCAGGGATAATCGTTCCAGCCAGATGTCTCCGCCTCGCGGGCAGTGGCTGTGCGATTCAAATTGGTTTGATTTCGCGCGAGGCGCACGGCGGACACTCCCAAATACAAAGATACAAGATTTGCTCGATCGGCGAAAATCGGGGAACCCCCCAAAGCCCAATGGCATTAAGTTAGTGGCTTTTGGGCTTGCGACGAACGGCATGTGATGTAAATTCGACATCGCCCCAAATTTGTGAGATAAGAACTCCAGGTGTGAAAAAAGAACTCCAGATTGTCACGCCCC
>Ga0247727_10002463_pt1 | contig 42337 bp, 43 predicted proteins | sample WisWelCaveWW1625_FD_202498 | JGI IMG/M metagenome (GOLD analysis project Ga0247727, IMG submission 202498) | Biofilm microbial communities from Wishing Well Cave, Virginia, United States - WW16-25 | ecosystem: Environmental > Aquatic > Deep subsurface > Groundwater > Cave microbial mat | place...
CGGCTGCTCGCGTGGCTGGCGGAATTTTTTGCCTGCCTCATCGCCCTGGCAGCACTCCTCGCACACACGCTCCGCGCGAGCCCAGATTCCCGACCAGCCTGAGATCAGAGTTCTTCACGGACGACTGTTGCGCACCCACAATAGAGGCGGACGGGTTGCCCCGCCCGCCTCATCGCTAGGCAGCCTCAGCCGCAGCTTCGGTTAGGCAGCAACCTCGACCTGCTTGGTCGCCTTGCCGTTGCCGATGGCAATGCTGCGCGGTTTCAGCCGCTCGGGGACGTTGCGCACGAGGTCGATGTGCAGCAACCCGTCCTGCAGGTCGGCGCCCTTCACCTCGACATGGTCGGCAAGTTGGAAGCGCCGCTCGAAGCTGCGGGCGGCGATGCCGCGGTGCAGGTACTCGCGCTCCTTCTCCTCGGTCTTCTTGGAACCCAAGACGTTGAGCGTCTGCTCCTTGACGTCGACGCTGATCTCGTCTTGGCCGAAGCCGGCCACGGCCATCGTGACCCGGTATTCGTTCTCACCCAGCCGCTCGATATTGTAGGGCGGATAGGCGGTCGGTGCCTGGTCGAACCCGGTGACCTGGTCGAGCAGGTTGAACAGCCGGTCGAAGCCGACGGTGGAGCGATAGAGGGGGGAAAGATCGATGGGTCGCATCACAGGTCCTCCTTTAGAAGCGACGTGTGTCTCTGCCTGCCCGTTGGGGCGGTGACTTACCTGCCCCTGCGGGGCCAGGCAGCTCTCTCGCGCACCCGGCAAGCGGCGTGTGCCCCCATTAGGTAGGTGGTGCCGGCGCCGCTTCAAGAGGCCTGTGGACAGGTCCCGAATGGGGCAGCCGGCAGCGCAAGCGATCCTGGATTTTTGCTCAGCCAACACCTCGCCTTCATCGCCGTTTAGTGTTAGCGTCGTTAATCCGCGCAGGCATCAGACGGGGTCGGAACTTCGAGAGGAGAGCGCCAATGAGAAGCTGGGTGTTGGCGGCGGGCCTGCTCGCTGCCGCGGTTGCGCCGCCTGCCAGGGCAGCTGATATCGATGACGAGCCGCCGCCTCCAAAGCATGGGTTCTACGACGATCGGCGCTTCCTGCCGAGGGCTCCGCCGCCTCCCTACTCCTACGAGGATGACGAGCGCTACGACGGCCCGCCTCCGGCAAAGAAGTATTCGGGTGCGCCGCCGCTCTATGGCAAGAGCTGCGTGCGCAGCGAAGAGGTGCGCGACCGGCTCACTAGCCTGGGTTGGAACGACTTTCACGCTGGCCAGCCGGCGGGCGAAGTGGTGACACTGCGCGCGCGGCGGCCAAGCGGCCGGCTGTTCGAACTTACGCTCCTGCGCTGCTCGGGGCAGATCGTCGAGGCACGGCCGTTGGAGCCGAGACCTTTCGGTCCGTACGCCTTCAAGGGACCCTACGAGCCATATGCTCCGGGCTGGCGCCGCTACGAGTATGAGCGCCCGTGGGTCGAGCGCCCCTACGCCTACCGTGGTCCGCGGCGCTGGCACAGGGATTACTGAGTTTCGGCGCCGAGCGCTCTTGCAAGGATAAGTGGCCCGGAGCAAAGCACCTGCGCCTGGGCGGCTTCATAGGCGCCGCCGGAGCGCGCGTCGTCGTTGGAGGCGGGCATGGACCTAGTGGCGCTGGCCAAGAACCCCGTTCCCAGCGGCGCCGCGACCGGAACTTTCAAGGGCCACGACAAGATCAGCCTGCGGTTCGCCCGCTGGGAGGCCACTCGCGGGCCGCGCCGCGGTACGGTGTGCCTGTTCCACGGCCGCGGCGAATTCATCGAGAAGTATTTCGAGGTCGTCGCCGATCTGCGCCGGCGCGGCTTTGCCGTGGCGACCATGGACTGGCGAGGTCAAGGCGGCTCTGAGCGGCTGCTGGCCAATCCCCGCAAAGGTCACGTGCGGACATTTGCCGATTTCGACCGGGATCTCGCGCATTTCATGAAGGAGATTGTGCTGCCGGATTGTCAGCCCCCCTACATCGCCATGGCCCATTCGATGGGCGGCCACATTCTCCTGCGCAACGCCACGCTGTCCGGCTCGTGGTTCTCCCGTATGGTCCTGTCCGCGCCGATGATCGCCATTGCGCCGAAGCGGCTGGGCTTTCCCGCGCCCATCCCGCGCCTTTACGCGGAGGTCATGGGCGGGCTGGCGTTGGGGAATTTGTATGCCCCAGGGGGGACGGACGATACGCTCGAGATGGAGCCATTCGAGGACAACCCCCTCACATCGGATCGCGAACGCTATGCGCGCAACAGCATGGTCATCCAGGCGGCGCCCAGTCTCGGGCTCGGCTCGCCGACGATTGCGTGGCTGCGGGCGGCACTGCGATCTATCGCCAGGGTGACGGCCCCGGACTATCCGTTGCAGGTCAAGGTGCCGCTGCTTCTGTTCGCGGCCGGCATGGATACGTTCGTGTCGACGACGCACATCGAGGAATTCGGCCTGCGGCTGAAGGTCGGGACGCACGTGTTGATCCCGCAGGCGCGACACGAGATCCTGCAGGAAACTGACGAAGTGCGCAAAGACTTCTGGGCGGCGTTCGACGCCTACCTGGGCGTTGACGCAGCAGCGGCCTAGGCCGGGGCCCTGGCACGCTCTGGTCGCACGAGATTCCCTGCCGGCGACATTGAGAGAGTGGCGGACGAGCGACTGCTCACGTTCCCGTGATTTGAGGCCGCAAATCTTCGTTTGCCCGTTTTAGCGGTACGCGCGCCGGGCTATGCTGTGCGCAAATCGATATCGCACACAATGCGAAACTGCGCGCCGCAAGGAGGAAACACATGGCTCGCCTGACCATCAACGGACAGTCTCACAACGTCGACGTGGCTCCCGACACTCCGCTGCTGTGGGTGATCCGGGAGAACGTCGGCCTGACCGGCACCAAGTACGGCTGCGGCATCGCGCAGTGCGGCGCCTGCACCGTGCACATCAACGGTGAGGCGGTGCGCTCCTGCACGCTGCCAGTCAGCGCCGCCGAGGGCAAGCAGATCACCACCATCGAAGGGCTCGCTTCGGGCAGCACCCTGCACAAGGTGCAGAGCGCCTGGGTCGCCCACGAGGTTCCCCAGTGCGGCTATTGCCAGGCCGGCATGATCATGGCGGTGGCGGCCCTGCTCAGAGAGAAGCCGAAGCCCACCGACGCCGACATCAACAATACGATCACCAACATCTGCCGCTGCGGCACGTTCCAACAGGTGCGCGCGGCAATCCACGCGGCGGCCAGCGCGTGAGGGGGAGGAAGCCATGAACCACATACCGCAAATGAATCGTCGTTCCTTCGTGGTCGGCGCTGCCGCAGCCGGCGGCGGGCTCACGCTCGGTTTGGATATTCCGTTCGGCGGCCCCGAGGCAGCTTACGCCCAAGCCGCCACGCCGGAAATCAACGCCTGGGTCGTGATCCGGCCCGACGACACGGTGGTGATCCGCATGGCGCGGTCCGAGATGGGCCAGGGCACGATCACGGGCCTCGCGCAGCTTGTTGCCGAGGAGCTCGAGTGCGATTGGGCGAAGGTCACCTACGAGTATCCGACGCCGGGCCAGAGCGTGGCGCGCAAGCAGGCATGGGGCTCGTTCTCGACCGGCGGCAGCCGCGGCATCCGCACCTCGCATGAGTATGTCCGCAAGGGAGGCGCAGCCGCCCGGATGATGCTGATCCAGGCCGCCGCCAATGAATGGAAGGTGCCGGCCAGCGAATGCACCGCGGCCAACAGCGTAGTCACGCACACGCCTTCAGGGCGCAAGACGACCTTCGGCAAGGTGGCCGAAGCCGCCGCCAAGCTGCCGCCCCCGGCCGACGTGCCGCTGAAGGACCCCAAGACCTGGAAGATCGCCGGCAAGCCGGTGGCGCGACTCGACACCGCCGACAAGGTGACGGGCAAGCAGGTCTACGGGTTCGACCTCAAGCTGCCCGGCATGCTCAACGCCGCGATCAAGGAGAGCCCTGTGTTCGGCGGCAAGGTGAAGAGCTTCGACGCCGCCAAGGTCAAGGGCATGAGGGGCGTGCGGCACGTGCTTCAGGTCGGCGATACCGCTGTTGCGATGGTGGCCGACACGTGGTGGCAGGCCAAGACCGCGCTCGATGCGTTGCCGATCGTGTTCGACGATGGCCCGAACACCAACGTCTCCAGTACCTCGATAGCCAAAATGCTGGAGGAGGGCCTGACGGCCGAGCAGGCTTTCGTCGGCAACCAGGCCGGCGATGCCAAAGGGGCGCTCGCGAGCGCGGCCAGGAGGGTGGAAGCGACCTACTTCTATCCCTTCCAGAACCACGTCTGCATGGAGCCGATGAACGCCACCGCGCGCTACACACCCGACAAGTGCGAGGTGTGGGTGCCGACGCAGGACGGTGAGACCTCGTTTGCGGCGGTGCTGGCGGCGTCGGGTCTGCCGGCCGACAAGTGCGAGGTGTACAAGATCAACCTCGGCGGCGGCTTCGGCCGGCGCGGCGCCTTCCAGGACTACGTGACCCAGGCCGTGCAGCTGGCCAGGCAGGTGCCCGGCACGCCGATCAAGCTGCTGTGGTCGCGCGAGGAGGACATGCGGCAGGGCCGGTTCCACCCGATCATGCAGTGCAAGCTGGTGGGTGGCTTCGACGCGCAGAACAATCTGACCGCGCTGCACATGCGGCTCTCCGGCCAGTCGATCCTGGCCGCGGTGCGCCCGGCGATTGTAGAGAAGGACAAGGGGCGCGACGCGCTTGTGTTCCAGGGCTTGGCCGACCCGAGCTTGCTGGGGGGCGAGCACTCGTTCGGCTACACCATCCCGAACCTGCTGATCGACCACGCCATGCGCAACACGCACGTCCCGCCCGGCTTCTGGCGCGGCGTGAACATCAACCAGAACTGCCTCTTCATCGAGTGCTTCATGGATGAGCTTGCCCAGGCGGTCGGCCAGGACGAGCTCGAGTTCCGTCGCAAGCTGATGGCCAAGCACCCGAAGAACCTTGCCGTCCTCAATGCGGTGGCAGAGAGGATCGGTTGGGGCAAACCGGCGCCGCAGGGTGTGCATCGCGGGCTCGCCCACATGAAGTCGTTCAACAGCTATGTGGCAGCGGCGGCGGAGGTTTCCGTCGAAGGCGGCAACAGGATCAAGATCCACCGCATCGTTGCGTCGACCGACACGATCTATGCCGTCAACCCGGCCCAGATCGAGCGCCAGATCTCGGGCTCGTTCGTCTATGGCCTGTCGGCCCTGTTCTTCCAGGAGTGCACCGTCAAGGGCGGACGCATTGTCGAGGAGAACTTCGACACCTACGACTCGATGCGAATCGCGCAGATGCCGCCGGTGGAATCGATTGTCATGCCGAGCGGCGGGACCGACCCGTGGGGCGGGGTGGGCGAGCCGACCATCTGCGTGGCGGCGCCGGCCGTGCTGAATGCCTACGCCAAGGCGACGGGCCGGCGCATCCGCACCGTGCCGCTGAAGAACCAGCGCGTACAGATGGCGTAAATCGATCGGAAGCGGCGGCCGCCGAGGCTGCCGCTTCCCTCCACCTATCGCGGGTTCGGCCATGCGCGCACCGCGTCTATTTGTTGTCCTTGCTGTCGTCATCGGGTGGGGCGGCGTGGCGATCTCGGCCTCGCCAGAGCCCCCGCCGGGGGCGTCGTCCTGTTCCGGCTGCCATGCCGCCAAACCTGGTGTCGATACCACCATCCCTCCGCTTACCGGCCGCAAGGCCGCCGACATCGTCGCGCAGATGCAAGCATTCAAGACTGGACAGAAGCCTTCGACGGTGATGGACCGCATCGCCAAGGGCCTGACCGATGCCGAGGTCGAAGCCATCGCCGCGTGGTACGCGCAGCAGAAGTAACGACCGGAGACGGTCATGAAACCGAAGCAGTTCAACCGCCGCGAGTTCCTCGCATCGACTGCAGCGGCGACGTCCGCCGCGCTTTTTCCCGCTCCAGCGATGGCACAAGCCGCGCCGCGCGTGGTCGTGGTCGGCGGCGGCTTCGCCGGAGCAAGCGTGGCGCGCACGCTTAAGAGCGCCAATCCGCGCATCGCGGTGACACTGGTCGAGGCGAACCGGACATTCACGGCCTGCCCGTTCAGCAACCTCGTGATCGGCGGCTTGCGCGAGCTCAAGCGGCAGCGATTCGGCTATGACAGGATCGCTGCCGATGGCATTCGGGTCGCGTTCGCAGTGGCGACACGCGTCGATACCCAAGCGCGTACCGTGACGCTCGACACCGGCTCCACACTCGCCTACGACCGGCTGGTGCTGGCACCCGGCATCGACATCCGCTGGGACGGCTTGCCTGGCTACACCGAGGCGGCGGCCGAGAGGATGCCGCATGCCTGGAGGGCCGGCGAGCAGACCCTGCTGCTGCGGCGCCAACTCGAGGCGATGGATGACGGCGGCGTGGTGGTCATGTCGGCGCCGGCCAATCCGTTCCGCTGCCCGCCGGGTCCCTACGAGCGCGCCAGCCTGATCGCCCATTACCTGAAAACCAGGAAGCCCAAGTCGAAGCTCATCGTGCTCGATGCCAAGGACCAGTTCTCCAAGCAGCGCCTGTTCCAGAACGCGTGGAAGGAACTTTATCCGAAGCACCTGGAATGGGTGGGGTTGTCGCAAGGCGGCAAGGTCACGTCGGTGGAGGTGGCTGAGCAGACGCTGGTCACCGAGTTCGGGAAGCACAAGGCGGCGGTCGCCAACGTGATCCCGCCGCAGAAGGCCGGCCGCATTGCCGAGGTTGCGGGCGTGGCGGACAAGACCGGTTGGTGCCCGATCGATCCTGTCACGTTCGAATCGAAGCTCGTGCCCAACATCCACTTGATGGGCGATGCAATCATCGCCGGGGCGATGCCCAAGTCGGCGTTTTCAGCCAACGCGCAAGCCAAAGTTTGCGCAGCCGCGATCGTCAGGCTGCTTGCCGGCCAAACGCCGAGCCAGCCGAGGCTGCTCAACACCTGCTACAGCGTCGTGGCGCCCAACTACGGCATCACCGTCGCCGGCGTCTATCAGCCGGTCAACGGCGTCCTCACCGACGTGCAGGGCTCCGGCGGCGTGAGTCCGGCCGATGCGCCCGCCTCGTTTCGCGCGCAGGAAGCCCTGTTCGCCGACGGCTGGTTCAACACCATCACCAGCGAGGTGTTCGGTTGAGGGGCTGCGGCCATATGGTATCGCGCGCGGCGATGGCCCTTGCCTTCCTGGCGGCGTCGCTTGCCGCGGCGGCGGCGCAGGAGGGGCTGAAACCCTTCAGCGTAACCGGCGATTCGATCCCCGCCTCCCTGACCGGAGCGAAGGGCGATCCCGAGCGCGGCCGCGCGATCGTGACGAACCGGCATGTCGGCCTTTGCCTGCTCTGCCACTCCGGGCCGTTTCCGGAGGAACGGATGCAAGGCACGCTCGCGCCCGATCTGAAGGGAGCCGGCACCCGCTGGTCGGAGGGGCAGCTGCGGCTGCGGATCGTCGACGCAGGGCAGCTCAATCGGCTCACCACAATGCCGCCCTACTATCGCATCGACGGCCTCAACCGCGTGGCCCGGTCCTTCCGCGGCAAACCGGTGCTGACGGCCGAGCAGATCGAGGATGTGGTGGCGTTTCTTGCCACGCTACGGGAATAGGTTTAAGGCGAGACCAAGATGTCTAAAGGAGAGCAGGACAAAAAGGCGACGCGGCGCGACGTCCTGAAGATCGCCGGTGCGCTGGCGGTGGGCTGTGCGACCCCTTCGGTCACGGTCAGCCCGGCGGCCGCCACGCCGGCCGAGATGCAGGCCGCCGTCGCCAAGGTCATTGGCGATGCCACACTCAACGTCGGCAAGGTCAAGCTCGACATCCCGCCGCTGGTGGAGAACGGCAACACGGTGCCGTGCGCGGTGACGGTCGACAGCCCGATGAGCGCGACGGACCATGTGAAGGCGATCCACGTCATTGCCGAGAAGAACCCCCAGCCGAACGTCATCAGCGTGCAGCTCGGGCCGCGCGCCGGGAGGGCGAGCGTTTCGACCCGCATGCGGTTAAGGGACACGCAAAACGTGCTGGCCATTGCCGAGATGTCCGACGGCTCGTTCTGGTCGGATCGCGTCAACGTGATCATTACGCTCGGAGCCTGCCTGGAGGACTTGATCTGATGGCGCGCGTGCTCATCAACGCTCCGGCCAAAGCCAGGCGCGGGTCGGTCATCGAGATCAAGACGCTGATCTCGCATGTCATGGAGACGGGCTTCCGGGTCACCAACATGGGCCAATCGGTGGCCCGCGACATCATCACGGTGTTCACCGCCACCTACAACGGCGAGGAGATTTTCCGCGCCCAGCTGTTTCCGGCCATCGCCGCGAATCCCTTCATCACATTCCACACGGTCGCGACCGAGAGCGGCGTCATCGAGCTCAAGTGGACCGGCGACAACGGCTATTCCGCAACCGAGCAGGTCAGGATCACCGTGGAATGAGCGCATGTTGCGCCTCGCCGCGTTGACCGCTGCCGCCTTCGTAGCGGCTGCGCTCGCCGGCTCCGGCGAGATCCCCCTGTCCGAGCGCCGCTCGTCCTACGCGCACATGAGCCCAGAGACGAAGGCGATGCAGGACGGGGACACGGACAACCCCGGCATGCTGTGGGTCCTGGATGGCGAGGTTCTCTGGCGCGCGAAGGCCGGCAAGGCGGCCGTTGCGTGCGCCGGCTGCCACAGCGACGCGGACAAGGGCATGAAGGGCGTTGCCGCGCGCTATCCGGCCTACGACCCGAAGCGCAGGACAGCCGTCGATCTTGCCGGCCGCATCAACATCTGCCGCGTCGAGCGGCAGCAGGCGCCGGAGCTCGCGCGCGAGAGCAAGGAGCTGCTCGCGCTGGCCACCTTGATCGCGCGGCAGTCGCGCGGGCTTCCGATCAAGAGCGACGACGAGCGATTGAAACCCTTCATCGACGCCGGCCGCACGATCTTCAACGGCCGGCAGGGCCAACTCGACCTCGCTTGCGCGCAATGCCACGACGATAATTGGGGGCAGAAGCTCGCCGGCATCACCCTGCCGCAAGGGCATCCGACCGGCTATCCGCTCTATCGGCTGGAATGGCAGACGCTGGGCTCGCTGCAGCGCCGGCTGCGCAACTGCATGATCGGCATGCGGGCGGAACCTCACGCCTACGGCTCGCCCGAGTTCATTGCACTGGAGACCTTCCTGATGTGGCGCGCGCGCGGCATGGCCATGGAGAGCCCGGCGGTCAGGCCGTAAGGGTGGTGCGCCCGAGGATATGCAGGGTCCTCGATCAAGACCACCGTAGGGACGCATCGGGGCTTGCCACAACCTCGACCGTTACCGCAACGAACGTCATCACGCCGGGCCCACGGCGAATGTCGGAGGCTTGACACTGCGCGGCCCCGAAAGTCAGTTCTCGAGCAGCACCAATCCGCTCCGCGAGCTTTAAGGATTGGTGGTGAACGGCGTTCGATTCCGCTTGCGGGCCCGTGATTGAGAAGCCGTACCGGCCCTCGGCGGGCGCGTTCGGGTTGTCGAGGCCCGCTTTCCCAAGTCCCGGCGCAGGTGTATAAGCCGCGCCCACTTGCCCTCGCGCCCTGCGCCTTCAAGCAGTCGAGAAGCTGCCGATATGGCACAACTAACGGCCGCGGTGCCCGGTGCCGACACCGGCACCCAGCAAAAGCACTTCTGGGCGCTGGCGATGGGATCGATCGGCGTCGTCTATGGCGACATCGGCACCTCGCCCCTCTATGCCCTCAAAGAGGCCGTGAAGGCCGCCACGGAACAGGGAGCGGCGGGCGCGGATGCGGTGCTCGGCATCCTCTCGCTGATGACGTGGACGCTGCTGCTCATCGTCACGCTCAAATACGTGCTGATCCTGCTCAACGCCGACAACAAAGGTGAGGGCGGAACTTTCGCCTTGATGGCGCTCGGACAATCGGTGGCCAAGCGCAGTGCGCCGCTCATTCTGGTGCTGGGCGTGGCCGGCGCCGCCTTTTTCTATGGCGACGCCGTGATCACGCCGGCCATCTCGGTGCTGTCTGCGGTAGAGGGCCTGAAGCTTGCTGCACCGCAGCTCAAGGAAATTGCGCCGCAGTTCGATTGGGCACGGCTGCTGGAGCTGGCGGTGCTACCGATCACGATCGCCATTCTGGTGGGCCTGTTTGCCGTGCAGTCGCGCGGCACCGCAAGAGTTGCGCAATTCTTCGGGCCGGTGATGCTGGTCTGGTTCGCTGTGCTCGCCGTCGGCGGACTCATCCACCTGATCGATGCGCCGCGCGTGTTCCTGGCGCTGAACCCCCTGCTCGGCGTTCAATTCCTCCTGACGCACGGCATGATCGGCCTCGTCGTCATGGGCCTCATCTTCCTGGTCGCCACCGGCGCCGAGGCGCTCTATGCCGACCTTGGCCATTTCGGACGCAAACCCATCCAAATGGCTTGGCTTTGCATCGTGCTGCCGGCGCTCATGCTCAACTACTTCGGGCAGGGCGCGCTGCTGCTGGCGCATCCCGACGCGATCGAGCATCCCTTCTTCCGGCTCTATCCGAACACGAACTGGGTGCTGGTCCCGATGGTCGTATTGGCGACAGTTGCGGCCGTGATCGCCAGCCAAGCCGTGATCACCGGCGCCTTCTCCTTCACGCGCCAGGCCATACAGCTCGGACTGATTCCGCGGTTGCAGATCCGCCACACTTCGGAGAGCGTTGCCGGACAGATCTACCTGCCGCGAGTCAATCAAATCCTGCTCGTCTCCGTGCTGCTGGTCACGCTCACGTTCCGCAGCTCGAGCAACCTCGCCGCGGCCTACGGGCTGTCCGTGACCGCGACCATGGTGATCGACAGCCTGATGGCGTTCTTCGTGGTTTGGCGTTGCTGGAACTGGCCGGTGTGGAAGGCGGCCGCGCTGATGGTGCCGCTGCTGCTGATCGAGCAGGCGTTTCTGACCGCCAACCTACTGAAAATCCTGGAGGGAGGCTGGCTGCCACTGCTGGTCGGGGGCACGGTTGCCCTGCTGGTGCTGACATGGGTGCGCGGGGCCAAGAGCCTCGCCCGCGCCACGCGCAAGGGTGAGGCCGAGCTCGACTGGCTGGTGCGCAAGCTCGACGCCAAGCCGCCGCACCGCGTGCCGGGTACGGCCGTGTTTCTCACCGCCGATCCCAACTCCGCACCGACCTCGCTCATGCACAACCTCAAGCACAACCGCGTGCTGCACGAGCGCAACATCATCCTGAGCATCAAGACCGAGGATGTGCCGCGGGTGCAGCGCCACGAGCGCATCGAGATCGATCGCGTGGCCGACACCTTCATTCGCGTGGTCGCGCGCTACGGCTTCATGGAAACGCCGAGCGTTCCCAAGATCATCGAGCATTGCCGGCGCAAGGACCTCAACATCGACATTGCCGCCACCTCCTTTTTCCTGTCGCGGCGGTCCCTCAAGACGACGCTGAAGTCGGAGATGCCCGGCTGGCAGGAGCGGCTGTTCATCTGGCTGGCCGGACGCGCCGAGGATGCCACCGAGTATTTCCGTATTCCGAGCGATCGGGTGGTGGAGGTCGGCACGCAAGTCATGGTGTGAGGCCGCGCGAAAGGGGGCGCCGGCCAGCCCTTCACACCGCTGTGAACGGTAACGGCTGGAATTCCCGGCTAAGATTTACCGTCTCTAGATTGGCCAGGGGAAGTTCGGCGTCTCAACGGAGCAAGAGGAGCGCGCATGCTGACGGGTAGTGCAATGAAATGGCTGGTGGCCGCCGGCGCCGTCCTGGCCATCGTGGCGTTCACGCCGCAGGGGACATTGGCGGTCTCGGATCCGCCGCAGACTGAGCCGCCGCCGAAGCCAAAGCCGAAACCCAAGGGCAAGCAGAAGGACAGCTCCCTGAGCCAGGACCAGATCTATAGCCTCGGCTACTGGCAAGCCAAGAACGGTGAATACGGCACCGCTCTCGTAACGCTGCGGTCGTCCAGCAACCAGGACGATCCGCGCGTGCAGACCTTGATCGGCTTTGCGCTGCGCAAGCTCGGCCGGGTCGACGAGGCGATGGGGTACTACTTCAAAGCACTCGCCACCCGTCCGGAAGCCACCACCACCCGCCAGTACCTGGGCGAGGCGTACCTGCAGATCGGCGATCCCGTTCGGGCCAGGGAGCAGCTGGCCGAGATCGCCAAGCGTTGCGGTGTCACATGCGAGGATTACACGGCGCTGGCGGAGGAAATCGCCAAGTACGAGCAAGCGCGACGGGGTTAACTATTCGCCCCGCCAAGAGCTTGGTTAATGGCTTGAATGAGGCGGCCCCGGGCCGCCTCATCTGTCTGTAGCTGCACCAAGCCGTCCAGGCCATTTGCAGAGTGCCGATTCCCGTAACGCGGGCCGTGGTTTTTTTTGGCCTCGGCTGGCTGGCCGGTACCTAGGTAGCCTGGAGCCGAGCCGGAAAAAAAACCGCGCCTCCGCGCAAGAAGATCGTGCAGCACATACAACTGTCAAGGCGGTTATCGTACACCGGTCAACGCGGCTAATTCGTGCGGCCTCGCTTGGCCCGGGGCTGTGCCTTCTCACTCGACAGCGTGCGCAGGAAGGCGATCAGGTCGGCCTTCTCCCGAGCACTCAGCCGCAAGTCCCGTTTCATGTTGGGCGCAAGCTCTGGCCTGCGCACAAACCCGCCGGCGTAGTGCGTGAGGACCGCCGCAAGCGTCGGCAGCGAGCCGTCGTGCATGTAGGGCGCCGTGTGCGCAAGCTCGCGCAGGCTCGGCGTCTTGAACGCGCGCAAACCCGGCGTGCCACCGGGCACGGCACCGCGGCCGGGGTCCATGCCCGGAAGGCCGATGTCGTGGAAGCGGTCGTCGGTGAAGCGCCAGCCGGCATGGCAGAGCACGCAACCGGCCTTGCCGGTGAACAGGCGGAAGCCGCGCACCTCGGTCGCGCTGAGCGCAGCGCCATCGCCGTCGATCCAGCCGTCGAACCTGGTCGGGGCCGAGACGAGGGAGCGCACGTAGGCTGCAAGGGCTTTGACCACCGACTCCTGCGATACGCTCGCCTCGCCCGGAAAGGCAGTCCGGAATTGCGCTTTGAGATCGGCATCCGCCTCGATGCGGGCAATGATTGTCGGCCAGTCGCCTCCCATTTCGTCGGCGGCCTTGATCGGCGCCCGTATCTGTGCCTCGAGCGAGGGCGCGCGCCCGTCCCAGAAGTAGTGCTTGCTCCACGCCAGGTTCCACAGCGAGGGGGTGTTGCGCCGCAACGGTTCCCCAGACTGGGCCCGCGCCCGCCGGCGCCCGTCCGTGAACGCTCGCTCAGGCCAATGGCAGCTGGCGCAAGAGCGCTGCCCGCTGCCCGAGAGACGCCGATCTGCAAACAGCCTCGCGCCCAGGGCAACCTTGTCGGGCGTCATCGGATTGTCGGGCGGAGCCGGCGGCGAGGCCGGCCGCTGGAACATGGTGCGCCACGGCCCCGCGGCATCGGCAGCCTGCGCCTCCAGGGGCGGGGCAAGGCTCGCCATGGACAAGAAGGCGCAGAGCGCGACGGCGCACCGGGGATATCGGCGGCGCATCAGACCTTGAGGACGAGCTTGCCCATGTTGCCGCCGGTGTAGAGCAGGTTCAGCACCTCGGGGAAGGCGTCGACGCCGCCCTCGCGCACGTCCTCGCGGATCTTGAGCTTGCCCTCCTTGTACCAGGCGCCGAGCTGCGCAATCGCTTCGGGCACGCGGTCGGCCCAGTCGAAGACGATGAGGCCCTGCACCTTGAGGCGCTGGGTCAGGACGGCGCGGAAGTTCTTCGGTCCCGGCGGCAGCTGCGTGGCGTTATAGGCCGAGATGAGACCGCACACGGGGATGCGCCCGCGCAGGTTCATCTGCAAGAGCACCGTGTCGAGAATCTCGCCGCCGACGTTCTCGAAGTAGACGTCGATGCCCTTGGGGCAGGCCTCCTTGAGCTGGCCCGCGAGGTTGCCGGCCTTGTAGTCGACGCAGGCGTCGAAGCCGAGCTCCTGCGTGACGTGGCGGCACTTCTCCGGCCCGCCGGCGATGCCGACCGCGCGGCAGCCTTTGATCTTGGCGATCTGGCCAACCACCGAGCCGACGGCGCCGGAGGCGGCAGAGACCACGACCGATTCGCCCGCCTTCGGCTGCCCGACCTCGATGAGGCCGAAGTAGGCGGTCCAGCCGGGCATGCCGAGGCCGCCGATCCAGCGCTGCAGCGGCGCCTGGGAGGTATCGACCTTGACCACGCGCTCCCCGTTGGAGATGGCATATTTCTGCACACCGAACAGGCCTTGCACCGCGTCGCCCGGCTTAAAGCCCGGGTTGTTGGATTTGTCGACCGTGCCGGCCGCGTAGCCGCGCATCAGTTCCCCGATCGCAATCGGCGGTACGTAGGACTTGCCTTCCGCCATCCAGCCGCGCATCGCCGGATCGAGCGAGATGTATTCCACCTTGACGCGGAACTCGCCGGGGCCGGGCTCGGGCACCGGGCCGTCCTCGATCTTGAAATCCTCGCGCTTGGCCATACCCGTCGGCCGACGCGCCAGCTTGACCATGCGATTGCTCATTGGGGGCCTCGTGTTCAAATGGTGGTGCACAGCAATCAACGGCTGCAATGACATCAGGTCAAGTGCGGACTTCGTTTTCAGAGTAGGCTCGCAGGGCGGGATTGCGAAGAGGAGCGATATCGATGTGGCAACAGCTCTTGCGGAGGCTTGGCGACCGGTCATCGGTCGCGCAGCTGATCGCGAGAGTTGCGCGCGTCGAGCGCCTCACCCTGGTCGCCGTAATCCTCGCGGCCACTGTACTGTTCGCGTTCGCCAGGCTCGCCAACGCGGTTGGCCAGGGAAGCACGCACGCCTTCGACGAGTGGTTGATCATGGCGCTGCGCACGCCCGGCGATCCTGCCGATCCCATCGGCCCCAAATGGCTCGAGGAGATGATGCGCGATTTCACCGCCGTGGGCAGCACGGGGGTCCTCGCCCTGGTGGTGCTTACCGTCGCGGGCTTCCTCGCCATGACCCGCAAAGGCTTCGCCGCGCTATACGTGCTCGCCTCGGTCGCCGGCGGCGTTCTGATCAGCCAGACCATGAAATGGGCCTACGCCCGCCCGCGGCCCGACCTCGTTCCGCATGGGGCCGAGGTCTATACCGCCAGCTTTCCCTCGGGCCACTCGATGATGTCGGCCGTTGTCTATCTGACGCTGGGCGCGCTGCTGGCACGCACACAGACCGATCGGGCGGTGAAGACCTATGTCCTCGTCATGGCCGTGATCCTGACAATGCTGGTAGGCATGAGCCGGGTGTATCTGGGCGTGCATTGGCCAACCGATGTGCTGGCCGGATGGGCGCTCGGCGGCGTTTGGGCTTTGATCTGTCTGCTCGTCATGCTGTGGCTGCAGAGCCGCGGGCAAGTCGAGGACGATGCGGCCGGCAGGGCGAACTGAGCGGGGTCAACGTGGCGGACGTGGTGGTGAACGGGCGGAGCTACCGGGCGCCGGAGCGGCCGACAGCGGTCATCTGCTTCGACGGTTGCGACCCCGAATACATCCGTCACGGCCTCGCCGACGGCATCCTGCCGGTGATCGCCGGCCTGAGGAACACGGGCTTCGTCGGCGAGGCGCTAGCGGTGGTGCCGACCTTCACCAATCCGAACAATGCCTCCATCGTCACCGGCGTGCCGCCGGCCGTGCACGGCATCTCCGGCAATTACTATCTCGACCGCGCCGCCGGCGAGGAGCGCATGATCACCGACGGAGCCATGTTGCGCTGCGGCACCATCCTCGCCGCCATGGCCCAAGCCGGCGTCAGGACCGCCGCGGTGACCGCCAAGGACAAACTGCGGCTGATGCTGGCGCGCGGGCTCGACGGCATCAATTTCTCCTCCGAGAAGGCCGATCGCGCGACGCTGGCCGACAACGGCATCGCCGACGTCGAGGGCATGGTCGGCCGGTCCCGGCCCGAGCAGTACTCGGCAGATCTTTCACTGTTCGTGTTGGATGCCGGCTTGAAGCTGTTGGAGCGGAGCATGGCGCGGCTGCTCTATCTGTCGCTCTCAGACTTCGTGCAACACGCGCACGCTCCGGGGTCGCCGGAGGCCGATGCCTTCAACCGCGCCGTCGACGAGCGCATCGGCAGGTTGATCGCTCTGGGGGCCACGGTGGGCGTCGTGGCCGATCACGGCATGAACGACAAATCGCGCGCAAGCGGCGCCAATGTTGTGTTTCTGGAAGAGGAGCTCGCCCGCCGCTTCGGCGCGGGAGCGGTGCGGGTGATCTGCCCGATCACCGATCCGTTCGTGCGCCACCACGGGGCGCTGGGCTCGTTCGTGCGCGTCTACATGCGCAAGGCGACCGACCTCGATGCCTTGATGGCGGCCACCGCTGAGCTGCCGGGCATCGAGGCGGTTCTGGACGGGCCGGCGGCGGCGCGCCGCTTCGAGCTGCCGCCCGACCTGGAGGGAGACTTCGTCGTTCTGGGCGACGCCAATACGGTCATTGGCGCAAGCCCCTTCGAGCACGACCTGTCCGGGCTCGCCGGGCATCGCCTGCGCTCGCACGGAGGCTTGGGCGAGCAGACGGTGCCGTTCATCGTCTCGCGCAAGCTGCGCCCCGACTATCTCGCCGGCAAGGCCGGCGCGTTGCGCAACTTCGACATCTTCGATGCCGTGCTGAACGGCGCGGCGTGATACCGGCAAGCGAAGGAAACCACCCGTCATCCCGGTCGGAGGGATGCGAGCCGTCGGCGAGCAGCGCTCCGAACCGGGATCTGGGGCAAGTTCGACTCGTTGATGGAGATCCCGGATAGCCTCGCCTGCGGCTCGGCTTCCGGGATGACGGGTACGCGGTCAGCGCTCGTGCTTGATCTCGTCGGTGAGCCGGTTGATCTTCGAGGCGGCGCCGCCAAGAACCCACAAGTCGTAAAGGGCCACCAGCAACGTCATGACGGCGATGACAATGTTGAAAGCGGATAGCCGCCAGAAGCCGACGACGCTGATGAACATTCCAAACAGCGCGACAATAGCCGGCAAGGCGGAAATGATGTTGTCGAGGTTGTGGGTGCTGGAGCTGCCAATCTCCCCGTGCGAGATTGGGTAGCCCTGCACCACGAGGTAGAGCCAGAACAGGGCGAACAGGGCGCCGAAGACGACCATCGTGTTCCCCCACAATGTCGCCGGTTCCAGGCTCGGCACCAGCCAGAACACGAGGCCCAAGCCCGCCGAAAGCACGAGCGCGCTGATGGCACGCCATTTGATGGTAGTCATTTCCAACTCCCCTGACGCGCCCGCGGCGACCTAGATCCTATCATCTTCTACCGTGGATTCGAGACCGGAACGAGCTGATCAGCGCAACAGGCAAGCGCAAACCGCTCCTAGCGCGAAATTGTTCGCAACCCATGCTCGGAGGTATTCCTTTAGGCCCGACAATCATTTACGAAAATGACGCCAGAGTGACGCTGGCGCGGCGGACTGGGGGAGGCCCGGTCGGCGTTGCGACTCGATGCGCGGCAGTTGGTCGCGAGGGCCGGTGCGCGGCCCGTCAGAGCAACGGCTTCCGGCCGGAAAACTGTTCGCGACCTGATTTCGAAGACCGGGGTGACGTGAGACATGGCAAACGTCGTAGTCGTGGGCGCCCAATGGGGCGACGAGGGCAAGGGCAAGATCGTCGACTGGCTCTCGGAGCGCGCCGATGTGGTGGTGCGCTTCCAGGGCGGCCACAACGCCGGGCACACCCTCGTCATCGGCAATCAAACCTACAAGCTGTCGCTGCTGCCCTCCGGCGTCGTGCGCGAGGGCAAGCTGTCCGTGATCGGCAACGGCGTGGTCGTCGATCCGTGGGCGCTGAGCGACGAGATCGAGAAGCTGACGCGGCAGGGCGTGGCCGTCAGCCCGCAAAACCTGCGCATCGCCGAGAACGCGACGCTGATCCTGCCGCTGCACCGCGAGCTGGACGTGATGCGCGAGGCCGCTGCTGGCGAGGGCAAGATCGGCACCACGGGGCGCGGCATCGGCCCGGCCTATGAGGACAAGGTCGGCCGGCGCGCCATTCGGGTGCAGGACCTCAAGAACCTCGACACCCTGGGCCCCAAGGTCGACCGCATCCTGGTGCATCACAACGCGCTGCGGCGCGGGCTCGGCCAGCCCGAGATCGACAAGGCCGCGCTGATGGACGAGCTCGCTCGCATCGGGCCCAAGATCCTGCCCTACATGAGCGTGACCTGGGATCTGCTCGACCGGGAGCGCCGGGCGGGAAAGCGCATCCTGTTCGAAGGCGCGCAGGGGGCCTTGCTCGACGTCGACCACGGCACATACCCGTTCGTCACTTCGTCCAACACGGTCGCGGCGCAGGCGGCGATTGGGGCAGGCGTTGGCCCCGGCGCCATCGGCTATGTGCTCGGCATCGCCAAGGCTTACACCACGCGGGTCGGTGCCGGCCCCTTCCCGACCGAGCTGACCGATGCCATCGGCGAGCGCATCGGCGAGCGGGGCCACGAGTTCGGAGTGGTCACCGGACGCAAGCGCCGTTGCGGCTGGTTCGATGCGTGCCTCGTGCGCCAGACCATCAAGGTGGCGGGCATCGACGGGGTCGCGCTCACCAAGCTCGACGTGCTCGACGGCTTCGAGACGCTGAAGGTGTGCGTCGGCTACAACCTCGACGGCGAGCGCATCGGGCGCCTGCCCGCCGGGCACAACGCGCAGGCGCGGCTGGAGCCGATCTACCAGAGCTTCGAGGGCTGGACGCAGTCGACCCGCGGCGCGCGCAGCTGGACCCAATTGCCGGCGCAGGCGGTGAAATACGTGCGCACCATCGAGGAGCTGATCGAATGCCCGGTGACGCTGCTCTCGACCAGTCCCGAGCGCACCGACACGATCCTGATGAAGGATCCGTTCGAGGATTGAGCCGACCCAGATTTCCAGGTCACGTCAGTGGCGCGGCCGAGACAGGGCCGGAAAAGCCCGCGAGACAGCCGGTTATCAGCTCGGCCGCCAGCAGGCGCTCTGGATCGACGGGCCCAGGCAGCGCAATCTGGCCGCGCGGGATGGGGCGAAAGCCGAGCCGGCCATAGTACGGCTCGTCGCCCACCAGCACGACGAGCGCAATCCCGGCAGCACGCGCGTCCTCCAGCGCGTTGGCGACCAGGCCGCGCCCGTAGCCCTGGTTGGCGAATGCGGGGTCGACGGCAAGCGGCCCGAGCAGCAGCGCGCCCTCCTTGCCGGCGATCAGGACGGGGGTGAAGCGCACCGCCGCAGCCATCCGCCCGTCGATCAGACACACCCGGCAGAACGGCGAGAAGGGAGCTGCGCCCTCGCGCACCCGGTAAGCGGTGCGCGCGAAGCGGCCCGGCCCCATGGCACGCGCATGCAGGGCCGCGATCTCGGCGCTGTCGGCCGGGCCGGCCGGGCGGATAGTGACGCTTTCGGGCATGTAGGCTCGTCAGGCGGTTCGCCAAGCGCAACCCATAGCGCCAAAGTTAGGGGTGGAAAAGCGCCTCCAGATTGCGCGCTCCGTGCAGCACGCGGACGACCTCTATGCCGTCGCTGCGCGGGAGGTAGAACACCAGGTACTTGCGAAAGCCGCGCACCGAATGCCAGCGCATGCCCGCGAGAGCAGGGTTGTCGTAGTGCTGAGGGTGCCGATCCCGGGCGAGGCAAGTAGGAGTTCCTCGGTATCGCGCACTGCGCCCGCGAAGCGGAACGCCGCGCTGGGGTTGTTCTCGGCAATGCTGGAGATTGCATCTTTGACGTCCCGCTGCGCCGCCGGACGGCGAAAGATGAAGCGCCGGGTCACCGCGAGCGCTTCTTGCGCTTGGCGATGATTTCGCGGGCGTCGCGCTCGATGGCCTCCCAATAGGCATCGTCTGCAACAACAGCGGGACCAGACTGGAGGCCCTCGAGCAGCTTCGCCTCCAGCCTGGCCTGCGCTCGCTTGGCCCGGTCGTCGCGGATCAGGGCGCGGACGTAGTCGCTGGCACTGGCGAAGCTGCCCTCGGCGACGCGCTCGTCAACGAAGTCGCGCAAAGTCTCGGGCAGCGAAATGTTCATGGTGGTGTTGCTCATGCGCGCAGCATAGCACCGCTGGCAAAGATTGGCAAAACTTGCCATGCGATCTCACCACGCATCGCTTCGCTCAGCGCCGCGCAGCACCTCGGCGATGCGGCGGCGCGTGCCGGGTGTGACGTCGTCCGGAAGTTCGTCGGCGGAAAAGAATCGTTGCTCGCGGATCTCCAATCCCGGCGCCGGCACGCTCGCCTGCCGCCAGTCGCGCACCACGAACAGGGCGATGTGATCCCCGGGGAACCGCTCGAAGTTGGCGTAGAGGCCGAACAGCTGCGGGGCACCGGAGAGGACGACACCGACTTCCTCCTCGAGCTCGCGCGCCAGCGCATGCAGCACGGTCTCGCCCCGCTCGACGCCGCCGCCCGGGAAGTGCCAGCCCGGCTGATAGCCGTGGCGGACCAGGAGCACGTCATTGCTTCCGTCCAGAACGACACCCTGCACGCCCATGGTCAGCCCTCGGCTGAGGCGCCAGTAGCGCTGCAGCGCCTTGGTCACGAGGGATCTGGCAGCCATGGCGACTCCTGCGAACGCGCCCGTCGCGTTCGTGGCCTCGTCTTGCTCCGCCTTCGGGCGATTTGGCAAGCGGGCGCAAAGCCGCTAGTCAAATACTGCACATGAACCAGACCATCACGATCGCGCACCTGACCGACATGCACTTGGGGCCAATCGCCGGCTTTACCCCGCGCTATTGGAACCTCAAGCGCGGGCTCGGGTACGTCAACTGGGTGCGCAAGCGCAGCCACGCCCACCAGCGGGAAGCACTCGACCGCGTCGTCGCAGATATGGCCGCACAGACACCGGATCACATCGCCGTCGGCGGCGACCTCTGCAATATCGGGCTGCCGCAGGAGCATATCGATGCGCTGGCATGGCTCGAGACTCTGGGCCCGCCGGAGCGCGTCACGGTCGTCCCCGGCAACCACGACATCTACTCCAGGATCGGCCGCGACCCCGGCACGCGCCGCTGGGCGGCCTATATGGCATCCGATGCCCAGGGCGCGGCCATCGCGAGCCCTGACGCGGATTTTCCATTTGTGCGCGTGGTCGGAGGTGTGGCGCTGGTCGGCGTCAATTCTGCAGTTCGGACGCCGCCGGCCATGGCCTGGGGCAGCGTCGGCCGCGAGCAGTTGGCGCGGCTGGCCGCTGTCCTCGATCGCGCGGGCGCGGCGGGGCTGTTCCGCGTCGTGCTCATTCATCATCCGCCGCTGCCGGGCCTCGCCTCCTCCGCGCGTGGTCTCAGGGATGCGGACGCGCTGAGGGCGGTGCTGACGCGCCGGGGCGCCGAGCTCGTGATCCACGGCCACAACCACATCAACACGCTCGCCTGGTTGCCCGGGGCATCGGGCGCCTGCCCCATCGTCGGCGCGCCGTCGGCGTCGCTGGGCCGGCGCTACAAGCACGAGCCGCTGGCGCGCTACAACCTCTACCGCATCGATGTAACCACTCGGGGCATTGAGCTGATCGGCCGCGGGCTGGCCGAGCCCGCCGGCGCAACTGTCGAAATCGAGCGCCGCAAGCTGGCATGAAGGTGCGCGGCCCGCGACCGCATATCGAGCGAACCAATACAGAAATTGTAGCGCACGGCAGTCCTCGTCCCTGAAAAGTCGCGTGAAATCAGGGCCGATGGGGTCGCTTGGTGCCGCCTAGGTACAATCCGTCGACTGGATACATACTTGTCCCGAGGCTATGATCGATCGGAAAGGGAGCACTACTTCGCGTACTGGTCGGGCCGTGCCCGGCCTGACGCCTCAGCGTTGGAGGAAACGCCATGATCAGGTCGATTGGACGACGCTGGCAATTGGGATTCTTGGCGGCGTCAGGCCTTGGCGCGCTTCTGGCCGCAATCGCGATCGGCCAGGAGAAAGCGCCGGAGACAGCGCGCCTCGGCAAGGTCGAGTTCAAAGTGGAGTGCAACGGCGCGGCGCAGCAGACATTCAATCGCGCCATGGCGCTCTATCATTCCTTTGCCTGGAAGCCGGCGGCCGATACGTTCGCCGCCGTCGCCAAGGCCGACCCGAGCTGCGGCATGGCGCACTGGGGCCGCGCCATGGTTGTGCTCGACAATCCATTCGTGTGGCCGGGCAACCTGACGCCAGCCAAGCTCGACGAGACCGCCGCGGCGCTGGATGCCGCCCGCTCAGCCGGACTGAAAAGTGCACGCGAGAAGGACTACGTGGAGGCGGTCGGTGCCTTCGTGCGCGATCGCGACAAGGTCGAGCATCCTGCCCGTCTGCGTGCCTTCGGGGAGGCGATGGCGAAACTCGCCGCGCGCTATCCGGATGACAAGGAAGCCTCGATCCTGTCGGCGCTGGTGACCTCGGCCAGCTTCGACCCGGCCGATAAGACCTACGCCAATCAGCTCAGGGCGGCGAAGATCCTGGAACCCATTTTTCTCGCGCAGCCGAACCATCCCGGCGTCGCGCACTACCTGATCCACAGCTACGACTATCCGGCGATCGCCAAGCACGGGCTGAATGCGGCCAAGCGCTATGCGCAGATCGCGCCGGACGCGCCGCATGCGCTGCACATGCCCTCGCACATCTTCACGCGGGTCGGCCATTGGCAGGACTCGATCGAGGCGAACCGGGCATCGGCCAAGGCGGCCAGCCGAGCGCAATTCGATGGGCACCATGCGACCGACTACATGGTCTATGCGCACCTGCAGCTCGCGCAAGACAAGGCTGCGCGTCAGGCCTTGCAGGAGTCGCTGGCCACGCAGGCCGTCGACCACTTTGGCGCCGCCTACGCCTATGCGGCGATGCCGGCGCGCGTCGCCCTCGAGGTCGGCGATTGGAAGGCGGCGGCGAACGTCGCTCTGGCGCCAGCGGCCGGCGCCTACGCCTGGGCCAAGTATCCGCAGGCCGAGGCCATCAACGCCTTCGCGCGCGGCGTCGGCGCAGCCCGCAGCGGCGACAGCGCGGCCGCCAAGACAGAACAGGCCCGACTGCTGGTCCTGCGGGATGTGGCCAAGGACCGCAAGCTCGGCTACTGGGCAGAGCAGATCGAGATCCAAGCCCAGCTGGTGCAGGGCCTTTCGCTCCTGGCCGACCGCAAGACCGGCGAGGCCATAGAGGTTCTGAGCGCGGCAGCAAAGCGCGAGGACGCTACCGAGAAGCACGTGGTCACCCCGGGCCCGCTGCTGCCGGCGCGCGAGATCCTGGCGGACGTTCTGCTCGAGGCAGGCAAGGCTGCCGATGCCCAGCGTGAGTACGAGGCCGTGCTGGCCAGGGAGCCCAACCGCTATCGCGCCACGTTCGGGGCGGCGCGTGCGGCCCGCCAGGCCGGGAATGCGCAGAAGGCGAAGCTGCACTTCGCCGCGCTGGTCGATCTCGGCAGGAGCGCCGATACCCAGCGCGACAGCTTGTTGGAGGCGCGGCAGTTCCTCGCCCGCAAGTGATCGCTACGTAAGGCAGCAGGGCCCAGGGATCGGGCCCTGCCCATGGGGTGCGAAATGGGATTCGCTTCGTCGGCAGGTAGGTGGAGTTTGCCTCGTTGGCGCACGGCAGGTCTGATGGCGCTGGCCTTCGTGAGCGGCCTCCTGATCGTCATGGCGTTGACGATCGCGCCGACGCCCCGATCGCTGCAGGTGACGGGATACTCCGGTCAACTTGCGGAGTGGAGCCTCACCGCGGCGCTCGTGAGGGATGCATCCGGAAGCGAGCTCTCGGGTCCGCTCACCATGGAGCACACGGGGCTGTGCAGCGTGGACGGCCCGGAGCGCAAAGCCGGCGAGATGCGGCTGCGTCTCACCAGGGCCAGGCTAGACGCGAGAGTGCTCATCGACGGTGTCGAGTGCGCCTACAATGGCACAATGTCGGATGTCTACAACGGCATGATGGCTTGCCCCGGCAGCCGGCCGGTTCCCCTGACGCTTTGGGTGAACTGACGGGCGTCTGGAGGACCGAGACAGGCTGACGCGAGCCTCGACGCATGACCAGAGCTCATGGGAGCTCTGAGAAATTCTCGCGGGTTCTGACAACGATGCGTTTGGGAAAGCGTCGACGCTCCCTGTAGGATGCGGGCAAATCTTCCAGCGAAAGAGTCGCTCCATGCAGAAACATGCGCCGCCGGCGCCCGCCTCCACTCGGCCGCTGTGGGTCGTCGTGCTCGCCGCCGGCCTGATCGTCGGCGTCGCTATGGGCATCAGGCAGGTCATGGGCCTCTACCTGGCGCCGATGACGACGGATCTCGGCAGCGGCCGCGAGCCGTTCTCCACCGCTATGGCGGTTGCCAACCTGATCTGGGGCATCGGCGCGGTGTTCGCCGGCATGATCGCCGACCGCTACGGCGCCGGCCGCGTGGTGGTGGGCGGCACGCTCGCGACCTTGGCCGGCTTCTACGTCATGTATGCAGCCCGGACGCCCTTCGACCTGATGCTGAGCGGCGTGCTGCTCGGCATCGGCGTCAGCGGCACCGGGCTGACGGCGCTGGTGGGGGCGGCAGGCCGGGCTGCCCCGTCCGACAAGCGCACTGCCGCGATCGCCTCGCTCGGCATGGCAAGCGGCATCGGCGCCTTCGTTGCGTTTCCCTATGCGCACCTGTTGATGGACCTGGTCGGCTGGCGGATGAGCCTGCTGTACCTGGCCGCGACCATGGCCGTCGTGCTGCCTCTGGCGTGGCCCCTGAGCGGCAAGCCCACGGCGTCGAGCCTCGTGGACGACCAGACGCTGGGGGAGGCCTTCAAGGAGGCCTTCACCCATCCGAGCTATCTGCTTCTGGTTACGGGCTTCTTCGTGTGCGGTTTCCACGTGGCCTTCTACGGCGTCCACCTTCCAGCCTTCGTGGCTGACAAGGGTCTGGACCCCAGCGTTGGTGTGTGGGCGCTGACGACGGTGGGACTGGCGAACCTGGTCGGGACCTACATCGCCGGGCAGTCGGGCCGCTTCATCGAGAAGCGCCGGGGCTTGAGCCTCATCTATTTCGGGCGCTGCTTCGTATTCCTGGGGCTGCTGTTCCTGCCGATCACCCCCGTGACCATCATCGGCATGAGCGCGGTTCTGGGCCTGCTGTGGCTCTCCACCGTGCCGCTCACCTCGAGCCTGGTGGCCACCTTCTTCGGCACGCGCTGGATGTCGATGCTGTTTGGGGTCGTGTTCCTGTCGCACCAGGTCGGGTCGTTCGCTGGCCTGATGCTGGCGGGCACCCTCTACGATCTCACCAGCTCCTATGATATGATGTGGTGGATCTCGATCGCACTCGGGCTGTTCGCGGCGGCGGTGCATTGGCCGATCCAGGAGCGCCCGGTGCCGCGGCTGGCTGCGGCAGGCGCAGGTTGAGGATGATGGCGAGCGTCCGGACAGGTGAGACGAACTCGGCACGCCATGCGATGCCCGCTGGCGTGCGCCGCGCCCTGTTTGCCGTGCTGGGTATCGTCCTCGCCGGCGCGCTCTATCTCATTGCGGTGCGCGGGCAGGCGCTGCTCGCCGATCTCTCGGCATTCTCTCAGCGAATTTTCTGCTTCTAGTTAGAATTCCGCGCAGACCGACCGCCTGCCACACGCTCTTCCAGCGCGCCGCTCGGCCAGAGTCACGCCGCCGAGGTGCTTGGGCACATGGGATGCTCCAAACAACGATTATCGAGTTTGTTGCTTTCCGGTCATAGCCCAATCGTCGATTTTCTGATTGGATGCTGGCGGATGTTCTCGGGGGCGAGTATGCGTTCTGCATCGCAAGTTGCCGTATTTGCCTGCGCTGCCGTGCTGCTCGGCGCGCTGATGTCGGGTTGTGGGACGACAACTGCCGAGAACGCATCTCTCGAAAGCAAAGCGCTGCACGGTTCGCAAGCTCGCCTCAAGATCTATCGGGAGGGCGCAATCGGAGCCGCAGTCGCTGCGCGTGTCAGAATCGACGGCCGCGAGGTGGCGAGCGTCGGCGTCGGCGGGTCTACCGTCCTCGATGTTGCAGCCGGTTCGCGCAAGATCGTCGTCGACGCGTGGAGCCATCCCAACGAGTACACGCTGACATTGGCAGCCAAGTCGGGCATGCTCTACACCTTGGAAATTTCGGCTCGTTCGGAAGCCGTAGTGGCGGGCATGTTTGGGCTCGTGGGCATGATGGTAGAAGCGGCCGCCAACGAGAACGGCGGCGTGTTCCAGATCCGCGTCGTCGATACGAAGCCCTTGAAGCGCTAGTCCCGGCGAACCGGTTCACACCGCATCAATCGGCGTCGGCAGCTCGTGTTGCGTGGCCCCGGCTCAGTGCTTGCCGCCGCAGCGATGCGGGCAAACCCTCATATCTCGGGCGTCGAGCGGCCGCTACTCATTCCTCAGTCGCCGTTGCAACCGAGGCCAGAATGGCGAGCCTTTGCACCTTCCGGCGGACTCTGTACGGCGCCATCCTCGCGGCGACGGCCGGGGCTGCGTGCGTGACGCCTGTCGCTGCCCAACAGGAAGTGCCCGCGGAAATCATCGCCGTGCAGATACGCAAGCAGGGCTATGCTTGCGAAGAGGCGCAGAGCGCCGTGCGCGACCGCCGAGCCTCGGCACCGAATGAAGCGGTGTGGCTCCTGCGTTGCAAGAACGCGACCTACCGGGTGCGGCTCAAGCCCGATATGGCCGCGCAAATCGAACGGGTCGAGCAGTAACCGGCGCTGCGGCAGGTCCGCGCCTACGAAGCGACCGCCTCGATCTCCTGCGTGGCCTCGCCCGGCTCGGTGAACCCCCCCTCCGCCACCAGCCGGGCGAACAGGCCCTGCTGCGCCACCAGCTCGCGGAAGGTGCCGCGCTCGACGATGCGGCCGCCATCCATCACCAGGATGGTGTCGGCGTTGGCGACGGTGGAGAGCCGGTGGGCAATGATGAGGGTGGTGCGGCCGCTGCGCAGGCGGTCCAGCGCCCGCTTGATGCGGGCCTCCGTCTCCACATCCAGCGCGCTTGTGGCCTCGTCCAGAATGAGGATCGGCGCATTCTTCAGGATGGCGCGGGCGATGGCGATGCGCTGGCGCTCGCCGCCCGACAGCGACGCCCCGCGCTCGCCGATGACGAACCGATAGGTGCCCGGTTTCCTAGCAATGAAATCGTGCGCCTCGGCCAGCCGCGCGGCATTCTCTACCTCGTCGTCGCTGGCATCGGGCCGGCCGACCCGGATGTTCTCGGCGATCGAGCGGTTGAACAGGCCGGCGTCCTGGAACACCACCGCGATGTTGTGGCGCAGCGAGCTGAGCGTCACGTCGCCGATGTCGTGCCCGTCCACGGTGATGCGGCCGGTGTCGGGAGAGCGCAGGCGCTGGAGCAGGGCCAGCGTGGTGGTCTTGCCTGCGCCGGTCGGGCCCACCAGCGCTACCGTCTTTCCGGCATCCGCCTCGAAGCCGATGCCGAACACGCCCTGGTCGCTGTTCCTGAAGCGGAACGTGACGTTCTCGTAGCGGACGTTGCCGGCGACGTTGTCGAGCGGCGCGGCATCCGGCTTCTCGCGCACGCCCTCGGTGGCATCGAGCAGGCCGAAGAAGGTGCGCAGCGTCGGCGCATACTGGAAGATGCGGACGGCGAAACCCGACAGCGAATCGAGCTTGCCGATCATCAGGCCAGCAAAGGTCACAAACGCCACGACATCCCCGACCGTCATCTGCTTGCGCCCGACCAGCACGGCACCGACGGCATAGATAGCGACGAACGCGATGGTTGCAGCAGTGCGCGTGAGGACCGTCAACAACCCCCACCAGGTGAGGACCGGATACTGCGCGGTGAGCAATTCGGCCATGATCGAGCGCATGGCCTGCATCTCGGAGGCAAAGCGGCCGTAACTTTGCACCACGGTGACGTTGCCGAGCACGTCACCGACACGGCCGTAGACGTTGTTGTGGTACTGCTCGACGGCGGCCTGCCCGGTGCTGGTCTTGCGCGCGACCAGCACGTTGGCGAGCACGTAGACCACGGCAAGCGCCGCCAGGATCAGTGCCATGGTGGCGTTCATGTAGATGGCGGTCGGGATCAGCACCAGGATGCCGATCAGGGCGACGAACTGCTCGCGCAGGAACGACAGCCAGTTCCAGAACAGCGCATCGGTGCCGGCGAGGATGGTGCGCACCACGGCGCCCGACCCTTTCTCGGCGTGATAGCTGATCGGCAGGATGATGGCGTGCTCGAACGCATGCCCGAGCGCGGCGAGGCGGCGGCGGTGCGCGAGCCGGTCGGCCATCACCGCAACGACAACGCCCGCAAGGATTCCGACCAGACCAACCAAGGCCCACACACCGATGATGGGAAAGGCGCCTTGCCCGAGGGTCAGCGCATCCACCACGTGCTTGAGCAATACCCCTTCGGCGATCGGTACCGCGCCCAGCGCAATGGCGGACAGCACGACCCAGAAGGTCTGCGCGCGCTCTGTAACGAGCATCGACAGCGCGCGTTTGTAGACCTCCCAGATCGACATGGCTGCCTGTGACTTATCTGGAATCGATGAAGCATAGACCGTGAGACAGCCGCAACCGGACTCCCCTCCCCGTCGCGCCGGAGGCGCGCCTTAGGCACGACGCGGGGAGGGGCTGGGGGTGGGGGTGAACGGCAAGGGCCACGCCGATTGCGAGATCGCTGGCGTAAGGCTTGCAACGCGCGTACCCCGGCTTTCTCACCCCACCCGGCTCGGCGCGCGAAGAGCGCGCCTCGCCACCCTCCCCGTCAAGGGGAGGGTAAGCGGGTCGTCCTCGTCTCACGGTTTGCGCTCCGTCGATGCGGGGCACTAGGCCTGCCTCTTGTAGACCTTCAGCGTCTTGTAGTCGGCGGCCGGCGCGAACGGCCTTGCCTTGACGAGTTCCAAGGCGACCACCTCCGCTTTGTCGTAGGCGAACGAGCCGGTGTAGAAGAGAATTTCGCCGCCAGGCTTAACCTTGTCGGCCAGCAGCAGCGTCATTTCCAGGTCGGTCAGCGCGCCGTAGCTGTCGTTCTCGGGCGTGCGGAATTCGCCCACGTGAAACAGCGCGACATAGTCGAACTCGGGCAATAGCCGGGGGTCGAGCTGGTAGATGTCGCCGAAATAGGCCTTGTAGGTGTGCCCCAGCCGCGGGTTCTTTATCAGAAGCTCCACATAGTCGTCGTACTCCTGCGGCGAGGCGGTGATGCCCAGCACGGCATTGTTGGCGCCGTTCTCAGCCGCCTTGAGCCCGACGATGTGATGGTTGCCCGTGCCGAAATGGAAGATGGCGGCATTCCTGACCTGCTTCTCCTGCAGGTATTGGACGAAATGCACGTCGCAGGGGCATTGCGCCTCGTCGAGGCTCCAGGTCTCGTTCCAATAGTTCAGCTTGCTCATTTCCAGCGTGCCCTGAGGCCCTCCAGCTGTTGTCACGTCGCATTGGCGAATGCCGGGACGCCGATCGGCGCCAGCACGGCACCCTGGGCGTTGCGCTCGAGCGCGAATTGCCTGTCGTGGCGGCCGTCCGGCGCCGGCCGTTGCGCGAGGCTGACGATGGTGGTGCCCGGCAGGTCGCTCCTGAGGCGGGCGAGCAGCGTCTCCTGCACCTCGTCTTCCAGGGCGGACAGCGCGTCGTCGAGGATGACTACCTGCGGCTTGTGCAGGAGCAGGCGCGCCACGGCCAGCCGCTGGCGTTCGCCGTTGGCCAGCACCTGGTCCCAGCGCGCGACCTCGTCGAGCCGGGAGGCGAGGCCCTCCAGCCCCACGCGCTCCAGCGCGCCGGCGAGTCTTTCGTTGCTGACCGCGAGGTCCGGTTCCGGATACAGCAGCGCGCCCTTGAGCGAGCCGAGCGGCAGGTAGCTCTTCTGCGGCGTGATCATGACGCGCCGGCTATCGGGCGTCGCAAGGCTGCCGCGCGCGCACGGCCACAGGCCGGCGAGCACGCGCACGAGGACAGATTTTCCGGTGCTCGACTCGCCGCTGATGTGCACGGCCTCGCCGGGTCCTGCCGCCAGGCTGGCGCGCGAGATCAGCAGCCGGCCGTTGCCGTCGGCGATGGCGACGTCGTCGAGTGCGACCGTCGCACCGCTTGCGGTCCGCGGCTTCGTTGCCGGTTGCACGGGAATCTCGCCGTCGATGGCATCGCACGCGGTCTCGATATCCATCACGCGCCGCGCGGAGGCATACCACTCCGCCACGCGGTTGTAGTTGTCGACCACCCACGAGATGGCGATCTGCACCTGCACGAACGCGGCGGCGAGCTGCGTGACCTGGCCCAGCGTCATCTCGCCGGCCAGGTACTTCGGCGCGGCGAACAGCAGCGGCACCACGGGAATCATGGGGCCCGACGCGTTGGTGATCCAGGTCAGATGACCGTGCTGCCAGACGATCGCCATCCAGCGCGCCACCACGGTCTGATAGAAGCGGCCCAGGATTGCCTGCTCGTAGCGCGCCCCGTTCATCAGCGCCACGCTCTCGGCGTTGTCGCGAATGCGCATCATGCCGAAGCGGAAGTAGCCCTCGGCCTCGTTCTTGCGGCCGACATAGCCGACCAGCGGCGCGCCGACCCACAGCATCAGGCCCGAGGCGATGACGCCGTAGGCCAGCGCCACCCACACCATGTAGGCGGGAATCGTGATGGGACCCAAGCCGCCGAGGTCAAAGGTGATGGCGCCGCCCACGGTCCACAGGATGGAGATGAATGCCGCCGCGCCCGCCACCGCCAGGACCAGGCCAATGCCGAGATCGACCAGCGGCTCGGTGGCCCAGCGCGTGTCGTCGGAGATGCGGTACTCCGGGTTGGGCGGCTCCTTGCCTGTGACGTTGAGGTGATAGAACCGCCGGTTGCCGAGCCAGCGCGCGATCAGCTGCTCCACGAGCCAGGCGCGCCAGCGCACCTGCAGGGTCTCGCGGGTGAGCACGATGCCGACCCCGACCGCGGCCATGGCGGCGATGATCAGCCCGAACACGGCCACGGAGCTCGCGACGGCCGCCACGTCGCGCGCCTCCAGGCTGTCGAAGAACCAGCGGTTCCAGTGGTTCATCGCCACGGTGGCGCCGGTGGAGAGGAGCAGGAAGGCGGCAAGCCCCAGGGTCAGCGCCCAGGCGCCGCGCGCAGTCCCGCCAAGCCAGTACCCGCCGGCGAACCTGCCGAAGGCGCCGACCACGCGGGGGTCCAGCTTGAAGCCCGGGGGGTCCGGGGCTTGAAAATGTTCAGCGCTCATAGGTGGTCACGGGCGGTCATTGGGTTGGAGGACGGTGGGCATCCGGGCGCCCGTCCAATGTCACGGCGGGCCTGAAGCCAGAATGAACGGCGAGTGTGGCATGCCTGGAGCGGCGAGTCTGGCCGAAGATCTGTGTCCAAGCTCCAGTAATGGGACGGAAAACAAAGCGCACGGTGTGCCGGCCGGGGGGGACGGCAACCGCCCGGAACAGAACGTTGGCGCGCAGCATTTCCGCGGGCTGCCCGTCGACTGAAACGAACCACCAGGGGTGCCAGATGTCGTTCAGCACGACCCACCCGCCGTCGGGGCTGTCGCCTTCCAAGATCACCTCCTTGTTGCGGTAGCTCACGATTCGCACCTGGCCAGGTCGGCGCGGCGTCGCCGCAGGCGCGCTCTCGAGCAGCACCGTGGAGCGCAAATCCGCGTCCGGCCACACGCCGTCGCGGAGCATCTGCGTAAAGTCGGCACTTTTAGCTTCGGTGGCGAACAGCACGCGGTCCATGGCTGCCGGGTTCTCATAGATGTACCCGTCGCTGGTGCGGGCAACGAGAGGCAGCTCTCCCGGCTTCAATTGGCGGTCCATGGTTTCGATCGGCGCGCCCGTGACGATGAAGCGCAGGCCCAGGAGATTGGCGAGCGGCGAGCGGTAGGAGGGAAAGAGCGCCGAGAACGTGCGCTGATCGGGCAGCCCGACATGATCCCCCGCCCCCGTTGCCGCGCTGTAGAGGCCGAGGCGCAGCGGATTGTAGCCCAGCGTGTTCTCCAAACGGTGCGTGAGGCTGGCGTTGGGCCAGTGGAAACCGAGCCCGGCCAGCTCGATGCGGTCGCGACGCGTCTCGTTGGCCACCACCTTGCTCTCGAGGATGGCGATGGTGGCGTTTGCGGTGCCGGGCTCGAGCACGTCATAGGTGGAGGGCGGCAGAGCCGTGGCGCCGTTGGGTCCATTGTTGTAGGCGAGGTCGACAGCGGTGAACGCGGCGATGATGGCGGCGGCGAGCATGGGTTTGAGCGCAATGCGCGTCCTGGCCGCGGCAAGCGCCAGCGCTGCACCCGCAAACGACAGCACGGCGGTTGCCAGCGGCAGTGGCAGACGCGTCAGACGGCCTAGCCACAGGCCCAGGCCGACGGTGATCGCCAGCGCGGCGAGCACCACGCCGCCTGCGATTGCAACATGCCGCGGCCGCCACGGAGTGAGCGGGTCCCTGAACAGGCGGTGTGTGGCATAGCCGGCGAGGATCGCAGCAAGAGCGCCGATCAGGAAGGTTGCGTCGGCCGGCCGCCGGAAAAGGCCTACCCCGGGGACGAGCTCGTAAAAGATGCGGAAAGCCGGCGTGTACCAGCCGAGCGCATAGAGCAGCGCCACCGCGCCGGCCACTGTCAAGAAGCGGATCTCGCGCTCCCACAGCTGGCCGCGCAATGCCGCAAGCATCAACAACACGAGAGGGATCGCACCGATGTAGAGCTGGCCCATGTTCTGGGCGAGGAATATGCCGCTGTCCCAGGCGAAGCTGGGCGGCCCCCAATAGTCCTCCATGCGGCCCGAGGCGCCGAATACCTCCGGTATGACCGATGTGATCAGCAACGCCGGGTGCAGCGAGCCGCGCCCCGCACCGAGGTAGTCGATGCTGGCGCGGTTGGACTCGGCCGTCAGCAGCGCCGACAGCGTCACCGGTACCGCGGCCACGGCGAGAGCGACAAGGGCGGCGGCAGCAAGCGGCGGCAGGCTTGCTCGGGCGGCGGCTGTCGGTTGCTCCGCTGTCAGTACGCGCCACAGCACAAAGCCAATCAATAGATAGACAACCAGCAAGGCAACCTGATCGCGGCCGAGCACGATGCAGGCGGCGACGAACCCCGCCGCGGCGCCATAGAGGACCGATCTGCGCGCCAGTGCCCGGTCGAGGCAGAGCATGGCCAGCGGCAGATAGGCGAGGCTCAGCACCTGGCCGATGTGCTGGATGCGCCAGGCCATCGAGGCGCCGTAGCTGAACGCAAGCGCGGCGATCAGCGCGCCCGCCCAGTGCCAGCCCTGGTCGCGGAACCACAGCATGAGCGCCGCGCCGCCCAGAAACACCATCGCCAGCAGCGCGGCGTCGGTGGCCCACAGGCTCGGCGCGGCGCTCAGAAGCGCAAGGACGAGGAACGGCGGCGAGAAGATCATCGCCTGCGGGTCGGCGACCTGCGGGTGGCCTGCGAAAACGAAGGGGGCCCAGAAGGGCGATTGGCCGCCGGCAATGCTCTGCGCGAGGAACTGCACTTGCGGCAGGAAGTGCGCCTTGGCGTCCCACGGGATGGTCACGCGGCCCGACAGCCAAGGCCAGCAGATGACAAAGGCCGCCAGCGCGAAAAGAGCGAGCGGCGGCAGCACCGGCCAGTGCCCCGAAGGTTGTTCCGGAGCGCGAGAATGGTTGCCGCCGGCCGGGTCGCGCGCGGCGGTGTGGTGGGAAGTCGGCAATTCCATCGGCAGGCCGTCTCGCCTCATATACCGAGTCCGGCGGAGGCAGTTTTGCCCCAACCTCGCCCTAAGCCAGCGAACCGCTGAACGCACCCGCCTTCTCGGAGTCCGAGGCCCGGTTCGGGGGCCAGGCCAAGGCTATCCGGGATCGGGTGGAACCATAGGCTGCCCGGCACATTGGAGAGTGTATAATGCTCGACTTGGGCAAAGGGCGGGCCCCAATTGAAGGCGCCTGCGTGAAAACCAGGGGGAATGCCATGTCTGGATCCGATTTGCGGGTAAGAACAGCGACGTATTCCACGGCTGCGCGCCACTTCCATTGGTGGACGGTCGCGTTGCTGCTGATCCAGGTTCCGGTGGGCCTCTACATGGTCTACCGCGGTGCAGCGACGAATTTCGATGCGCTTACCAACACCCTCTACAGTTCCCACAAGACGCTGGGGCTCGTCATTCTCGCGCTGGTTGTCGCCCGCCTCATCTACCGTTTCGCGCACGGCGCGCCCGCCGACGAGCCGACGCTCGAGTGGTGGCAAAAGGCCGCCTCGCATGCCACGCACTGGTCGCTCTATCTGTTGCTGATCCTGGTGCCGATCGTCGGCTGGCTCGGCATCTCGTTCTACGACGCCCGCGAGGTGTTCGGCATTGCGACGATCCCCGCCCTCGCGACGAAGAACCACGAAGCGTGGGAGGTGGCGCGTCTGGTGCACAAGTCTCTGGCGTATCTGACCGTGGCACTCGTGGCGATGCACATCGGCGCCGCCGTCGTTCTCCACTACTTCATCCGCAAGGACGGCGTGCTCGAACGCATGCTGCCGTGGGCCGGCCGTCGGGACCGTAAGGGCTGAGCGCACATTGGGAAGCTGGGAAGGTCAGAACGTCAAGTGCTGACAATGAACCCCATCGACGTGGCCCGCAGGCTGCGAGCCGTTACCGAACGCATGGACGCGAGCCACCCCGGCAAGGGCGAAACGCGCCTGTCGATCGCCGGCGCCTGGGTCACCGTCAATCCGGCGAGCGACTCGCCCATTGTGTCGCGTAACCGCAATCGAGTGCAGTATTTCGGCTGCACGCAGCACGTCGAGCCTGGCGACCTGGATGCTGCGCTGGAGCCATTCGTGCAGGCCCGCATCCCGCGCTGCTATTTCTGGCTCAGCCCCTGCCCGCAGGTGACGGCGATCCAGTTGTGGCTGGCCGAGCGAAGGTTCGTCCCGTTTACCGGCATACCGCCGTGGCCGGCGCCGGACTATCACACGCTGGCGTATGCGCCGGGACGCGGGTTGTTACACGGGCTCGAGTCTGGGATCGCCCGCGAGACGTCGCTCGTCGTCCGCTCGCCCAGCCGCGCGGAGGCCGAACGCCACGTTGCCGACCTGGCCGACATCCATGCAGCCTTCGGCGGCGACGACATCTTCCTGGCGTCCCTCGGGCGCGCGGGCTTCAGCCACTTCCTGGCGTTCGACGGCGCGCGACCGGTCGCCGCCGCCATCCTGGTCGCGCACGGCGGGATGGCGTATCTGGGCCACGCTGCCACGGCCGAGGCCTATCGGCGGCGCGGCGGACAGAGCGCCCTGATCGCGGCACGGCTGCGGCGGGCCGTCGAACTGGGCTGCCATTGTGCCGTATCCGAGACACTGTCGATCCTGGGCAGCTCCTTGGGCAATCTCAAGCGGCAGGGGTTCGAGGTTCTGTACGACAAGAAGATTTTCATGCGCTCCGCCACCTGACTACGCCCACTCTCCCGCGCCGGAAGGCGGCAATCGTGACTCGGCACGTCGACGGCTTGGCGTTTTGCGCCGCCGGAGCGGGAGTGTGACCGACGCATCACATTGGTGGGGATTTCAGCCGAGGCACGCGGGGCGATCGCTCATTGAATTGTGCAAATCTGGTGCAAATCTGGTGGCAGCCCCTTCGAGCCACGCGCCCTTTGTGCAACCTAGCAGTCGTTCCAAGCGGGGAGATGCGTTTTGTATGCTGGGTCTCAGTGTGGGTGCGTTGGTGCCGTTGACCGCGCCCCGGGCGGTGAATCCGCAGGAAGAGCGACCTGTTCGAGAGCACAGCGCCGGTGCCTCCTCGAGCTCATGCCATCCTCCGCAAGGTCACCCGGCTTTCAGCGCCAAGCATGCTTTCGGAGGTGAACTGATGAAGACGATTGCTGCAGGCCTGACGCTCCTGCTCGTGCTTCTGATCACTGACGGGTCCTTTGCCCATCAGGAGCATTGCGTCAAGGACTTCTGGGGCAATTGCCAGGAGTCCCCCCGGCGCCATGGTCTTCACTACCGGCACTGCACCAAGGATTTCTGGGGTCTCTGCAAGGACGGCCGGCCGCCCTGGCGGTCCTACAGCCGACGCCACTATCACCATCACGTCGGGATCGACCGCGGCACCTTCTGCCATTCCAGGCGCCGGGTCGTGGGAGAAGAACGAACGTCCAAGGCCAAGGCGCTCAGGGCCGCCGACGACGCGTGGATGGGAGCGGTGCGCTATGACCACGGCGAGCGCTTTCAGGACATCAACCATGCCCGGGACGTTCGCCACAACTGCGACCCGAGCTCGACATCCTCGATCCTCAAGAGGGTGCATTTCAGGTGCGTGATCGAAGCTACTCCCTGCCGCGCGCCGACCGGCAACGTGGAGGCACGTGTGGAGCGGCGTTACGAAGAGGAGGACGACGATGACGATCGGCCGCCGCCGCGCAGGAAGTGAAAGGCGGAGGACCAAAGCTTCGCCGGGCCTCATCATCGCCAACCCAGAGCTTGTGCTCGCTTGGTTGCCTCGTATGGATACAGGGGGAGTTATGAAGTTGCTCAAGATTGCGGCGCTTTCCGCCACTCTGCTTGCGGGCGGTTGCGCCGGCGACATGGCCTGGCAGCGGGCCGACGGGCGTCCAATTGACAGGTCCTTCGCCTGGGCGGCGGCCGAATGCCGAGACCGTGCCCGGGAATTTGAAGAAGCAGCGGCCGAAGCGATGCGAAGGTGCATGCAAAGGCGTGGCTACGTGTGGGCAGCAGCACCCGCTGGGTACTACTAGCGGCGGCCGCGGGCGCTACGCTGGCTTGGGCGCTGGCGGGGCGATCGTTCGGCTGGCGCTAGGCGGGGTCGCTTCTTTTTCCGTGCCTGTTTGATCAAGGCGGCAGCGCCAGCGTGTCGGTGTGTCCGACGAGGGCAGCGGTGCGGTCGATCTCGAGCCAGTCGGCAATCGCGGTCTCCGGCACCAGCTTGGTCTCGCGCACCGCCGCCGTGAAGCCACTGACCAATTCGCCGATCAGCGCCTTGTCTCCGGCGTCCAAACGCCACGCGCTGTCGGCTTCGCCGACCGAGTAGCCGGCGGCGTCGAACGCGGCAGCCAGCAGCGATGGCGCCATCGGTCCCGCCGCGGCGCCGAAACCCTTGTCGCCGACCTGATGCGCGCGGAACGCCGATGCCATCGCCGCGTCGGTCTCGTGCTTCGGGGTCCAGCGCTGCGTTCCGTTGTAGGTGAGCACCGTGTAGAAGCAGGCGCGTCTGCGCGCGACCTCGGCCGCGACCGCAGCGATGAACTCGGCCGAGGCAAGGTCGAACAGTGCCGAAGCGGTGACGAGGTCGGCGCCCATCGCAAGCGCGCTTTCCAGCTCCTGCGCGAGATCGGCGCGGCGGAGGCGGACGGTGAGGTGCTTGCCGCCCCTGCTCAGCGCCAGCTCTGCGCCTCGGCGCTCGGCCGTGCCCGCCCAGGCGCAGAGGCGCGCCACGGCGGCCTCGAGTAGAGCTTGGTCATGGTCGACCAGCGTCCAGTGCTGCTCCGGCCCGAGCAGCGGTGCGGTGGCGCGCAGGTTGGAGCCGGTGCCGCAGCCCAGGTCGAGAACGGTGGTCGAGGAACGGCCGGCGAAATGCCTGGCAAGCGCTCTCCCGAGTTCCTCGTTCCGCGAGCGATGATCGACCGGCTCGCGCAAGTCCAGCCACCGGGCGTCGAAGCCGCTCATCGCGCAACATCCCGGATCACGCCCGCGATGACGCGCGCCGTATCCTCCCAGCGCGGCAGTTTCTGCCCGGCCGCCCAGGCCGCATCGGCGAGCTTCCGGCGCAGACCCGCATCGGTCATGGCGCGCCGAAGTGCGGCCGTCAGCGCCGCAACGTCGCCCGGCGGCACCTTCAGCGCCGTCCCGTCCGGCACCGTCTCGGCCGCGGCACCGCCGGTGGTTGCGACGATCGGCAGGCCGCGAGCGAGCGCTTCGCCAAGCACCATTCCATAGCCCTCATAGAGCGACGGCATCACAACGAGATGCGCGCGTGCGTAGAGGTCGCCAAGCGCGCCTTCGTCGAGGGAACCCACGAGCCGTACTCTCTCTGAAACGTTGCGCCATCGGATTTGTGCCGCCAACGCCTTTGTCGTCTGCGGGCTGCGGTCGCGGTCGCCCGCGATGATGAGCTCCCAGTTCAGATGTGCAAGCTCGGCCAGCGCCCCCACCAGCACGTCGTAGCCTTTGCGCGGCACGACGGAACCGACGGCCAGCAAGCGAATGACACCCGGTGAAACGGCCGCGCTTGGGGCAGTTGCACGGGGCGCGGCATCGGTGCCGGGCTCGGCGATGGTGGTCTTGCCGGCCGGAACGGCAAACTCCGCGCTGAGGCGACGTGCCGTCGTGCCGCTCGTCACGATCACGTGCCGCGCCAGCTGGAGGGCGGTCGTTTCAGTTGCTTTAAGCTCTGTTTGGCGCTCGGCCGGCAAACCGGTCTCGAGGCAAAGCGGATGATGCACGAGCGCGACGATCGGGCAGCGCGCATGCGAAATAACCTCGGCGGGCATCGCCCCGTAGGCCAGCCCGTCAACCAGAAGCACCGCTTCTTTCGGGAACTCGGCGAAGACTCGTGCCGTGGCTCTGAGGTCGTCGGCACTGGGCGCGGGGTAACTCGCTGGCAGCGTGAGATGACTGATCCTCAGGCGGAACCGCGGCAGCAGCGCCATGACGCGGCGGTCGTAGGTGTAGCCGCCGGTGCGCAGGTTGATGTCGCCGGGAATGGCAAAGGCGGCGTCGATCATGGCACCAGCGTCGCAACGCACTTGTCATCCCGGTGCTCGTCACCGGGATCCATCTTGCCGCTTGCTCCGGCGCTAGAGGAAGGCTGGATCCCGGCAACAAGTGCCGGGATGACACGGTTGGTGTTTGGGGTGGAGCCCGTGCGCACTTTCATATGGGTCCTTCGAAGGAGGCGCGCGCCAGATCGGTCTCGTGCAGGGTGACGCGGATCTTGGCGAGGCCCTTGCCGTCCTCGCCGAGCGCCCCGCCTCTAGCTGCCTCGGCCAAGGCGTCGAACACGTAGCGGCAGAGAAACTCCGTGGTGGTGAGTTTGCCCTTGAACTGCGGCAGCGCGTCGAGGTTCTGATAGGCCAGCGGCTCGAGGGTCTTGTTCAGCACATCGAGCGCCGCGCCGATATCCACCACCACGTTCTGCCGGGTGAGCGCCTCGCGGTGAAAGGCCACGTCCACCACGAAGGTGGCGCCGTGCATGCGCTGCGCCGGCCCGAAGAACGGGTCGGGCAGGCTGTGGGCGATCATGATGCGATCGCGCACCTCGACGGCGTACATGGGATTTTCTCCGGCTCGGTCAGGACTGGGGATAGCGGATGACTGGGGCGAGACCTTGTGCACCGGGAGCCAGGATGCGCGGCAGCTCCCGCGGAGCATCTTCGAACGCTATTTCCTCGCCAAGCAATAGATCGAGCGCGGGCTCTGCCAGCAGGCGCAATGCAGCATCCATGCGCCGGCGATGGTTCCAGCGCGCGCGCCGGCCGGCCGAGATGTGCCCGACCTGGGAGGATACCAGCTTCAGGCGGTGACTGTGGAAGGCCCCGCCAAGCTGGGCCTCGACCGGTCTGTCGCCGTACCAGCTCAGCTCGACGACGGTGGCCTCGAAGCCGGCACAGTTGATGGCGGCCCGCAACCCGGCCGCGCTGGCGCTGGCGTGGAACGCGACGTCGGCGTCGCCGGGAGCGTGCTCCGGGGCAGCGAAGGTCGCTCCCAGCGCTTCCACCACGGATCGCCGGCTTGCGTCCACATCGATCGCCGTCACGGCCGCACCCGGCAGCCGCGCCGCCAGCGAAGCGACCAGCAGCCCCACCACCCCGGCCCCGACCACCACGATGCGGTCGCCGGGACCGGCGCCGCTGTCCCACAGGGCATTCAGGGCGGTTTCCATGTTGGCGGCGAGCGTTGCTCTCCGCGCAGGCACCCCTTCGGGAACTAGCGCCAGCGATTGCACGGGGGCCTGGAACAGGTCCTGGTGCGGGTGCAGGCAGAACACATTGCGGCCAACGAGGTGGGCTGGCCCCTCCTCTACAACCCCTGCCGCGCAATAGCCGTATTTGACCGGGAACGGGAACGCGCCCTCCTGCATCGGCGCGCGCATGCGTTCCCACTCGCTGCGGCCGATTGCCCCGCCAAAGACCAGCCGCTCGGTGCCGCGGCTGATGCCGCTGAACAGCGTGCGCACACGCGCTTCGCCAGGCCCAAGCGCCGGCAAGGTCGCCTCGCGCAGCTCGGCGACGCCCTTGCTGGCATACCACAGGGCGCGAGCGACGCGGGCCTTGTCGGGGGTGGAGGCCGCCATCATGTTACCGCGGCCGCCGGCGATAGTGCAGGCGCACACCATGATTCGGATATTCGTTGCATGAGCGACAGTCTCGATACCTCCCCGCCGGGGGCCCTGCACCTGGCCAGCCTGAGCCTTACGACACCAACCGGCCTCCAGTCCATCGATGAGCTGACCCGCAGGCGGAGGATCGTCCTTGCGCTCAACCTCGCCACGTATGTGGTGATGCTGTGGGTGGCGGCGCAAATTCTTGGCGCGGGGGGGTGGACCATCGTCGATGCCATTCTCTTCGCGGGGTTTGCGGTCGGCACGCCATGGACGGTGCTCGGATTCTGGAACGCGCTGATCGGGCTGTGGCTGCTGCACTTCCGCCGGGATGCGATGGCGGCCGTGGCGCCCTATGCGCCGGCGGGCGATCTGCCGGCGCCCATCCGCATCGAGACCGCGGTCTTCATGACGGTGCGCAACGAGGACCCGGGCCGCGCCATCCTGCGCCTCAAGACTGTCAAGGCCAGCATCGATGCCACCGGCGAAGGCGGCGCGTTCAGCTATTTCGTGCTGAGCGACACCAATAATCCGGCCGTGGCCGCGGCCGAGGAGAAAGCGGTCGAAGCGTGGCAGGCCGTCGACCCTGATCGAGACCGCATCGTCTACCGCCGCCGGGCCGAGAACAAGGCCTACAAGGCCGGCAACGTGCACGATTTCTGCGAGCGCTGGGGCAAGGACTACACCTTGATGCTGCCGCTCGACGCCGACAGCCTGATGGCGGGCCCCGAGATTGTGCGCATGGTTCGCATGATGCAGGCGCACCCCAAGATCGGCATTTTGCAGAGTCTGGTGGTGGGGATGCCCTCCTCCAGCGGCTTCGCCCGCATCTTCCAGTTCGGCATGCGCCACGGCATGCGCTCCTACACCATGGGCCAGGCCTGGTGGGTGGGCGAGTGCGGCCCGTTCTGGGGCCACAACGCGGTTGTGCGCATCAAGCCCTACCATGAGGAGTGCAAGATGCCGGTGCTGTCCGGCAAGCCGCCGCTGGGCGGCCACGTGCTGTCGCACGATCAGGTGGAGGCGACCCTGATGCGCCGGGCCGGCTACGAGGTGCGGGTGCTGCCGGAGGAGCGCGGCAGCTGGGAGGAGAACCCGCCGACCATGTTGGAGTTCGCGCAGCGCGATATCCGCTGGTGCCAGGGCAACATGCAGTACATCCGCCTCCTGGACCTGCCGGGGCTCTACCCGATGAGCCGCTTCCAGCTCATTTGGGCGATCCTGATGTTCGTCGGCATACCGGCCTGGACCTTGATGATCGCGCTGCTGCCGCTAGCTGCCTGGCAGGCGCGGGAGATCGCCGATTTTCCGACCACGCTCGCCATCGGCCTCTACATCACGTTCTTCACCATGTACCTGATGCCGAAGATCGCCGGCCTCATCGATGCGATGCTGACGCGCGGCGGCGTTGCGCGCTACGGCGGCTGGCTGCGCTTTACGGTCGGAGCGGCCATCGAGCTGGTGTTCTCGTTCTTGCAGGGCGCGGTGTCGACCATCCGCACGTCGATCTTCATGATCGGCTTGGCTTTCGGGAAATCGGTGGTCTGGGGCGGCCAGTCGCGCGACGCCCAGCGGCTGTCCTGGGCGACGGCGGCCTGGACGCTGTGGCCGCAGACGCTGTTTGGCACCCTCGTCTGCGGGGCGCTGCTTCTGATCGCCCCGGCCATGTTCTGGTGGAGCCTGCCGCTGACGGCGGGCTATCTGCTGGCCGTCCCGTTCGCCGTGCTGACGGCCGACCCGCGCTTCGGCAAGGCCCTGCAATGGCTCGGCATCTGCGGCATCCCCGAGGATTTCAATACCCCCGGCGAAATCAGTGCCGTGCAGGCCGGCGGCAACTGAAGTGACGGCGCAATGCAGTTGGCGTCGATTGCGTCCTACATATACAAGCGCCCTCCTTCAGGGTTCAATTGACAAGAGCGGGGAAAACCCCAATATGAACTCCGGAGGCTCGGTCCCGGCGAGATCGCATGCTTGAGATCGGCGGGAGCATTGCCTCCTTTTTCATGTTCTGCGTGTCCTCTGCTCGTACGGATCTGGCACCAGCACGATGCCCTTCGTGCGAAACACGGTCCCGTCGCGATAGCCATCTCCCTCCCATTGCAAGCGGTTTAGCTTGGGCCCGAAGTCAGACGCTATTTCGTCGTCCGTGAAGTAATCGCAAGGCGTTGACGGCGTTGGCATAAGGCCGGTTTGGGGCGTTGCAGGTTTGCCGGATTTTCCGCATTGAGGCGGGAAAAGCTTGCAAATCGTGGGAAGCCATTTG
>Ga0247727_10002464_pt1 | contig 42325 bp, 31 predicted proteins | sample WisWelCaveWW1625_FD_202498 | JGI IMG/M metagenome (GOLD analysis project Ga0247727, IMG submission 202498) | Biofilm microbial communities from Wishing Well Cave, Virginia, United States - WW16-25 | ecosystem: Environmental > Aquatic > Deep subsurface > Groundwater > Cave microbial mat | place...
CGCGCGTATTTGCCGAACCAAGAAAAAATCGCGCAGGCGTTGCGCGATTTGGCGGCGTTTTGAAAATGTAGGGGCAACCCCTGCGGTTGCCCTATGCACTGAAAAAGGGCGACGGCAAGCGTCGCCCCTACAACATTTCATTTCCCCTCCAACATCTCCACCAATTTCATCGCGACCCGCCCCGCTTCGCCCAAATATTCCGCGCGAATTTCTACAATCGCGTCTTGCGGCGTGTGCAACAAATCATAATCGCGCGAGAAAAAAACCGCGTCAATGCCGATGCGCGTGAACGATTGATGATCGCTCCCCGCGTTATTCCCCAACGCGAAATTGCGCGCGTCAACGCCGATTTCTTTCGCCGCGTCGCGCGCCATCTGCCCCAGCGCGCCCTCACCGCCGAGCAAGAGCGGTCCGCGCCCGCCGCCGAGCATATCGAAATTCAACATTGCCGCGATCTGCGCGCGGTCGCTCTCCGCTAAATTATCCGCGTAATGCCGCGAGCCAATCAGTCCGAATTCTTCCGCGTCGAATGTAACGAAGGTGAGCGTGTGCTTGTTTGGCTTTTGCGCGAGCGCACGCGCGAGTTCCAGCACGACCGCAGTGCCCGAACCGTTGTCATTCGCGCCCGGCGTGTCTTCAACCGAATCGGGATGCCCGCCCAAGATAATTGTCTTGCCGCTCGTGCCGCGTTTCGTCGCGATGACGTTGACGCCGGTTTTCTGCGCGAGGCGCGTATCGCTGTCAATTTTTATTTTCACCGCGCCGCTTTGCAATAATCCTAACAGCATCTGCCCGTCTTCGCCGCTGATGCCGATCGCCGGAATGTTGACGCGATTTTGGAGCGTGCCGGCAAAAGGTCCGGGCGCGTTGTTGTAAATAATGACCGCGCGCGCGCCCGCCGCCGCGCCATTCTTCGCCTTGTCCGAAAACGGAATCGTCCCGCGTTGCACGAGCGCGATTTTTCCTTTGGCATTCGCGCGCGCAAAATCATTTTCATTCCCCACGCCGCCGACCAAAACCAAATCTTCGCTCAAATGCCCAGAGGGGCTGTACTGAATCGGACGCGGCTTGTTCAGCACGCGCAGTTCGGGCGCGGTCACTTGAATGTTGGTGCCCTGATCTTCCCAATACTCGAATGAAAAATCTTGCTTCTCGACGATGTAGCCGTAACTTTTGAATTGCGCCGCGATGTAATCCGCGGCTTTGGTCCCGTTCTCCGTGCCGGCAACGCGCGTGCCAATCGTGACGGCAAGCGCGCGATTATGTTCGAGTGCGCGCGCCGCGTCGAAATCGCTTGGGGCAGCCGCATGCGTTGGCGCGGCTGTTGATGCGCGCGTCGCCGCCGGTGGCACTGCGACTGCCGGCGCGGCATTGCACGCAATAATGCTAACGAGCAGAGCGATGAGAAATAGCGCGCGGAATAATTTGGACATTTCGGTTCCCCTCCTGAAAATGGGACACGGACAAACACTGAAGAACACTGATCAAAACAAATTATTGGGTGTGATAATGATTGGCTAGGATTAGCGTGAGATGAAATGCGCGTGAATATCGCGAGAGATTGATAAGAAAAAGCCGCTCCGGTTTGGAACGGCTTCCCGTTGCATAGTTGCGTTTATGCCGCGCGGCGCAAGTTTTCTTCTAACATTCGATTGACTAAAATCTCCAGCGTCACCCCTTGGGCGCGGGCGCGTTTCGCAAGTCGCGTCGCAATTTTCGTTTTCAAAGGGACCCCAAAGTAGCGACGTTGGCGCAGTTTGACTTTGCCTTTGACCTCGCGGAACGCCTCTGGGTAATCCGCAGTGCTGTGCGAATCCCAAAAGTCCACAAACTCGTCAATCGTATAAAACGATTTCGGAAGTGGGTCGCGCGTTTTATTTTTTGGCATATCTTTTCCGCTCCGTTGAATCCATTTCTCGCGCGCTCATCACAAGCGCGACACGATTTGCTTTGTAGATGAAGAAAACGGTGAGGTAACGCCCTTCCTCTGTCTTACCGAGCGCGAGGTAAACATCTTCTCCTCGGACGTTTCCTTTTTCCACAAAATAAATCCGCGGGTTACTCAGCAAAACCTCTTCAACCTCAAACGGGCGGACGGTGTGTTTGCGGTCTAGTTTGTCTTCATCCAGAATATCCACCCGAGATATATCCATTCACTTTACTTCACCAACATTCTAATCAAAAATTTCATCGCGTCAATAGTCACACCACACACTCACATACTTTCCATGAGCGTGTTGAACAAATACATTTCTTACCACAAAGGCACAAAGGAAAAATCTTCGAGTCTTGATGCCTTCGTGGTGAGTTCTTAATTCGGCGTAATAATTTGCAAAATGAAAAGGGCGTTTAGGTCCAGCGCCACGCCGGATCAAACGCCCCATCCAAATCTAGCGACGACTAGATCTCCGGTTGCAAATTGACCAACACGAATTTGCCAACGGAAGGCACACCCGCCGCGTTCAAAACAAACAGCAAGTAATAGCCGGGCGGCGCGATGGCGCTGTGCGGCGGCGGCGTGACGACGAGTTTGTTTGCCGCGCGGTTTTTGATCGCGAGACCGATATAGCGTTGGTCGAAATTGAACCCATGCGTTACAGAGCCGCAACGAATCAGGCATGCCGATTGAATTTTGTCCGCGTCGGGCGATTCAATTTCAAAATCATCTGCCGCGGTGAGCATCGCCGGCGCGCCGGTGATGCGCGGACGCGCGCCCGCGAATAAATACGGCGGCTCAAACAACTCCATCCGCAATTCGCGAAATGCCTCGCCGCGTCCCGCGTTCAAATTCGATCCGCCAGTCCACACGCGCCCATCCGGAAGCAAGAGCGCAGCGGAATGATAGTTGCGAATCACATTCTCTTGCCCCAGCGTTGACCATTCGCCGGTGGCTGGGTTGTACAATTCCGGAATCCGCACGGCATCTACATCCAATATCGAGCGCGAGCCGCCGGAAAACAAAACCGTGCCGTCGGGCAATATCACCGCGTCGCCGTGATCGCGTTCGGGATCACCGGCAAGCGCGCGCGGCAAAGTGTTTTCCCATTGCGGCGTCGCGGCGGCTAGATCCAACAACAACGGTTGCGGCGCGCCAAAGAGCAAAATGCGCGCGCGATAATTTTCGTCTGGCAAGAGCGGCAGTAACACTGAAGTGGTATCCACTTTGGCGTACTCGCGGCTGGGACCATCCGTAACGACGCTCCAAATATTTGTTTGCGGATCCCATTTTTGAGTTTGCTTCGCCATCGGCGAAGTCATAATCACTTGACCATCCGGCAACAGGTGCATGCGCGGATAAACGCCCGGCATCGCGCGCTGGTCGCCCATATCCAGCCACCCATTTTGCGCGGGATCGAAAACTTCGACCGTATAATTGACGCGGCGCGTGTCTCCATTGTCCGGCAACCCCGAAACCGTCAGCACGCGTCCGTCCGCCAGCGTCAAAAGAGTGGGATACCACCTGCCGCCGCCGGCGGGAGGATTGGAATCGCGTTGAAAATTCATCGGCGAAATTACGCTCCACGGATTCGTTCCGGATTTGAAATTAGGATTGAAAATCGCGGCGCCGCGCTCCCCGCGAAACGGATGACGTTTGAGGGGATCGGGGAATACATCGTACTCGTGCGTTCCGCCCGCCACCAGCAATCTACCATCGGCAAGGAACGCGTGCCCACTGCAGAACACGTCAAAATTCGGCGAGCCGATAATTTCGATTTTGTTGGTCGCCGGATCCCATAGCCGCGAATGATCAATATTTTTTGTCGCGCCGAATTCCGCGTCATGGTCCGAGCCGGAAAAGTACAGCACTTTGCCCGGTGGAATCAGCGCGGCATGCACAGCAAGGATTTGCGCGCCATCGGGCGGCAATGGTGCCACTTGCCAGCGACCTTCTTCTTCCGGCGTTGCGACGCGCATAATCCAAAAGTCATTGCCCGCAGAGATGGGCGCATCCAGCGCGACCGCAATTTCAGGGCGCTGGGCTCCGCGAAAATCTGCCGCGAGAGCGAACTTGGCGGCGACGAGTTGCGTGCTTGCATCAATGTCCGCGCCCAACGGATGCGCGGGAATTTGGCTAAGGTGCGGCCACGCGCGCGCGGCAACATCAAACTTCATTACCCAAAAATCATTGCCCGCGCTCGCGGGCGCGTCCGCCGCAATCGCGATTTCATCGCGAGCGTCGCCGTCGAAATCCGCAACGACCGCAAACTTGGCTGGAATATCCGCCGCCCCGCAATCCATATCGGCTTGCAAGGGGTGACCCGCGCCGGGGAATGGACTAAAATGATTCCATGCGCGCGTCGCCTTGTCGAATTTCATCACCCAAAAATCATTGCCGCCCGATCCCGTCGCGTCAGTGCACGCCGCCAATTCATCTTGCCCATCGCCGTCAAAATCACCGGCGACCGCGAATTTCGCCGCGAAATTGAGCGAACTGCATTTCAAATCGGCTTGGTGCGGGTCGCCCGCGATGGGACTGAGATGGTCCCACCCATTTGTCGCCGCGTTGTATTTCATCACCCAAAATTTATTTCCGTCCGCGCCGCGCGCATCGAGCGCGACCGCGAGCTCCGCTTTGCCATCCCCGTCAAAATCGCCGGTGAACGCAAAACGCGCGGCAACGTCCGCCGCGCTACAATCAATATCCGCGCCTAACGCGTTGCCCGGAATTTGCCCCATATGAAACCAAAATTGCGAGGCGATTTCAAATTTCATCACCCAAAAATCATTGGCTTGATTGCCGGGCGCGTCAATCGCCGCGGCAATTTCCATATCGCCATCGCCATCGAAATCGGCGGTCACCGCAAATTTCGCGGGAAAATTGGCGCCGCCGCAATCCATATCGGCTTTGAGCGGATGACCCCAGGGGAACTGGCTGAAATGCTTCCACGTGCGCGTATGATTATCAAATTTCATCACCCAGAAATCATTACCGCCGGAACCGGGCTCATCTATGCATGCCGCCAACTCATCTTGTTGGTCACCATCGAAATCTCCCGCGAGCGCGAATTTCGCCGCGAACCCAACATTCGCGCAATCGAGATCGGCTTCGACGCTATTGCCTGCAATCGGGCTCAGATGAATCCACCGACCCGCGTCGTACTTTACAATCCAGAATTTGCTTGCATCACTTCCGCTCCCCTCCGGCGCGATCGCAATTTCCGCGCGTCCGTCGCCGTCAAAATCACCGGCGACCGCAAAGCGCCCTGCCAAGTCTAACAGACTGACATCCAAATCCGCTTCTAACGGATGACCCATAATGGGAGTTGAATGAACCCACGCCATCAAAACCTCCTTCTTTGATCTTGGAATGATTTTGCTTATTGCAAATGAGGTAAAATTTTTTCGAAATGTGCCAGCGATTCCGGATTGATCAGCGCGTCGCGATTCGTCACGGGTCTGCCATTCACGATGTTCGTGATCGCGCTCTCTACTTTTTTCATATTGAATGTGTACGGAATATCCGGCGCGGCGACGATGAGCGCCGGCGCGTGCCGCGGCGACGCTTTCTCTCTAAGTTCCTTTCTTATAGTCGCTTTTAGTGCCTCTGTCAATGCCGCGCCGGCATTCATCTTTACGAACAAAATCACGCGCTGATCGCCGCGCCAATTCTGCCCGATCGCCAGCGAATCCGCGATGCCGGCAATTTTTTCGACGACCGCGTAAATTTCGGCGGTGCCGATGCGCACACCCGCCGGCTTGAGCGTCGAATCGGAACGTCCCAAGAATGTGATGCCGCCGGTGTCAGAATGAATCTGTATGTAATCGCCGTGCCGCCATACATTTTTGCCGGGAAAGAAATCGAAATATGCCCCGCGATATTTTTCCCCTGGGGGGTCCGCATCGTTCCAAAAATAGAGCGGCATCGAAGGCGACGGCGCTTCGCAAACAAGTTCGCCTTGCGCGTCGCGCACCGGCGTGCCGGCTTCATCGTACGCATTCACGCGCATCCCCAGCGACGGTCCCTGCAATTCGCCGGCGTACACCGGGCTGATCGGATTGCCGCCGGCGAAACAGCCGTTCAAATCCGTGCCGCCGGAAATCGAATTGAAATGCAGATCGCGCTTGACCGCGCGATAAACGTACTCGAATCCTTCCGCCGAAAGCGGTGAGCCGGTTTGCGAGATTTCTTTCAGTGACGACAAATCAAAATTCTCTTTCGGCTCGAACCCCTGCGCTTTCAAAGCATTGATGTAACTGGCGCTGCAACCGAAAATCGAAATCTTTTCCGCTTCGATCAATCTCCACATCGCGCCGACATCCGGATACATCACATTGCCGTCGTACAGCGCCACCGTCGCGCCGACGCCGAGCGCGCTCATCAGCCAATTCCACATCATCCAACTGCACGTCGTGATGTAAATAATCCGGTCGTCGCGTTTCACGTCCGTATGCAATAAATGCTCTTTCATGTGATTCAACAGCACGCCGCATCCTTGCACCATGCATTTCGGTTTGCCGGTCGTGCCGGACGAAAACATGATGTAGAGTGGATGATCGAAAGGTAATTGCTCGAACTCGATTTCGCGCGCGTCGTTCGCGGCAAAGTCCGCATAGCGCATTGCGTTCGGAATCATCGCGATCTCCGGCTTTGCGTTCGCGTATTCGACGACGACAACTTGTTTCAGCGATTTCATCCCGCGCGCGACCTCTGCCGCGTGCGCGCGCGTATCGAACATCTGCCCTTTGTGAAAATAGCCGTCCACCGTGAACAGCACTTTCGGTTCGACTTGTCCCAGCCGGTCGAGCGCGGCTTGCGCGCCGATGTCGGTCGCGCAGGATGCCCACACTGCGCCAATGCTCGTTGCCGCGAGCATCGCGACAGCGGTCTCGATCAGGTTCGGCATATAAGCGACGACGCGGTCGCCGGGCTGAACGCCGACATCGCGCAACGCGCGCGCGAGCCGCGCGACCGCCGCGTACAATTCCGCGTACGTCATCGCCGCGCGCGTTTGCGTCTCGCCGCGAAAGATGAACGCGAGCCGGTCATCGCGGTAACGCAAAAGATTTTCCGCAAAATTCAGCCGCGCGCCGCTGAACCAACGCGCGCCCGGAAATTTCTGCAAATCATCCACGACTTGCGTGTACGGCTGCGACGCGCGGATGCCGGCAAACTCCCACAGCGTCGCCCAGAATTCCGAAATATTTTCGACAGACCATTGATAGAGTTGCGCGTAATCGCGCAGGTCGCGCGAAAATTTTTCGTTGACGCGGCGAATAAAGCGCGTGAGGTTGGCTTGCGCGACGCGTTCCGGCGAGGGAGTCCACAGCGGCGTTTTCATTTCGATACTCCGATTCGTGCGGCAACTTGTACACTACTGGAATTCTTGCGAATATTATACCTGGGGCTTGTGCAAAGTTCATTGACAATGCGGAGCAAGGCACGCCCTCGTGCCGCCTCTTGCAGGAAGCCGCACGTGGGGGTACTCTCACCTCTTTTATTCTCTGACCCTGCACAAGCCCTGTTATTATATGCGAAATGCTTGACAGCCGCCCGCGCGCGTGCTAAACTCGCGCTGTCATCAATCGAATAGCGGGGAGCTCGGTGTGACCGGGCTGAGAGGGCAACTCAAGTTGTCGACCCATTGAACCTGATCTGGATAATGCCAGCGCAGGAATTTTTGTCCGAAAAAAATTTCTCGCCATCCTGACCGGGTGGCGATTTTTATTTTTGCCAACCCGTCATTGCGAGGAACCCTGAGCGAGCGAAGCGAGTCGAAGGGCGACGAAGCAATCCCCAAGTTGCAAGGAGATTGCCGCGCCTTCGCCACGCTCGGGCTCGCAATGACGTGAAAGCCTTTTATATGAACGCAGTCATCCTCGCGAACGGCGATTTCGAAAACAGCGCGCGCCTGCGCGATCTCTGGGCGCACGCCGATCTACGCGTTGCCGCGGACGGCGGCGCGCGCATTGCGCGTCTGCATTTGCAGATCGCGCCGCACATCATCATCGGCGATTTGGACTCGCTCGATGACGAGACCGCGCATTGGCTCGATGTGAACCGCGTCGAACGCATTCAGCATCCGCGCGCGAAAAATGAAACCGATCTTGAACTGGCGCTCGCGCTCGCGCCCAAGCGCGGCGCGGACCGCATCACGATTCTTGGCGCGCTCGGCGGCAGAATAGACCACACGCTCGCGAATATTTTTCTGCTCGGACGCGATGAACGCGCGCGCCTCGCGACGCGCGACGCGGAGATGTGGATCACGCGCGGCGAGACGGAAATTCGTGGGCGCATCGGCGAAACCGTTTCGCTGATTCCGCTCAACGCGCGCGTTCAAGGCATCGTTACGGACGGATTGGAATTTCCCTTGCGCGGCGAGACGCTGTATCAAAAATCCTCGCGCGGGATGAGCAATGTGCTGACAAGCGATCGCGCGCACGTCCGCCTGAAAAGCGGAACGCTCCTCATCGTCCATCAGTTGGAGTAAAAGAATTGCGAATTGCGAATTGCGAATTGCGAATTTCCACTTACCAATTACCATTTTCAACCGGAGGAAAAAATGCAACCCAAAATAATTTCTCTTGCGCTGGTCGTCGCCGCGCTGATCTTCGCTGCGTGCGCGCCCGCGCCGACGCCGATCATCGCCCCGCCCGCGACGCAAGCCGTCGCGCCTACGCCCGCCGCGACCGTGACGCCAACGCTCGCGCCCGGCGAGGGCGAATTGATCGTGATGACGCATAGTTCGTTCGCCGCGAGTGAAGACGTGATCCGCGAATTTGAAAAAGCGAACAATGCCAAGGTGCGCGTGCTCAAAGCCGGCGATGCCGGCGCGGCATTGAATCGCGCGATCCTCACCAAGAATAATCCGCTCGCGGATTTGTTTTACGGCGTGGACAATGCGTTTCTCAGCCGCGCGCTCAAGGAAAATCTTTTCGCGCCGTACGCCGCAAAGGACGCGGACAAAATCCCGGCGGAATACAAACTCGACGTGCAGAGTCGCGTGACGCCGGTGAATTACGGCGATGTGTGTCTCAATTACGACAAGAAATGGTTTGCCGACCGCTATCTTGCGCCGCCGGCGCGGCTCGACGATTTGGCGAAAGCGGATTACAAAAATCTGCTCGTCGTTCAAAATCCGGCAACGTCATCACCGGGACTCGCGTTTTTGCTCGCGACCGTCGCGCATTTCGGCGAGGACAAGTATCTCGAATTCTGGAAACAGTTGCGCGCGAACAATGTCGCGATTACAGAGGGCTGGAGCGACGCGTATTACAGCAAATCCACGTGGGCAGGCAAAGGCGATCGCCCGCTCGTCGTGAGTTACGCGACGAGTCCCGCCGCCGAAGTTTTTTTTGGCGGACCGAATGTAAAAGAGCCGCCGACCGGCAACGTGCTGGGTGACAACGCGTGCTTTCGGCAAATTGAATTTGCCGGCGTTCTGGGCGGAGCGAAGAATCCCCAACTCGCGCAGAAATTCATTGACTATATGGTTTCGCCGCGCTTTCAAGAGGACGTGCCCGCGCAAATGTTTGTTTTTCCCGTACGCGCCGATGCGAAACTGCCGGACTTTTACAAATTCGCCGAACGTCCCAAAAAGCCCGCGGCGTTGATCGCCGAACAAATTGACGCGAACCGCGAAAAATGGATCAACGCGTGGACGGGCGCGGTGTTGCGATAAGATTGTAAATGGGCAGGGGGCAAGGGGGCAAGGGAGCAGGGGAGCAGAGGAGCGATGGACGCTTCGCAGTCTCCCCCGCCCCTCCGCTCCCTTGCTCCCCAGCATTTTGCTATGAGCCACCTCGCTCGCGCGATCTTCATCCTCCCGCTCGCGTTCCTCGCGCTTTTTTTTCTCTATCCGCTCACGGCGATTCTGCAATTTAGTTTCGCGCCCGCCGGCGTTTTCGACGCGCGCGGCTTGCAAGAATTTTTCGCCGAGCCGTACTATCTCCGCGTCATCGGCTTTACGTTCGCGCAAGCCGCGCTCTCGACGCTCCTCACGCTCATCGCCGCGTTGCCGGCGGCGTATCTGTTCGCGCATTATCGCGTGCCCGCCGAAAAATTTATCCGCGCGCTGATCACGATTCCCTTTCTGATGCCGACGATTGTCGTCGCGGCGGCATTCAGCGCACTGCTCGGTCCGCGCGGCTGGCTCAACGCCGCGCTGATGCAAATCTTTCGCCTCGACGCGCCGCCGCTGGATCTGCTCCATTCGCTCGGCGCGATTTTGCTCGCGCACGTGTTTTATAATTTTTCGATTGTCGTTCGCATCGTCGGAAACTTTTGGTCAACGCTCAGCCCGCATTACGCCGAAGGCGCGCGCGTGCTCGGCGCAAGCCGCGCGCGCGCGTTTCTCGAAATCACGTTTCCGCTCCTCGCGCCGGCGACGCTTGCCGCCGCGCTTTTGATTTTCATTTTCAATTTCACCTCATTCGGCGTCGTGCTGTTGCTCGGCGGCGCGCGGCTCGCGACGCTCGAAGTTGAAATTTATCGGCAGACGATCAATCTCTTCAACCTGCCGCTCGCGGCGACGCTGTCGCTCATTCAATTGCTCTGCACCGCGGCATTGCTTTTCATTTATACGCGCGTTCAAGCGCGCGTCAGTCAACCGCTTGCGTTGCGTTCGCGATCCGTCCAACTCCGCCACCCGGCGACGCGCCGCGAAAAATTTTTCGTCGGCGGGGTGATGGGGCTGACGTTGATTTTTCTCGGCGCGCCGCTCGCAACGCTGTTCGTAGAATCCTTCTTCACGCCAAGCGGATGGGGCTTGCAAAACTATTTCAACTTGTTTGAAAATCTGCGCGGCTCAATCACGTTTGTTCCGCCCATTGACGCCGCGCGGAACTCGCTCGTCGTCGCCGCGTTCGCGGTCATCTTTGCGCTCGGGCTCGGCGCAAGCGCGGCGTTTTCGATTTTGCGCGCGCCGCCGCGCGCGCGCGCCGCGCTCGATATTTTTTTCATGTTGCCGCTCGGCGTCTCCGCCGTTACGCTCGGCTTCGGTTTTCTGATCGCGCTCGATCGCCCGCCGCTGGCGTTACGCGCGACGATTTATCTCGTCCCGCTCGCGCACGCGCTCATTGCATTTCCATTTGTTCTGCGCGCGCTCTTGCCAATTTTGCAAAGCATTCCGCCGCGCTGGCGCGATGCCGCGCGCGTGCTCGGCGCGTCGCCGGCGCGCGTCTGGCGCGAAATTGATTTGCCGATTGTCGCGCGCGCGCTCATCACCGGCGGCATTTTTGCTTTCGTCATTTCACTCGGCGAATTCGGCGCGACTGCGTTGATCGTCCTGCCGGAATTTCCAACAATGCCGGTCGCGATCTATCAACTGCTCGGCGAGCCCGGCATCGCGCATTATGGGCAAGCGATGGCAATGAGCGCGCTGTTGATGCTCGTCAGCGCGATCGCGATATTCGCGATGGAAAATTTTCGCGTCGGAGATGTAGGGGAGTTTTGAGGTTGGAGGTTGGAGATTAGAGATTGGAGATTGGAGATTTTGACTACGGACACCGGACGATGGACAACGGACACTGGACTAAGGACACCGGACACTGGACACCGGACTATGAACAACGAACAAAAAATCCTAGTAGTTCAAGGTCTCTACAAATCTTTTGACGATCAACCGCTCTTGCGCGGCATTTCGTTTGAGATCGCGCGCGGCGAAATCGTTTGCCTGCTCGGTCCGAGCGGCGGCGGCAAATCTACTTTACTGCGCCTCCTCGCGGGGTTGGAACGCGCGGAGCGCGGCAAAATTATTTTTGAAAATCAGGATCTGGAAAAGATTCCGACGCACCGGCGCGGCATTGGCTTGATGTTCCAAGACCTCGCGCTCTTTCCGCATCGCAATGTTTTCGACAATATCGCGTTCGGATTGCGGATGCAAAAAATGCCGCGCGCGGACATCGCGGCGCGGGTGCGCGAAATGCTGAAACTCGTCGGGCTGGAAAATTTTGGCGCGCGCAATGTGCATCAATTGTCCGGCGGCGAGCAACAACGCGTCGCGCTCGCGCGCGCGCTCGCGCCGCGCCCGCGCCTCTTGTTGTTCGACGAGCCGCTCGGCGCGCTCGACCGGATATTGCGCGAGCAATTGCAAGATGAAATGCGCGCGATTCTAAAGTCGCTGGGCATAACCGCGCTATACGTGACGCACGATCAAGCCGAAGGGTTCGCGATCGCGGATCGCGTCTTGATTTTGCACACCGGCGACATCGCGCAGAGCGGGACGCCGCGCGAACTGTACGAACAGCCGGCGAATGCCTTTGTCGCGCGTTTTCTGGGGTTGACCAATTTGTTGCCGGGAACCATCGTAGCGCGCGCAGGCGCCGACGCCGTCGCGGAAACCGCAGAAGGAAAATTCCGCGCGCGCGGCGATGCGCTGACGCTCGGCGCGCGCGTCGTTGTTCTTTTGCGCGCGGAGGCGGCGGAGCGCGCGGACAATCTTTCCGGCGCGCCGCGCGGCAATGAAATTAGTGGACGCGCGCTTGAAACGCGCTTTGGGGACGGGCGCGCGCGCGTAACACTGACGACCGCGCGCGGAACGCGCTTGATGTTCGCGCTGGATCACGCCGCCGCCGGCGACGAATTAAAATTGCGCGTGAACCCGCGCGGCATTTCTTTTTTGCGCGAATAGCGTGCGTCCTTTTTGCATTCTCGTCAAAAAAGAATAGAATGGACAAGCATCTTTGCCGAGAATCCATGCCCCCTGCCGTCATCATCCCCACCTACAACGAAAGCGATAACATCACGCGTTTGCTGGACGAAATTCTCGCGTTGAATCTCGGCGCGCACATCATCGTCGTGGACGACAATTCACCCGACGGCACCGGCGCGCTTGTGGACGCCCGCGCGGCGCAAGAACCGCGCGTGCACGCCGTGCATCGCCCCGCGAAAATGGGCTTGGGCACCGCGCACATCGCAGGAATGCGGCGCGCGTTTGAATTGAATTGCGAACCCATCGTGACAATGGACGCGGATTTTTCGCACCATCCCCGTTATATTCCGGATTTGCTCGCGGGATTGCAAAACGCGGACGTGATGATCGGCTCGCGCTATGTGCCGGGCGGCGGGACGCGTTTTTTCAGTCGCAAACGCATTATTTTGAGCGCGGGCGCGAATTCGTTCGCGCGGCTGATGCTTGGATTGCGCGCCCACGATTGCACCGCCGGCTTTCGCGCCTATCGCCGCGCCGTCTTGGAATCCATTGACCTGAATCATATTTTTTCCAACGGCTATTCCTTCCTCATCGAAATGCTTTTCCTCTGCCAACGCCACGGCTGGCGCATCGGCGAAACGCCAATCATTTACGAAGACCGCCGCGCCGGCAAATCCAAAATCTCGCGCGCCGAAATCGCGAAAGCAACGTACACGGTTTTGCGATTGTTCTGGCGGCGCGCGCGAATGTTCGCGCGGCAACCGGCGAATCCATGATGCTGAAAGCCCTTTCCGTGAGCATCACGCCGAACGAACAGATTCCGTGCAATCTTTGCGGCGCGCAAAATTTCCAACTCGTTTATCCGAGCACGTTAACGCGCGATACGCCCACCGCGCAAGATTTTCGTTGCACGAGCGCGGCGTACGGCGTGCATCCGCCCATCGTGCGTTGCAATGGGTGCGGTTTGGTGTACGCCAATCCGCGCTGGGCGAGCGCGGTGGTGCAAGAAAATTATAGCGTCGTTCAAGATCCGATCTATGTACAAGAACGCGAAGGACGCGTGCTTACGTTCACACGCAATCTCAAGCCGTTCGAAGATTTGGCGCGCGCATCCGCCACGCGCCGGTTGCTCGATGTTGGTTGTCACATCGGCGTGATGGTCGAGCTCGCGCAGGCGCGCGGGTGGGAAGCCTGGGGCGTCGAGCCCTCGACGTGGGCGGCGGAGCAAGCGCGCGCGCGCGGCTTGAACGTGATCACCGGCACGCTTGCCGAAGCCAAGTTGCCGGAAAATTATTTTGATGTCGTAACCTTGTGGGATGTCGTCGAGCATCTCACCGACCCGCGCGCGGAACTCGATCAAATTCACCGCGTCCTCAAACCCGGCGGCATCCTCGCCGTCCACACGATTGACATTGAAAGCGCGTTCGCGCGCGTGCTGGGCAAGCGCTGGCCCTGGCTGATGGAAATGCATTTGTATTATTTTTCGCCGCACACGCTCGGCAAAATGCTTCAAACGCTCGGCTTTGAAATCGTGCGTGCGAATCCGCAGGGTCGCTTTTTGCGCGTCGGTTATCTCGCGACGCGTATCGCGGCGTACAATCCAACGCTCGCGCGCTGGATCCACGCGCTTGCCGCGCGCTTGAATCTGCTGGAAAAAGCCATCCCCGTGAATTTTGGCGACTTGTTCACGATGCACGCGCGGAAAAAATAATTTCGGACTTTGGATTGCAGAATTCGGAATGAATACTCCGCAATCCGAAATCCGCAACCCGAAATCTGTGTTAACCACCTCCCGCCTCTTTACCGCTACCCTCTTTCTCGCGCTGTTCGTTATGGCGACGCGCGAAATCGCCGACCCGGACTTTTGGTGGCATCTGCGCGCCGGGCAATATATCGTCGAAACGCAAACGATTCCGCGCGCCGATATTTTTTCGTTCACGAACGCCGGCAAGCCGTGGGTCGCGCACGAATGGCTGTCCCAAATTTTCATCTACGCGATTTTTTCCTTCGGCGGCTTTCCCGCGCTCATCCTCGCGTTTGCGTTCCTCATCACGCTGGCGTTCGCATTTGTTTATGCGGGGTGCGAAGGCAAGCCGTACGTCGCCGCGTTCGTTCTGCTCTTGGCGGCACTCGCGAGCGCGCCAACGTGGGGCGTGCGCCCGCAAATGTTTTCGCTGTTGCTGACGAGTGTGTTTTTGTTTGTGCTTGACAAAAGTGTCATTGCGAGCGAACGCGGTGAGCGAAGCAATCGCCGTGTTCCAACTTGGGGATTGCTTCGTCGCTTTGCTCCTCGCAATGACGCGATTGGAATTTGGCTTCTCGTTCCGTTAATGTTGCTGTGGGTGAATCTGCATAGCGGCTATGCGTTAGGAATCGCGCTGATCGCAATCTACCTTGTGGGCGGAATCATTTCTCAAAATTTTTTTTCTCCCGCGCTCTCGCGCTCCCGCGCTCCCTTGCTCTCCCGCTCCCCTTCGCCCCTGCTCCTTGTCTTGATTGCTTGCCTGCTCGTCGTCCCGCTCAATCCGAACGGCGCGACGCTGTACATTTATCCATTCGAAACGCTGACCAGCCGCGCGATGCAAACGTACATTCAAGAGTGGTTTTCGCCGGATTTTCATCTGCCGGAATTTCAGGCGTTTGCGATTCTTTTGATCGCGACTTTTGCTTCCTTTGCGCTCGCGCGCCCGCGCGCAAATGCTACCAACACGATCTTGCTTGCCGGCTTTGCCTATGCCGCATTGCGCTCCGCGCGGCACATTCCGCTTTTTGCGCTTGCCGCCGCTCCGATTCTTGCCGCGAATGTTTGGGGGTGGCTTGCGGCGCGGAATTGGAGCAAGCCGTTCGTGCCGCGCGCGCAAACGCCGCGCGTGGCAATCGCGCTGAATTGGCTGATCTTGCTTGTGCTGATTGGCGCGGGCGCGGCGCGCGTCGCGAGCGTCGCGGCGAATCAAGCCGTCGTCGAGCGCGCGAAATTTCCGGCGGCGGCGGTAGATTTTCTGCAAAAAAATAATTTGACCGCGCCGCTGTATAACGCATACGGCTGGGGCGGCTATTTGATCTGGCGCGGGTATCCGGTAACGCGCGTCTTTATTGACGGGCGCGCGGATGTGTACGGGGATCAGTTCATCGAGGAATTTTTGCGAACATATCGCGGCGGCGCGAATTGGCGCGCGCAGTTGGATCGTTACGGGGTGCGGCTAGTTTTGGTTGAGCCGGATGCGCCGATTGTGGCGCAGTTATTGCAAGGGAGCGAGTGGAGAAGAATATACGCAGATGAGAGAGCGGTGATTTATGAAAAAAAATAAGGGCGACCACAAAGGTCGCCCCTACAATTTATCCCTTCGCCTCTTGCGCCAAAATAATCGCCTCGGCAACTTCTTTCATCGGCTTGCGATTGTTCATGCTCATCTTTTGAATCTTGCGAAACGCTTCCGCTTCGGTCAGCCCCTGCGTATCCATCAAAATTCCTTTCGCGCGATCCACCAGTTTGCGCGTCTCGAGCGTCTCTTTGAGATCGCCCACCTCTTTTTCCATTTCGCGAAATTCTTGGAAACGCGCGAGCGCGATGTCAATCGCCGGCGCGATCTCTTGTTCACGGAACGGCTTGACGAGATAGCCGACAACGCCGGCTTCGCGCGCGCGATCCACGAGATCGCGTTGGCTGTACGCCGTCAGCAAAAGCACCGGCGCGATTTTTTCCGCCGTCAATAATTGCGCGGCTTCAATGCCGTCCATATTCGGCATTTTGATGTCCATGATCACAATGTCCGGCTTGAGTTCACGCGCGAGATTCACCGCGCTCTGCCCGTCACCGACTTCGCCGATGACAAGATAGCCGAGACTGGAAAGCATTTCGCGCAAATCCGCGCGAATCACTGATTCATCATCTGCAATAATTACTCGCGTTCTTTCCACTAGTCTTCGCCTCCGAGAGGAATTTTTGGAAAGCGCACCGCCGCCGTGACGCCGTGATCGCTTTTCAATTCGAGCGTCCCTTTCAAATCTTCCGTCACGAGCATTCGCACGATGCGCAATCCCAAAGAATTAATTTGATCGAGTTGAAAATTTTCCGGCAAGCCCTGCCCGTCATCGTGCACGTCCAACCCGACCGCGTCGCCGAAATCGTGCAGAGTGATCGAGACCGTGCCGCCGGCGACGCGTGTTTCATAGCCGTGCTCGAGCGAATTTTGCAAAAGTTCGTTGACGACGAGCGCGCACGACGTCGCTTGCCGCGCCAGCAAAAATATGCTCGGACCCGCGACGACCAATTTGATGTGCGCCTCGGACTGCAACACCGAAAGCTCGCGTTGCTGAATAATGCGCTGCGCGACATCGCGCAGATTGATGACGCTCGTGTCGGCGAGCGACAGAAATTCGTGAATGGACGCGACGCTCAAAACGCGGTTCATCGCTTCGGTCAGCGCGTTTTTCGCTTCCGCCGTTTTCATTTGCCGCGTTTGCATTCGCAAGAGCGAGGCGACGGTTTGCAAATCGTTTTTGACGCGATGATGCATTTCTTTGATCATCGTCGTTTTGATCGCGAGTTCGCGTTCGCGCTGGCGCGATTCGGTGTCGTCGTGAATCAATAGCATCGCGCCAACCAGATGCGCGCGCGCGGGACCCAGCCAGGAGGCGCGCACCGCGCGCGAAAGCGGCACCACTTTTTTCACCCAATTGCGCCCGCGTTCTTCCAATTTCACTTGCGCGCATTCGCGCCGCTCCATCGCGGAATGCACGAGATCGCCGTCTTTGAGTTCGAGATCGTCGAGATGTTTTCCGATGAGCGTTTCGGCGTAACCAATGTTGCGATAAAGATTCGTCGCGATATTGCTCGTGTAGCGAATGATGCGCTCGGCATCCACGATAATGATGCCGTCGTACTCGCCAATCGGATCGAGTTGATCCACCCCGCGCGGTTCGCCCCGCGTCGCCATCAATTGCAACGCGTTGAGCGTCCGCTGAAAAACTTCGCTCCGCCGCTTGAGCCGTTCGCTCTCAAGCAAATTTGTTTCGATCAACAATCCGCCGATCACATTGCCCGCGCGGTCTGCAATCGGAAACGCTTCTTGAACGGTCGGCGCGAGCGGACCTTCACCGTTCGCGCCCTTTTCGCGCAAAAGTTCGTGCAAGCCGCGCGCGTATTGACGTTCCGCCATCGCGCGAAAGAGCGGCTGGATGTGTTCGCGCGCGAGCGTTTGCCCCGTCATCGCGTGGCGATAGATCGACGCGATGGAACGCGGCGCGGCATGCGCCACGACTTGCGCGCGATCGTGATCGCGCCATTCGCAGAGCAAGACATCCGCGCGATTGATATCGGCGAGGAGAGGAATGACGCGCGCAACATCCGCTAATTCAAGCGGAGTGTGGAGCGCGCGGGGATCGGTTCGGACTGCATTGTCCATATTCATCATCGAATTTCTTGCAAAACAATGGTCGAGGAAACTTGCGCCTCGACCATTCCGAGCGGGATTGTTTTTGACGCGTACGGCGCAAAGAAAAGTGAATTCAGTCGGGGCGAGAGGATTTGAACCTCCGACCACTTGTACCCCATACAAGTGCGCTACCGGGCTGCGCTACGCCCCGATTTCTTTCTCGCCGGCGATTATAGCAGAGCGAAATTGATTTGGCAAATATAAATTTTGATCGTCGGCGGCTCGTAACACTTGAGCGCGCGCCAAAAACCAGCCGATCGCATTGCACAACTTATGCTAGGGTCAGCAACACAACTACGAGAACGATTGCGAGCGCGACGATGCCCGCGCCGAACGCAATCGTCGCGAGGAGGAGCGCGGTTGATTTGCGGTTGAGGATTTTCTGAAAGGTTGTAACTAGAGTCGCGGGCTCGGCGGGGTTGAAAGTCCAGCGGCGCGGCAAAACAACGGCGAGCGATGCGATGAGCGAAAATAATAACAGCACCACCGCCAGCGCGCCGAGCCAACGCAGATTGTAATCGCGCAGATACGCCGGGAGCGGGTTGCTCGCCACGGCCAGCACGCCGAACAACGCGCCGAGCAAACCGGTGACCAAGCCGATGATCAGCCGCGCGGCTTGTTCGAGCGAATCGGGCGGAGCGATTGCACTCCAATCCCTCCGATATCCGCGTAGCCGAAGGATTAGGGCCCTCCTCTCTCATTGGGAAATCCTAGTTCGAAGTGGTTGTTCCCAACGCAGAGACTATCCATCGCTCTCCCTGGCGCACGATAAGGTCAAGACGTTCCAAATAATCTAGCAGGGGAAGCAAATCAAAAAAATCATCGTAACCGAGATCGGACAATGCCATCCGATTGTCTTGACTCAATCCCCCATGTTTTTCTGCAAGGCTCAAGATTCTCCTAATTTCCGTGTTGACATTCGCATTGACATCTGCACGCGCATGTGCAAGGACAGATGCTAGCACCGAACTATCTAGTTGAACATAACCCAATTCTACTGCTGCATATAGAACTTTGGTACAAATTAGATTGAACTGCCGCGGAATCCCATAAGATCGGATAGCAATTGTTTCTATAACCTCGTCAGTAAAGGGACGAGCCGATTGTTCCTCTTCTTCGCGGACAAGATTCAATGTCTTGACGGCGATCTCGTGCAACTCTTCAGGCGTCATAGGCGATAATTGGCGGTTCTCTGTAAATAGTCCGAGCATTTGACTATATATATCTTCTGCTATAGTCAAACTTCGCCCAGTCAAAATGAAACTGCAACGGTCGTCGCGAAGGAGGGGCAAAGCGCCTTCAAGCATCGCTCTAACTGCCCTTACAGCATCTGGCTTGCCTTTATCAAGATCGTCTATTGCAATGACCAGCTGCCCAAACCGTCTTGTTGCTCGCTTTAATAGTTCCTCAGCCCAATGCTGTGGATCATCAAGTTCTATGCCATGCACTGAGCCACTTTCTTTGTCGACCTCGACATCCCCAGTCACAACCGTAAACAGATTGAAACCAATTTTGCTTTTGATGCCTGTTGTCTGCTGACGAGTGATGTTAGATCCTTTCATTCTTTCAAGCAAAGCACGAGCCTCATCATCTTTGTCAGCCAAAACGCTCGCCAGAGTAAAGACAATGATCTTGTAAAATTCGCCTGTCGTGCCACCTCGGAAATTGTCAACATAGAGTGGCAAGAGTCTTTGACCAACCAACTTTGCTTGACGATTTAATTCGTAGAGAGTATGCAAGATAAATGTAGTCTTCCCAATTCCCCACATGCCTCTCACAAGTACATTCCGACCATGCAAGAGCGGGAGGATCACTCGGTCAAGTTCAGCCACACGACCGGTAAACAATCGTTGTAAACGTCCTAGATCATGTTTGGATGGAACATCGGAGAATGGCGGAAGTTGCCTTAATCCCCATTTCGCGAGACTGTTTGACAGTCGAATTGCAATTGGCTCGCTCATTGCGTCGGCTCCTCTATGCTGTACTTATTTCGCTCCTCGCGGATCGCAGTTGCTGTTCGAGAGTCACCTGATTCTGCGTAGAGTTTTTCAGCTTGAGTTAGATCCGATAATGCCTGAGTTGCGCCCAGCCGTGCCTCTAATCGCCCAAGTAATTCCATCGCATTGGCAGCGCCGCGCTGAGCCTCACGTTTTTCCCTTTCGCTTTGCTCAAGTTCGAAAGCATTCAGAAACTGATAATACGCCTCTCGATAGTGTGTGAGAGCAAGATCATAACTATAAGCTGATTGATACAAATCACCTAGTTTCAAGTAAGCGGAAGCGCGCCCATGGAAATTGCCTGACAGCTGCTTGTATTCGTGGGTAGCTAACTGTAACAATTCAATTGCACGTCCAATGTCACCTTGTTTCCAGCAGACATCAGCCATACGATTTAATAGATTGACCTTGCTGCGTCCGTCACGTATCTGCTCGGAGAGCTGTAGGCTTTCTTGATATAAGGTGAAAGCGCGATCGAATTTCCCTTCTGCTGAGCGAACGGCTGCCAAGTTTGTAAGTGAGGCCATGATACCCTGTAAATCAGCTAACTGCCTAAATAGTTCAAGACTCTCCTGGTAGAGGAGAAGAGCCTGGTCGAGATTTCCCCTCTTGAACCAGATGCCCGCCACTTGATGCAATGTCGTCGCCTTCCCTTGCACATCACCGAGTTGCTCTTTAATCGCCAGCGATTCTCGAAATAGTTCCAGTGCCCGGTCAAGATCAGCTCGTGTCGCATACACGTTTGCCATTGCATGCAACGTCGTCGCCTTCCCTTGCAAATCGCCAAGTTGCTCTTTGATCTGAAGCGACTGTTGATATAGCTTTATCGCATTGTCGAGGTCGCCGCGCGTGACGAAGACCTGAGCGATGTTATGGAGCGTAGCGGCTTTGCCTTGCAGGTTGCCCAGTTGCTCTTGAATCGCGAGCGACTGGTGATACAACTGCATCGCACCGGCGAGGTCGCCGCGCGTGACGAAGACGTTAGCCATTTGATGCAGCGTGGCGGATTTGCCTTTCAGGTCGCCCAGTTGCTCGTCAATAGCCGCCGACTGCTGATACAACTGCATCGCACCGCCGAGGTCGCCGCGCGTGACGAAGACGCCCGCCATTTGATGCAGCGTGGCGGATTTACCTTTCAGGTCGCCGAGTTGCTCTTTAATCGCCAGCGACTGCCGATACAACTGCATGGCCCCGGCGAGGTCGCCGCGTGTGACGAAGACGCCCGCCATTTGATGCAGCGTGGCGGCTTTGCCTTGCAGATCGCCGAGTTGCTCTTGAATCGCGAGGGACTGTTGATACAACTGCATCGCACCGGCGAGGTCGCCGCGCGTGACGAAGACGTTAGCCATCGCATGGAGCGTAGCGGATTTGCCTTGCAAGTCGCCCAGTTGCTCGTCAATAGCCACCGACTGCTGATACAACTGCATCGCACCGCCGAGGTCGCCGCGCGTGACAAAGACGCCCGCCATTTGATGCAGCGTGGCGGCTTTGCCTTGCAGGTCGCCCAGTTGCTCTTGAATCGCGAGCGACTGGTGATACAACTGCATCGCACCGGCGAGGTCGCCGCGCGTGACGAAGACGTTAGCCATCGCATGGAGCGTGGCGGATTTGCCTTGCAAGTCGCCGAGTTGCTCGTCAATAGCCACCGACTGCTGATACAACTGCATCGCACCGCCGAGGTCGCCGCGCGTGACGAAGACGCCCGCCATTTGATGCAGCGTGGCGGATTTGCCTTGCAGGTCGCCCAGTTGCTCTTTAATCGCGAGCGACTGGTGATACAACTGCATCGCACCGTCGAGGTCGCCGCGCGTGACGAAGATATTTGCCATCGCGCTCTGGGTGACAGAGTACTCGCCTTCGTTCTTCTCCGTTTTTGCCATCTGCGCGGCTTGTTCGTACTGACTCAGAGCGCGATCAAGATCGCCGCGTAGTTCAGACAAACGCGCCAGTTGAAATAGAATGCGTTCGCGCGGCACGTTATCTTTTTCTTTTTCCGCGCTTGCCGCGCCGCGTTCCAGAATCTTTTCCGCGTCCCCAATGCGTCCAAATTGCTGCAAAATCGTTCCCAATTGCCAGCAATATCGCGCGAGGCGATCTGCAGGTTGCGCATCCGCTTGCGCAATCAACTCGTTTGCGGCTTGTTGAGCCAACCGCGCGATCGCGGGCTGTCGTCCAATTTCGTCACGCGCATAATTTACAAACCAATACGCGTACGCGGCATAACCTACTGCAAAGACGGCGCGCTCGACGTTCTGCACGCGCCGCGCGGCTTCCTGCCGCAACGCGGGTTGAAAGCGATACGTCGCTGATGTTTTATCTGCAAAGTAACCGTCCACCTCAAGCAAGTTGCGATGACTGAATGCAGACAAATACTCGCGCGCAGTGCCAAGATTTTTTTCGTCATCACCTATCTGCCACACAAATGCCGCGCCTTGCGCAAAAAATGGAAATGCAATGACACTCAGGGCGCGCAAGCGTTTTTGTTCGTCTGCGGTCAAACGCGCGTAACTTCGTTCAAACGCAGTCGCAAACGTCCAATGATGCGGCGACAGTCCCTTGCGTTTTGCATTTGCTAATTCGTTTTCCCAATCCTTGAGGAATTCAGCTGGCGCAATATCGCTCGCATCGAACTCGCCAGCCAGCAAGGCAATCGCCCGCGGATGTCCTTCGGTCACGTTGGCAATGTTCAACGCCAGCGGCGTAAATTCTTTGACGTGATCTTTTGTTTTTGTGCTGTGGCGGAAAAAGAGCGCCGCGCCTGCGTTCAACTCAAGCCCAGTGAGAGGTCGGTCTGATTTTGGAAAAACAATTTCGCCGCTCAAGTGCGCGGGATTATCGCGGCTTGTGAGCAGAAGCATCGCGCCGCCGTTTGCCATTTGCGCCACCAACTGATGGATGGATTCCGCGTTCCGTTTGCTTTCTGCGTCTTGCTCGCTCTCGGAGATTCCTTGCAGGACACTCTCGTAATTATCCAACAAGAGCAGTCCGTTCCAATCGCGCAGCGTTTGCAAAATAATTTGCGTTTGCGTTTCGACATCGGCATCGGCAAGTTGTTGCGCGATCACTTCGCCGCGCAACACGCGCAAGAGCGTGCGACGAAACGCGTCTGCGTCCACGACATCGCTGGCGAAACTGATCGTGCGTACGCCCTCGCGCCAGCGCCACGCAAACCGTTCGACAAAACTCGCGGCGAGCGCGGTCTTGCCCATCCCACCGGTTCCGGTCACCGTGACGACCTTGTGCCCGCGCGAATATAATTGCGCGAGTTCGTGCAATTCGCGATTGCGACCGTAAAGCGGGCGCGGTGGTTGCACTTCGCTCGTCAGTTGCGCGTTCCCGGGCAGACCCAACGCGCCAACATTCGCTTGCCCTTCACTCAACGACAGCGGCAACCAACCGTTGCGCGCAGTGTAGCCAACGGGTAAACCTACCGCGCGATATTCTTTCGCGATGGCTATCCTCGCCTGCCGCAACGATTCCGCAAGCGATAAACCGCTCAACGCACTTTCGTACAACGCAACTGCAATGTCGTCAGCCAAATCATCGGGAAACTTGCCCTGCATTCCAATCGCGAACGGCACGCCACTCCGCACAAGCGCGCGCGCGATGCGTGAATCAATTGCCTGATCGGTGCGGCACGCGCTCAATAAAACCATTCGCACGCTTTGTGCGCCGCGCGGCGGCATCGTTACCAAATCGCGCCCCAACAAAATATCCATCCGCCCATCCGCATCTTCCAAGAATAACGCCGCCATCAAATCGCCGTTCACATTTACGACATTTCCGTGACAAGAAAGATGCAAAATCGCGGGACCCTGCCGCAGCGCGCGTTGCAGCGCGTCGCGCGTCGGCGGGACGCGTTGCGCGGCGAGCAATTTTCCGCAATCCGCCAACGCGCGGCGAATCGCGCTCATCTCATCGTTCAGTTTGAGAAATGTATCGAGCGGGTTTCCCTTTTCATCTACAAGCGGATCAGCCGCGAGTGCAATGAATTGCAGGGGGGACTCTTGGGGTTGCCCGACTGAAATTGCGAACGTGGGAGCATCAACCAATCGCAACAAACCGTACTGCACAACGAAGAGTTGATGATCGGGGAGCGCAGAAAATTCCCAGGGGATGGTGTCCGCGCGCGGGTCGCAATCGAGCAAAAGTAGGGGCTGGGCTTGTCCCTGCCCCTCGGCGTTCAAGCGTTGCAATAACGCCGCGCCGCCGAGCGCATCCATCAATTTTTTTCCGAGGTTGTACGGGTCGGCTTGGGCAAGTTCAAGCGAAGGCACTTGATCGAGTGGCGTGGTTGCCAGCAAACTGCCATCGAGCGAGGAAATAATTTGGTTGCGCGCGTCCGTGCGAAGAGCAAGCGTGATCGCCATTGATGACCCGCCTTGACAACAAATTACTTGACACTCTGATTATAGTGTGTGCTTTGACGGAAAGCAAATCACTTTGGAAAAAATTAAATGGCGAGCGACGCGAGTTGCTCGCCACTGTTTACTGTTTACTGCCTACTGATTACTGTCTACTGATTTAGCACTCGCTATGCCCGCACGAATAACATTTCTTGCACCCCTCTTCATTCACGAGCGCCGCGTGTCCGCATTGCGGACACAAATCGCCGACGCGCGCCATCGCCGGTTTTTCCACCGCGATGAGTTCCGCGTCCGCGTCCACGCGCGCGTCCGCCGCGATTCCCAAATCTTGCGCGAGCACCTGCGCGATTCCATCCGGCAACGATCGTACGCGCGCCGCGCCCAAACCCAGCGACCGCCCGCCGCCGATATCGCTCAACTGCTCGACAACTTGTTCCAAGCGTTCGGTCGGCGAAAGCGGCGACGGCAAGCGCAATGCCAATGAAATCATTCTGCCGATGGCTTCGCTCACCGCGGCGGTATCCGAACCGGCTTTGCCGACATTCAGAAAAACTTCGAACGGTTCTTCATTGCCATTGCGATTAATGGTGATGTACGCGGTGCCGAGCGGCGTTTCGATTTTGTGTGTCTTGCCGCGGAGCGCGGCTTCGCGCGGTTTTTTCTGCGCGATAATAAACTGTTGACTGTTGACAGTTGATTGCGAAGCATCCCTGTGGGACTGTTGACTTTTCTTTTCCGCCGTCTCTTTGGTTTCCAGCACAACTTTTTCGCGCGTCCCCGCCACGTACACGGTAATGCCTTTGCATCCCAACTTCCACGCGAGAAAGTACGCCTGCTCGACGTCTTCAACGGTCGCGGTTTCCGGGAAATTGATCGTCTTGGACAACGAATTGTCTACGAATGCCTGCAATGCCGCTTGCATGCGCACGTGTTCGGTCGGCGTAATATCGCTCGAAACGACAAACGGATCGCGAATTTTTTGCGGCACGCGTTCAACGTCTTGGCAAGTGCCGGTGAGCAATACGCGGTCGAAAATATTTTTGCGCGCGGCTTCGTTCAAGCCGGCATCTTTTAGCGCGCGCTCAAAGAGCGGGCTGACGTACGGCAACTGCAAATCGTTGCCGTTGTCATTCACGTGCCGCGTGTACGCCAGCGCAAAGACCGGCTCGCACCCGTACGATTCAACGCCGGCAACTGTCGCAATCGTCCCCGTCGGCGCAATCGTCGTTTGCGCGGCATTGCGAATGCCGTGCTTTTTGATGCCCACGACAATTTCATTCCAATCGAGCGCGGGTCTGCCCCAATCATGCGTGAACGGCTCTATCGCTTGCGGCGGCGTCCATTTCAAATTCGCCGGATCGTAGAGCGAGCCCTGGATTGCCGTAAACGCTCCGCGCGTTTTCGCCAATGCGATGCTCGTCTTCATCGCGTAATAACGGACAAATTCCATAATCTGCCCGGCGAGATCCTCCGCCGCGCGCGAGCCATAGCGCGCGCCCAGCCGATACATCGCATCGCCCAAGCCCATAATGCCCAAGCCGATTCGACGCGCGCGCAACGCGGCTTCGCGCAATTCCGGCACCGCCGGCACGTACTGATTCGCGTCCACAACATTGTCGAGAAAATGCGTCGCGGTTTCGGCGGACACGCGCAGTTTCGCCCAATCCAATTTATTATCCGGCGTTAGGTGTTGCGCGAGATTGATCGAGCCGAGGCAACAGTTTTCGTATGGTCCTAACCATTGCTCGCCGCAAGGATTTGTCGCTTCTAGTTCGTACAAATTCGGTACCGGATTTTGCCGATTCGCCGCATCGAGAAAGAGCAAACCCGGCTCGCCGTTGTGATGCGCGTACTTGACGATCTCGTCAAAGAGTTCGCGCGCGCGCACGGTCTTTTGCACGCGCGCATCCCGCGGATTCACCAAATCGAAATTGACGTCGTCCTCAACTGCGCGCATAAATTGATCCGTCACGCCGACGGAGATATTGAAATTGCTGACGTTGCCTTCAGTTGCTTTGCACCGAATAAATTCGAGAATATCCGGATGATCCACGCGGAGCACCGCCATATTCGCGCCGCGCCGGGTGCCGCCTTGCGCGATTTCGCCGAACGCCGTGTCGTACACGCGCAAAAAGCCAACGGGACCCGTCGCAAAGCCCGCGCTCGTATGCACATGATCGCCGCGCGGACGCAGGCGCGAAAACGAAAAGCCATTGCCGCCGCCGGTTTGTTGGATGAGCGCCGCCGCGCGCAGCGTCGAGAAGATGCCGGTCGAATCGCGCCCCATATCGTCCGTGATCGGCAAAACAAAACACGCGGCAAGTTGTCCGAGCGGTGTGCCCGCGCCGGTGAAGGTGGGTGAATTGGGGAAAAAATTTAGATCGGTGAGGAGCGCGTAAAATCTTTCGGTCGTCGCGGCGGCGTCGCCGCGATAGTGCGCGTCCGGCGCGGCGACCGCGCGCGCGATGCGCTCGAACATTTGCTCGATCGTCTCAATCGGCTTGCCATCCACGCCGCGGCGCAGATAGCGTTTTTCGAGAACCGTGCGCGCGTTGGGGGTCAATTGAACCAGTGGGCGCACAACGGGTTGCAGGCTCGGGCGCGTGTCCAATCGTTCGACCATTTCACTTCTCCCAAAAGATTCTTGCGCAAATCTATTCGCGTGGATTCGCGGATCACATTCACAAGCAAATGAAAACGGCAAGCCCATTGGCGTCCGTTCAAAGATGCTCCACTGCCAATCGCGCGCCGGAGTGAACGGACGGGCTTGCCGAAATTAAATGCCGAGTTTGACTTGGAGTTTTTCTTCGGCTTCGCGCTGTTTCTTTTCTTTCAGCCGCGCGATCTCGAGCGCGAGCGAATCGAGATCGGCAAAGCGGCGATAGACGGACGCGAAACGCACGTACGCGACATCATCGAGCACGCGCAAACGTTCCATCACCATCTGCCCGATCTTTTGCGAATCCACTTCGGATTTGCTGAGCGCGTGCAGTTCCAGTTCAATCTGATCCACCATTCCCTCGATCGCTTCCATCGGCACCGGGCGTTTCGCGCAGGCTTTCACCAAGCCGTGCATTAATTTCTGCCGGTCAAACGTTTCGCGCCGCGCGTCCTGCTTGAGCACCATCAAGCCGGTCTGCGCGATCCGTTCGTAGGTCGTAAAGCGGCGTTTGCAATTGAGGCATTCGCGGCGGCGGCGAATCGTTTCTTCATTTTCGCGCGTGTCAATGACTTTATTCTGATTTTTACCGCAAAAGGGGCATTTCATAACGCGTCTCCGCTCTGAGAATCCATCGCGCGTTTTGGGGACAAAAGAGGGTTTGGGCGCGCCCGCGCGGGCTTTCCCAAACCCTGAAAATTATATTGCTAATAACAAGCGCGCTCCACAAAAGCCCGGCGAGTGTAGCATAGCAATTGCTCTAACGCAATACGTTGACCTTAAAATCCGTCTCCACGCGCGGGAAAATTAAGGAACAACTCAAGATGCGACGCACGTCGGACGTGCGTCGCATCTTTTTCTTTCAATCACGATCCGCGTTTCCGCAAAAATGCCGGAATATCCAACTCTTCCGGCGTGTCGAACGTCCGCACCGGAAAATCAATTGTCTTTTTTCCCGGCGCGGCGATGACGTTGCCGACCGCGTGCCCGCCGCCGACTTGCCGCTTGGCATTCGTGGCAAAGCCGGTCGCAATCACCGTGATTTGAATTTCGTCTTTCATGTCCGGATTGATCACCGCGCCAAAGATGAGATTCACATCTGGATCCGCGACGCCGCGAATCACGCCCGCTGCGTCGTAGACTTCGTGAAGCGTAAGATTTTCGCCGCCGGTGATATTAAAGAGAACGCCGCGCGCGCCATGAATGCTCAGATCGAGCAGTGGGCTTTTGATCGCGGCTTCGGCGGCATGCACCGCGCGATTTTCGCCCGCCGCGCGGCCGATCGCCATCAACGCCGCGCCGCCCGCGCCCATAATCGTTTTCACATCCGCAAAATCCAAATTGATCAAGCCGTGCACCGTGATGAGCTCGCTAATGCCTTGAATGCCTTGCCGCAAAACATCATCGGCGGAACGAAACGCGTCTTGCAGTGAGACTTTGGCATCCACCAATTCGAGCAAGCGATCATTCGGAATAATGATCAGCGTGTCCACTTGCTCTTTAAGCCGGCTCATTCCCTCTTCCGCGGCCGCGCGGCGACGCGTCCCCTCGAACGAAAATGGCTTGGTGATCACGCCAATGACCAGCGCGCCCACCTCTTTTGCAATGCGCGCCACGACCGGCGCAGCACCGGTGCCGGTGCCGCCGCCCATGCCAGCGGTAACAAAAACCATATCACTGCCGGCAAGCACCTTGCGCAACGCGTCGCTCGATTCTTCCGCGGCTTTTTCGCCCATTACCGGATCGCCGCCCGCGCCCAAACCGCGTGTCACTTTTTCCCCGATGCGGACCTTTTGCGGCGACTGCGCGTGCGCGAGCGCTTGCGCGTCGGTGTTGATCGAAATGAAATTTACGCCGCGAATGCTTTCCTGAATCATACGATTCACGGCATTCGTTCCGCCCCCGCCAACGCCAATCACTTTGATTTCAGCGGGATTATCTTTAATAAACGCATCTGACTGCATCGTCAATCCTCCCTACGGCAACCTCCGGCGAGCGTCGCTTGCCCTTACGTCTAGCCCAAGCGCTAGTTGTTCTTTCATTACGTTCTAAATGTAGGGCAGTGATCATTCACCGCATACTAGATGTTGGAGAATGCCGCTATTCTACGTCAACGTTTCTCTTCTGTCAATACCCAATTCGGTAAAGAATCAGCCGGGCAAAAAAGCGCGTCTCGCCCAGCCCAACAAATCGCCCAGAGCGTTACCCCCGGATTTCGGCGTGCGTACCGTTGCATTTTTCGCATTCCCGTTCTGCGCGCACCAATTTAACAAGCCCACCGAAGTCGCAAACGCCGGCGACGATACACGATCCACAAATCCTTCAATCTCGAGCGGAAAACCGATTCGCACCGGTAATTTGAGAATCTCGCGCGCTTTGGCTTTCAGTCCCGGCAATTTCGCCGTGCCGCCGCACAGCACGACGCCCGCCGGCAAAAGATTGTCATAGCCCGCGCGTTTAATCTCGGTCAAGATCAGTTGCAAAATTTCTTCGATGCGCGCGTCGATAATTTCTGCCATCAGCCGCATCGAAATCGCGCGCTGCCCTTCTTCGCCGAAAGTAGTTATATCCAAGACCTGATCTTCGCTCAGGGCGGCAAAATCAATCCGCCCTTGATTCACTTTCAAATCTTCCGCCGCGTCGAAGGGCGCGCGCAACCCGACCGCGAGATCATTCGTGATATTTATTCCGCCCACCGGTAGAACGACCGATTGCCAAACGCTCCCATCAATAAAGACCGCGAGGTCGGTCGTGCCGCCGCCGATGTCCGCGACGATCACGCCCATCTCTTTTTCCGCCGGCGTCAAGACCGCGCTCCCTGCCGCGATCGGCGCGAAAACCAGTTCGTTCGCGCGGATGCCGGCGGTTTGCGCGGCTTTGATCAGATTTTGAATCGGCGGCACCGCGCCGGTCGCGATATGCGCTTCGACTTCCAGACGAAACCCAATCATCCCTAACGGGTCCTTCACGCCCTCTTGTCCATCGAGCGTAAACCCGCGCGGAATCGCGTGAATGATTTCGCGATTCTGGGGCACCGCGATCGCTTCCGCCGATTCGAGCGCGCGCTCGATATCGTCAGGCGTCACTGCGCGATTACCTTGAATCGCGGCAACGCCGCGCGAATTCGTGGATTCAATGTGCGTGCCGGAAATATTCAACAACGCGCCTTCTATTCGCATGCCTGCCACGCGTTCTGCCTGCTCGACCGCGCTCGCAATGGACTCTGCCGCTTGATTCACATCCACGACGACGCCCTTGCGTATGCCGCGCGCCACCGCGATCCCCGCGCCGAGAATCCGCCACGCGCCCTTTGCCGTTTTCTCGCCGACGAGCGCACAAATCTTGGTCGTTCCAATGTCAATGACTGCCGCGGGTGCCATGATGTTCCTCTTTACTGAAAAAACGGTTCGCCTTGCCCAACGTCAATGAACTTGACCGGCTTGCCTTTTAATTGCGCGATCACTGCGCGCGCGACCATAACCTTGCCGGGCATATCGCTCGCGTCGCCGAAATAAATTTTCCCGCCCGGCTCGATCGTCAACGCGATGCCACGCGCGCTCGACCATTCCAAAACGCGCGCCGAGTCGCCCCACGCCGCGCGCAACGCGCGGAACGTTTCAAACGCGCGCGCCGGCGCGCGCGCGCCCGGCGCAAGCGCCGCCGCATCGAGATCGCGCAACGCCGGCAAATCCGCGCGCGCGCCGCGCGCGATAAACGCAAAGCCTTCCTCGTCCACCCAATAATTTTCCGCGCCGCGTTGCCACAACACGACCGGCTCGCGTTCTTGAATATGCACCGCGACGCGATCAAGCATACCGGTTTGCGCGCGCGCGCTTTTTACTTCCGGCAAACGCGCCAACGCGCGCTCGACGTTTGCCGCTTCAATGAAAAAAATATTATAGCCGCGCACGCCGCTCGCGCGCACGATCTCGTCAGCGGTGAGAAACCGCGCGCCCGTGATCTCGAATTCGTGCACGTAAAACCAATCGGTATTGAAAAACGCCAGCAAGACGCCGATCAATATTCCGAGCGCGCCGGTAATCGCAATTTTGGAATACGGAAAAAGGCGCAACGGCACGACGGGCGCCGGCGCCAGCGCTTCCGTCGCGCTATGCCAACGCACGCGACGCGCCACGCGGCGCGAGTTTGTTGATCGTCGGGTTGAGCGCGGGCGGTTCATTTTACTGATAACTCGTCCGATTCTTTTGCTTGTCCGCGTCGCGTTCCAAAGCCAGTTGAATCAAGCGATCAATCAGCTCGGGATACGGAATGCCGCTCGCTTGCCACATCTGCGGATACATCGAGACACTCGTAAAACCGGGAATCGTATTGATTTCATTCACCATCAGGCGTCCGCTCGCGCGTTCGAGAAAAAAATCCACGCGCGCCATGCCACTGCCATCAATCGCGCGAAATGCCGCGAGGGCTAACTCTTGCGCGTGCCGCGCGGTCTCCGCAGGGATATTGGCGGGCACGATCAACTCGGTGCCGGAGTCATCCGCGTACTTGGCAGTGTAATCGTAAAATTCGCGCTGGGGAATAATTTCGCCGGGCAGCGACGCGATCGGCGCGTCGTTCCCCAACACACTGCATTCGATCTCGCGCGCATCGATCGCGCGCTCGGCGATGATTTTGCGATCGTACTGCGCGGCAATCGCGAGCGCCTGCGTCAGTTCGTCCCAATGATGCGCTTTGGTGATGCCGACGCTCGAACCCAGATTTGCCGGTTTCACAAAACACGGATAGCCGAAAGCCGTCTCGACCCGGCGAATCGTTTCTTCCGGTTGATTCTGCCATTCGTTTCGTAATATCACGATCCAATCCGCGACCGGCAAATCGTGCGCGCAAAAAATCGCTTTCATCAATGCCTTGTCCATTCCGACCGCGCTCGCGGCAACGCCCGCGCCAACGTACGGAATACCGGCAAGTTCAAGCAAGCCCTGCACCGTGCCGTCTTCGCCGAACGGTCCGTGCAACAACGGAAACGCGACATCAATCGCGCCGAGCGGCGCCGGCGGCGCGGCATTCTGCGCGGCGAGCGGCGCGAGTTGTGCGCCCGCGACGCCGTCCTCATTCTTGACGGGTTCTGCATCATTCATATTTTTCAGCAAGGGCGTCGGACTCGCGGCGGCAAGTTGCGCGAGCACATTGTCGCCGGCGAGCCAGCCGCCCTGCTTCGTCACGCCGATCATGACCACGTCATATTTTTCGCGGTCAATCGCGCGCGCGACCGAATACGCCGACGCGAGCGAAACTTCATGCTCGCCGGACTTGCCGCCAAAAATAATTCCGACGCGGATTTTTTTGCTCACTCTCCGACGACCTCGATCTCCAATTCCAACTCCACGCCAAATTTCTCTTGCACGCGTTGCCGCGCCACTTTCACCAACTCCAAAACGTCCGCCGCGCGCGCGCCGCCGTGATTCACAAAAAAATTGGCGTGCACACGCGAGACTTCAACATTGCCGATGCGCGTCCCCTTCAAGCCGGCTTGCTCGATCAATTGTCCCGCAAAACTTGCCCTGAGCACTTCGCCTGAACTCAGTGTAAACCCTGTGGTGAGCGAAGCGAATCCATCCGCCGAAGGGTCGCCCGGCGGATTCTTGAACATCGAGCCGACGCTGAATTCAGTCGGCTGGGTGCGCCGCCGATGCTCGGTGTACGCATTCATTCGCGCGATGCACGCCGCCGGTTCGTCGCGGTATAGTTCAAACTCGGCGCGCAAAATAATTTCGTCGCGCGTTCCTTTGAAACGGCTCGCGCGATAGCCAAACGCTAATTCATACTTAGGTAACTCGATGATCTGGCTCTGCGCGTCGAGAATCGTTACGCTTTGCAAAACATCCGCGATGCAACCGCCGTGCGCGCCGGCATTGCCGACCATCGCGCCCCCAATCGTTCCCGGGATGCCGATGCCCCACTCCAAACCGCTCCACCCGGCGCGCGCCATTTGATTCGCGAGGAGCGGGAGCGCCGCGCCGCTTTCCGCGCGCAGGATCGCGCGCGATTCATTTTTGACCTCGATTGAATACGCGGCGCAATGATTTTCGATCACCAGCCCGCGCCAGCCGTTATCGCGCACGAGAATGTTCGAGCCATTGCCCAGAAGCAAGACCGGGATTTGCATTTGCCGCGCGGAGCGAATGGCTTGGCTGAGTTCGTCAATTTTTTCGCCGCGCAAAAATAAATCAGTCGGTCCCCCGATGCGAAACGTTGTATGCGGCGCGAGCGGTTCGTCGCGCTGGACGCGTTCACTAAACGCGTCGCGCAAGGCTTCAAATGAATTCACTTAACCCCTGAATTTGCTTTTGCGTTTGCCGAGCAGACGTATCGCGTCCTCCAAATCATCCGCGGGATTTACTTGCGGCGTCGGCGGCGGTCTGCCGGCTGAATAAATGCTCGTGCCGGCAAGAAACAATCCAAAGATCGCCCAGACCGCGACGACCATCGCGTAATAGTTGCGAATCGTGGGTTCGGATTGCAAGATGTAATTGATCCACACCGGGATTTCGATAATGTATGCAAACGCTTGCACCGTTGGGATCGGGAGAATGAGGAACCAGACCAAGAGTCCCTCGAACAGTATTTTGAAAAAGACCCGCGAATCCATAGCGGCTTTGCCGGCAATCATCAACAAGAGCATAAAGACCGTGAGAATTAACAGATACGAACGGGGCTCTTCGTTGTGAAGGAAATCAATCACCGGGATTTTCCAGCCCGCCGCCGCCGCGCCCAACACGCGCATCATCGCATAGATGAGCACCATCGCGATCAAATCGTCGGCGATACCATGCGTTTTGATAGCGCGGAGATAAAAGATGAATACCATGCTGGTCAAAACCACCGCCAGAATGATCGCGAGCAACATGTTCGCTACCCCAATATTTCCGATATAAACGAGTCCGGCGGCGGCATCGAACTTGACGCGCCCCACCGCCGCGCGCGTGCCCGCGTCAATCCACGAACCGGCATTCTCAAACCACGTGAACGGCGGGTTACTCGGTTGAATCAGATTTGGCGTTCGCAAGAAACTGACCAGCGACCGGAGCCACTGTCCCGGAATCAAAAAGACCAAAGCGGTGAGCAAGCCCCACCAATAAATTCCCGTCCGCTGAAAATTAAAGACTTCACGCATTGGATTGCCTCCCGCGATCGGCGCGCCATCGCGCCTTCACGCGCTCGCCGATCCGATTCACATCGCCCGCGCCCAGCGTAATCAACACATCGCCCGGTTCGAGCCGCGCCATCAAATCTTCCGCGATCTCTTCCGCGCGCGCAAGGTACCGCGCGTCCGCGTGGTTCATCCGCTCAACCAGCATTCGGCTATGCACCGCGCCGTCGTCGCGTTCACGCGCGGCGAAAATATCCGCGATGATGACGTGATCCGCGTCCGCAAACGCGTTCGCGAAATCGTCGAGCAAGGCGCGCGTGCGCGAAAACGTATGCGGCTGAAACACTGCCCAAATTTTTCGCCCGGGATAGCGTTCGCGCGCGGCGGACAGCGTCGCGCGAATTTCCGCCGGCAGATGCGCGTAATCGTCCACAATCGTAATGCCGCCAATTTCCGCTTTCACTTCAAACCGCCGCGCCGCGCCGCGAAACGCGCGCAACGTTTCGCGCGTAATGCTTCGCTCGATGCCCACCTGCTCGGCGACGCCAATCGCCGCGAGCGCGTTCAGCACATTATGCTTGCCCGGCACGCGCAAGGCAAAATCGCCGAGCCGCGCGCCGCCGCGCCACACCGCAAAATCATTCCCGCCGATTTCATTCGCGCGAATATCGCGCGCGCGCAAATCGTTCGCCTCGCTCAAGCCATAGCGAAGCAGCGGCGCGTCCGTGTGCGCGGCGGCGCGCGCGGCGCGTTCGTCATCGCCGCAGACGACGAGCAATCCGTCGCGCGGCACCCGGCGAATAAATTCGCGGAACGCCGCGGTCACGTCGTCTACATCACGATAAATATCTGGATGATCCATCTCGATGCTCGTTACCACTGCCACCTGCGGATTTAATCCGAGAAACGCGCGCTCGTACTCATCCGCTTCAATCACAAAATATTCGCCCTGCCCCGCGCGCGCATTGCCCGGCAATTCCGGCACAATGCCGCCGATAATCGCGGTCGGGTCGAAGCCGGCATTCACCAGCATCAGCGCGATCAGCGCGGTCGTCGTCGTTTTGCCGTGCGTCCCGGCGATGGCGATGGTCTTTTTGCCGGCGGTGAGTTGCGGAAAAAAATCATAGCGTTTGTCTATGCGAATCCCGCGCGCGCGCGCCGTAATGATTTCTGGATTATCTGCGCGCGCGGCGGAGGTTACAAGAACCAAATCCACGTCGCCAATATTTTCCGCACGTTGTCCGATGAAAATCTGCGCGCCGAGATTTTGTAATTCATCCGTCAACGCCGACGCGCTCAGATCCGATCCGCTCACCTTTACGCCACGCGCAAGCAGAACGCGCGCAATTGCCGATAAGCCGATGCCGCCGATGCCGACGATATGTATCCGCCGCGGCAAAGATTTTTCACTCACATCCCCTCACACTCACAGACTCAAGCAACCCTGCGATCCGCTTCGCCGCGTCCGGTTGCGCGAGCGCGCGCATTTTTTCTCGCATCGCCGGCGCGTTGGCTAACACGCGTTTCGCTGTCGGCGCGATTTCTTTTTCTAAAGCCGCGTTATCCACGCGCACCGCCGCGCCGCGCGCAACCAGAAATTCTGCATTCAATTCTTGATGCCTGCCGGCGTGCGGATAAGGCGCGAGAATCGCCGGAACGCCAACTGCCGGCAATTCGCCCAACACCGACGCGCCGGCGCGCGCAATCACGACATCCGCCGCCGCGAGCGCATGCGGCATTTCCGCGTCGAGATAGCCAAAGACGCGCACGTGTTCGAATTCTTTTGCTTTTTCTTTCATCGCCATTTCATCGTCCAACCCCGTGATCCAAATCAATTGCGCGAGAGGCGCGAGCGTCGCGAGATTGTGCGCGACCGCTTGATTGATCGCGTGCGCCCCGCGACTGCCGCCGAGAATCGTAATCACCGGCTTGCCCATGTCGAGTTGAAAAAATTTTCGCGCCCGCGCCCGATCCGTCTCGAAAAATCCGGCGCGCACCGGATACCCGGTCACAACTGCCTTGCCGCGCGGGAAAAAGCGCGCCGCCTCAGCAAACGTTATCGCGATGCGCGTCGCCGCACGCGCCGAAATGCGAATCGCCCAGCCCGGTTCCAAATCCGGCAAATACAGAACGCTCGGAATTTTTTCCCGCGCGCCCGCCCACATCACCGGCGCGCTCACGTACCCGCCAGTCGCGAAAATTACATCGGGTTCAAATTCGCGCACCATCGCGCGCGCGGCCAATAGCGCGGCAAATAATCGGAACACGTTGCGCGCGGCAATCGCGAGAGCCATGCCGCGCACGCCGCCCACATCAACCGCGCGAAAAGAAATTCCCGCGCCATTTGCCAGACGTTCTTCAATGCTCGCGGCGCGTCCCACATAGCAGAACTCAATCGCGCGCGCGGCGTTCTTCCGCAGTTCCGCGGCGACGGCGAGCGCCGGATAAACGTGCCCCCCCGTTCCGCCACCCGAAAGCAAAACTCGCATCCTTTTCCTTTTCGATTTCGCCGCCCGTGCGCGAGATGCTCAAAAGCACGCCGACCGCGCCGAGCGCGGCAATCATTGCCGACCCGCCGTACGAAATGAACGGCAACGGGACGCCGGTAAATGGAATGCTCGCGGTGTTCACGCCCATATTCACAAACGCTTGAAACACAAGCCATACGGTAATGCCGGTCGCGAGCAATTGCCCAAACGGATCGCGCGTTTTCGCGGCGATGTGAAAGCCGCGATACGCGAGCGCGAGAAAAAGCGCGAGCACGCCCCACGTGCCAACGAGTCCCAACTCTTCGCCGAGCATCGCGAAAATGCTGTCCGTCTGCGGCGTCGGCACAAAACCAAATTTGCCCGCGCCCATTCCCAGCCCGCGTCCGAAAAATCCGCCGGAGCCGAGCGCGATAATCGTTTGCGAAATATGATAACTCGCGCCGCCGGCTACCGCGAGTGGGTCGCCGAAATAACCGGTGAGGCGTTCCAACAAATAAGGCGTGCGCAGAACGACGAGCGCCACCGTAATGCCGCCGCCCACGATCAAAAGCAAAAACTGGACGATGTCCGCGCCCGCGATAAAAAACATCGTGACCGCGCACACGCCGAGAATGATCGCGGTGCTCAAATTCGGCTGCAGCACAATCAAGCCGTCCACAAATCCAACCAGCACCGCAAAGGGAATCAACCCGTACGTTACTTGCCGGAGTTTTGCGCCTTTCGACGACAGCCATTTCGCGATGTAAACGATAAAAGTAAATTTCGCTAGTTCCGCCGGCTGAATCGTGCCTTCGCCCAGCAAATTGAACCAACGCCGCGCGCCATTCACTGGATCCGCAAACAACAGCGCGATCAACACCGGAACGGTCAGCGCAAACATCGGCACCGCTAAACGATCCCACAAGCGATAATCCACCCGCATCGCGACGAACAGCGCGACCAGCCCGGCGAAAGCAAAACCGGTTTGCTTGATGACATCCGCGAAGGGATCGCGTCCCGCGCCGGCGTTGAGCGGAAGCGTAATGCTCCAGATCATCAACAAGCCGACGACCAAAAGAATAATGATGATGGCAAGCAAAAGCAAATCCACGCGCGGCAGTCCGAAGGTCGGCGTTTGAATCTGAATGTGTTCACGTTGGCGGATGGTCATCGTTGCTCCTCATCTCCAACACAATTTTTCTAAACTCGTCCCCGCGCTCGAACTCGTTCGCAAACATTCCAAAACTCGCGCACCCCGGCGACAGCAACACCACATCGCCCGCCTGCGCGAGCTCGCGGCTTTTCGCGATGGCATCGCGCAGTGAATCAAATCGCCCGGCGATGCGCGCCGCCGCGCCGGCGCGCTCGACCGCGTGCGCGATTTTTTCCGTCGCCGCGCCGTCCAGCAAAATCAAATGCGCGACATCCGCCGCGATCACGCGCGCCATCTCGTCGAAATCCAACGCCTTGTCCGAGCCGCCGGCAATCAGCACAATCTTTTGCGCGCTCGGCTTGAATGTTTCAATCGCCGCGATCGCCGCCGCCGGCGCGGTCGCGGTGGTGTCGTTGATGTAACGCACCCCGGCAATTTCCGCGATCAGTTCCTGCCGATGCGCGGCGCCGCGAAAATTCGCAAGCGCATCCGCGATGTGCGCCGGCGTCGCGCCCCAGAGCATTGCCACCGCCGTCGCGGTCAGCGCGTTCTCTATCTGGTGCGCGCCCGGCAGTTTGAATTCGCGTAAATCGCAAATTTTTTCGCGCTTGCCTTCCCACGCCCACATTAGCGCGTCACCTTCGCGGGACGCGCCCTCATTCAACGAACGCCGCGCGCTCGTCCACACGACTTTGGAGAACGCGCGCGGCAAGCGCGTCGAGATGCGATTGTCAAAGTTCAACACGTAGAAATCGTCCGGCTGTTGAAAGCGAAAAATGCTGGCTTTGGCTTGCGCGTACGCTTCCAGATCGCGATAACGATTCAGATGATCCGGAAAAATGTTTGTGATCGCCGCAATGTGCGGGCTGGCGGCGTGCGGCTCCAGCCCTTCCAATTGCCAACTCGACAGCTCCAAGACGACCGGCGTTTCCGCGTCAATCGTTTCCAAAAGTTCCAGCGCGGCCACGCGCAAATTTCCAGCCACGACGGTCTTGGCGTTCGCGCGTTTCAAAATGTCGCCGAGCATCAGCGTCGTCGTCGTTTTACCTTTGGTACCGGTGATGCCGACGACTTGCGCGCCGCCGCGCGGCAGATGCGCAAAGAACAAACCCATTTCCATTTCGACCGGGATGCCGCGCGCCCGCGCGAATTCAAGCCATTTCGATTCGCGCGGCACCGCCGGATTACGCACGATCATTTCCGCGGCAGCAAAATCTTTTTCGCGATGCTCGCCCAAAACAAATTCAATCGGCAAGCCGCGCAGTTCCGCGAGCGCTGTTTGCAACGCGTCGGCGGTTTTCAAATCCGTTACGGTCACGCGCGCGCCTTGCTTGACAAGCCATTTGGCGACGCCGATCCCGCCACCGTGAACGCCGAGCCCAAAAACCAAAACGCGTTTGCCATTCAAATTCGTCATATAGTCAGTTAGTCGAATAGTCAGTTAGTCGAATAGTGAGAGCCGCCTAGTCGGATAGCATTTGACTATGAGACTATTCGACCATTTGACTACGAGACTACAAGAGTGCCAACGCAATCCCCAACATCCCCGCGAGCAAACCCGCGAGCCAAAATCTTTGCACGACTTGCGTTTCGCTCCAGCCGAGCAATTCGAAATGCAGATGTAGCGGCGTCATTTTGAAAATGCGTTTGCCTTTGGTCAGTTTGAAAAAAGAAACTTGGAGAATGACTGACGCAGTTTCCGCAACAAACACAATTCCAACCAGCGGCAACAACAGCCACTGCCCGGTCATCAGCGCGACAACGCCCAACGTCGCGCCGAGCGCAAGCGAGCCGGTGTCGCCCATAAATAATTCCGCCGGATGCGCGTTGTACCAGAGAAACGCAAGCAGTGCGCCGACAATCGTAAAACAAAACGCGGCGAGAAACGCCTGTCCCTGCAAAAACGCAATCATCCCATAACACGCGAACGCAATTGCGCTCGTCCAGCCGGCAAGACTGTCCAAGCCGTCGGTCAAATTCACCGCGTTTGAAAAGCCGACGATAATGAACATCGCGATCGGAACATAGAAAATTCCTAAATCAATTTTTTCTGGAATCGTCGGAACCGCGATGCTCCGCAAATCCAACCCATAGCGCAAAATAAACGCGAACGCGACGGCGAGCAACGTCTGCGCGAAAAATTTTCGCCGCGCGCTCAAGCCCATCCCGTGCCCGTTCGCGCCGCGCACACCGGCAATATCGTCGAGCGCGCCGAGAATTCCAAATGTCAGCATCGTTGCCATCGGGACGAGCACCGAGCGGCCAATCAATGTATTGCCTTGCAAATTTGCAATGTTCAAAACTATGGTAATCCCCACGATCGGCAACAAAATCATAATGCCGCCCATCGTCGGCGTGCCGGTTTTAACGCTATGCCCGGTCGGCTCTTCGATCCGAATTTTTTTGCCGATGCCGTTCGCTTTCAGCCAGCGAATCAACGGAGGACCACACACGACGGCGATGCAAAACGCAATCGCGCCGAGCGTTAGTGGGTACGCCATCCGTCCCTCTCTCCCGGCACGGCAATTGCCGAGACAATTTCTTCCATTTTCATTCCACGCGATCCCTTTACCAAAATCAAATCGCCGGCTTGCATGACCGCGCGCAATTGTTGCACCGCTTGCGCATTCGAATCGGCGAGAAATATTTTTTCGGTCGGCAGTCCCGCTTCCCGCGCCCCTTGCGCAATCATCCGCGCGCGCGCGCCGACCGCGATCAAAATCTGCGCGATGCGCGCGGCGCGTCCACCCACTAACTTGTGCCCCTGCTCTTCCAACGCGCCAAGCTCGAACATATCGCCCAGCACCGCGATTTTTCGCCCGGCTAATTCCGCGATCAGATTCAGCGCGGCGAGCGATGACGCGGGACTCGCGTTATACGTGTCGTCGAGAATCGTCGTCCCATTTTCACCCGGCGCGGCGATCAGCCGCAACTGCGCGCGCGGGTCTTGCAACCCTGGCAAAATTTCATCCCACGCTAAACCTTCGACGATGCCAACACTTGCCGCCGCCAGCGCGGTGTGAACGCTATGCCGACCTAAAAGCGGCACGCGCACATGCAAATGTTCTGCGCCGCGATGCAACGCGAACGAGATGCCTTCCAATCCTAAACTTTCGATTTCATCCGCCCACAAATCACATTTCGCATCGAGCCCATAGCAAAAGACGCGCGCGCGCGTCTGCGCGCCCATCGCGCGCACGCGCGCATCATCGCCGTTCAATATCGCGACGCCGTCCGCCGGCAACGCCTCGACCAATTCTGCTTTCGCCTGCGCAATGTTTTCGATAGTACCCAGTCTTTCCAAATGGCTCGGACCGACATTCGTGACCACGCCGATTGCCGGCGTCGCGATTTCACACAGCGTTCGGATTTCACCGCGCGCATACATTCCCATTTCCAATACCGCGCGCTCGTACGATTCGTTCATTTGCAAAATCGAAAGCGGCAAGCCGGTTTCACTGTTGAGATTCCCTTCGCTTTTGAAAACACGAAAGCGTTGGCGTAACACCGCGGCGATCAACTCTTTCGTCGAACTTTTGCCGATACTGCCGGTAACGCCAATCGTCTTACACTGCGGGAATTTTTTCCGCCAGAACGCCGCGAGTTTTTGCAGCGCGCCCAGACTCGCCGGCGCGATGAAAATAATCGGGCGGGCGAGCGAGGGGCTAGGTTGCAACCCGGCGACACCGGTCGTCTCGACCCAATGCACACTCGGACCTAGCCCCTGCTCGCGCGCGCGCGCTTCAGCAATCGCGGCGATCGCGCCGCGCTGAAACGCCTCCGCGATAAACGCGTGCCCATCGCGCGCTTCGCCTTGTAGCGCGACAAAGAGCACGCCCGCGCGCGCCACGCGCGAATCAATCACGACCTGCGAAATCGCGATGCGTTCCGTCGTTTCGGAGCGCGCACCGCCGACGGCTTCAAATACATCGGCGAGCGTTAGCATTTCCAATCACGCCTCACGCCCTACTTGCTTTTCGCGCGCACATCATCCGGCGGCACGCCCATCACCACGACCCATTGTTTTGCGAGCGACGCGAAAACCGGCGACGCAATTTGCGAGCCCCATTCCGACGTTTGCGGTTTGTCAATCTTGACGAGAATCACGAGCCGCGGATCCTCCGTCGGCAAAAAACCAACGAAAGATGCAATCGTCGCATTCGGATCGAGCCCGCCCGAAATCGGAATGGACGCCGTGCCGGTTTTGCCGGCAATGCGATAACCCGGCACGAGCGCCTTGTTCGTGGATTCCGCGCCGATGGCTTGCGCGAGCAATTCCGTCACTTGCCGCGCCGTCTCGGCGCGAACCGCCGCGCGCACTGGCTCCGGTTTCGTCTTGGCGATCGTTCCATTCGCGTAATGAATTTCTTGAATGATGTACGGGCGCATCAACTTGCCCTGATTCGCCAGCGCCGAAATGCCGGCAATCAATTGCAAAGGCGTCATCGCGATCCCCTGCCCAAACGCGTTCGTGCCCAAATCAATATCGCGCCAGCGTCCGTCGCCGACCGCTTTCACATCGCCCGCGCTTTCCGCCGCGAGTTC
>Ga0247727_10002465_pt1 | contig 42309 bp, 34 predicted proteins | sample WisWelCaveWW1625_FD_202498 | JGI IMG/M metagenome (GOLD analysis project Ga0247727, IMG submission 202498) | Biofilm microbial communities from Wishing Well Cave, Virginia, United States - WW16-25 | ecosystem: Environmental > Aquatic > Deep subsurface > Groundwater > Cave microbial mat | place...
AGCTTGGAGCTTGGGATCATTGACGAACAGCATGGATCGAGTCACCGTAGAGCCCGACGAGTGTCAACGATGTGCCCGAGTTGAAGTGTCAGCGATGTGGCCGGCTACGCCCATCCAGTAGCAGAGGTACGCCGGCCTGCGGCCGGCACATCAGCAGTAGATGAGCAGCGCGCCGCCATCCCTACAGGGTGCTGGCTACTCTTTCGGCGGCTTGAGACCCTTCGCCGTGCTCGTCCTCGGATCGCGCTCGTCCCCGACGGTCTTGCCGCGGTTGGTGTCGGTCGCGCTCCGTGCACGTTTCGTCGTCAGGCGCGGATCGGGATCGGTGTCGGCCGCGAGCCGCTCGGCCAGGGCCTCGAGGCCGGGCAGGGCCGACTTGAGCAGCCCGAGCATGTCCTTCACGCGCTGCTTGATGTCGCGCTCCAGCTTGCGCGTGTTCTCGAGTTCCTCTCGAGCTTCCTCGCGCGTCGTCTCGATGTCGACCAGCGCCTCCTGGGCGGCGGTGATCGCCTCCGTCTCGCGCTTCATCCGCTCCTCGAGCTCCGCGGAGAGCGATTCGTAGCGCTTGCGGTCCTCTTCGATCCGCTCCATGCCCTTGTCGTACGCATCGCTCTCGACCTTCTCGAACCTCGAGTCGTAGAGGCGCTTCTTCTTCTCGTACTCGTCGATGTAGCGCTTGACCTTCGTTGCCTGCGCCGTGCGGAGCCGCGACAGCCGCTCCTTGCGGAGCTTGAGCGCCTCGTCGTGCTTCTCGTCGCGCTTCGGCTCGATGACGACCACGGGCTGGTTCGACGTCTCTCCGCTATGCGGGAACGGGCTCGCTGAGCGGTCGAAGATCTCCCGCAGCAGCCGCTTCTGCTTGTCGACCTGGAGGTCGAGGTCCGCCGTAGCCTTCTGGTACGCGCGGTTGGTCCACAGCATCTTGTCCTGCTCGGTGTCGCTGAGGTGGCGGATGCCGAGCATGTCGATGTAGCGCTTGCGCTGCAGCTCCTTCTGGCCGTTGTCGAGCAGGGAGATCAGCTTCTGAATGAGCTCGAAGTTCTCCTTGCCGTATTTTGATTCGGGCGTGACGGCGAGCGCCGGAGTCGAGGGCGTCGCGCGGCCCACGGACGGACCGAGGCGCGTGCTCGAATTCGGATCGTTCTCGATCTTCTTCTTGCTGAACTCCGCCGGCATAAGTTTTTGCAGTTTACCAGCGCGACGGGGGAGAACGCCAGAGCCAAAGCCGGCGTTCTAATCGCGCTTCGCCGCCTTCACCAGGTCGCGCGCGGCGCGAAGGACATCCTCGACCTGCGGGATCACGGCCTTCTCCCCGCCGGGCCCGTACGCAACGCGGCAGTCCAGAGAGGCGACGCGCTCGACGTCGACGCGCCGCCGCAGCTCGCGGTCGCGATAGATGACGTCGGCCACGGCCGAGCCGGCGCCGCATGTGCGCCGGTCCTCGTCCACGATCAGCACGAGCCCGCAGTCGTCGGCGGCAGAACGGATCGCCTCCTCGTCGAGCGGGTTGAGCCAGCGGAGATCGACCATGCGGCCGCGGATGCCTTCGCGCTCGAGCGCCTTCAGCGCCGCCCAGCAGTGGTGCGCCGTGTTGCCGTAGGTGATGACCGCCAGGTCCTTGCCCTCTCCGTAGGTGCAGGCCGTGCCCGGCCACGCCACGACGTCGAAGCCCGGGTAGCCCATGTCGACGAATTCCGCCGGACGCCGATAGAGCGCCTTCGGCTCGTTGTAGCAGACGATGTCGTTGCAGAAGGCCGCCGCCCGGAGGAGACCGACCGCGTCGCGCGGATTCGACGGGACGCAGACGAAGATGCCGGGGTGGTGGAGCAGCGGACCGTTCGCCGATTCGCTGTGCCAGATCGCCCCCGCGCCTCCAAGGTAGCCCCCGTACGACATCCGGATCACCATCGGGCAGGTGTAGCGGCCGCCCGAGCGCCACGAGAGCGTCGCCGCCTGATCGACCAGCTGCTGCCACGCCGGATTCAGGTAGTCGCGGAACTGGATTTCGACGATCGGCAGGAACCCCTGCACCGACCAGCCGACCGCACGCCCGACGATGGTGGCCTCCGCGATGGGCGCATTCGAAACGCGATCGGGCCCGTGCGCCCGTTGGAGCCCCTTGGTGATCCCGAAGACGCCGCCCTTGCCGTCGAGATCGCCGTGGCGCTCGAGGTTCTCGCGCGAGAGGTCGGCGATGTCTTCACCCCACATCACGATGCGAGGGTCGAGCGACAGGATCTCGTCGAGCCCGGCATTGAGGGCGTCGGCGATGTAGAGCTTCTCGCCCTCGCGCGCGCAGCGCTTCCCGTCGGTCGCCGCGCGCCACCGCTTCTTCGCCTCCGCCGGTTGGTAGTTGTAGAGACCGTCGAGGATGTCGCGCGCGTCCGTCTTGGGCAGCGGGGTGACCGACTCCGACGCGGCGCGCACCTCTTCGTCGATCGCCCGGCTCGCGGCCAGGAGCTCGTCCGCCGTGACGATGCCGAACTCGACCAGCTCGCGCGCGAACTTGACGATGGGATCGCGCTCGAAGTCGCAGGCGATGTCGCGCTTCGGGCGGTACTTCTTCATGTCGTCCGTCGACGAATGGCTGTAGAGGCGCAGCACGCGGGAGCGGAGCAGGACCGGTCCTCGACGCGCGCGGCAGTGGCCGGCCGCCTCGGTGAACGCGTCGTACGACGCGCGGACGTCGGTGCCGTCGACATCGATGAAGCGGAGCGCGGGCCAGTCGCGGAAGAGGCGCGTGACGTCCTCACCCGGAACCTGCTCGCTCGCGGGGACCGAAATGCCGAAGCCGTCATCCATCACGTGGACGATGACCGGCGCGCTGCTGAGGATCGCGGCGCGGAGCCCTTCGTAGAATTCGCCCTCCGCCGTCGACGCGTCGCCGATCGAGAGGTAGACGATCGCGTCGCCCGGGTACCGTCCCGTGCCGATGAGTTTTTTCGTCTTCGCGATGGCCTCGGCCAAGCCGACGGCCGGGATGCACTGGCTTCCGGTGGGGCTTGCCTGGGTGATGACGCCGAGCGTCGGATGGCCGAAGTGATCGGGCATCTGACGGCCGCTGGACGCGGGGTCGTCCTTTGCCGCCACGGCCTGCATGAGCATCTCGCGCGCGGTGACGCCGCGCTGGAGGACGATGGCGCGGTCGCGATAGTAGCCCCAGATGGGATCGGTGCGTCGAAGGACCTTTCCGGCCGCGGCGAGGACCGCCTCCTTGCCCGCGCAGAAGATCGTGAACCACGCCTGCATTTGCTTCTGAAGGATCAGCTCCCGGTCATCCAGGGCCCGCGACATGTACATCGTGCGGAAAATTTCGAGGAGATCGGGCGCGCGAAGGGTGAGGTGGTAGTCGCGGTAAATGCCGTCGATCGGCGGCGGGTAGGGGGCCGTGCGCGGGGAGGACTCGAGGAAGGCCGTTACCGCTTCGAGGCTCATGAGGCGGCGTAACGTAGCGGGTGGCACCACGGGAGTCCACTCCTTCGTGTCCGTCAGTATGGACTTTCGTGCCTTCGCCGCTATATTGGTCAGCCCATGGCGGACTTCCAGAAGGTCGCAATCACCGCGGAGATCACCCCCGGCAACGTGAAGAAGATCGAAGCCGCCGGCAGGGAGATCGCCATTTACAACGTCGACGGCCAGTACTACGCGACGAGCAACATCTGCCCGCATCAAGGGGGTCCGCTGGACGAAGGCATCCTCGAGGGGACGTCGATCGTCTGCCCCTGGCACGCGTGGGCGTTCGACGTATGCAACGGCGTTTCGCCCGTGAATCCGCGAGCCAAGATCGACTGCTATCCGGTCAAGGTCGAAGGAACCGATATCCTGATCAAGGTATAGGGGTCAGTCATGACATACGTGATCGCCGAGCCCTGCTTCAACGTGACGGACAAGGCCTGCGTCCCGGCCTGCCCCGTGGACTGCATCCACGGAACGGACAAGTTCCTCTACATCGCGCCCGACGAGTGCATCGACTGCGGCGCGTGCGTCGAGCCCTGCCCGGTGCAGGCGATCTTTCCGCAGGACGAGCTGCCCGAGAAGTGGAAGTTCTACACCGAGGTCAACGCGAAGTTCTTCCCCGACCGCAACGAGGCGAAGGCGTGGGAGGGAGCCACGATGCCCGACAAGCCAAGGGCCCATTGACGTTCCCCGCAACGCATACTTGATGTGCCGGCCTCCACGGGCCGGCACTTCTTTTTTTGATAAGATCATGGCGCCATGAGTGACGACGACAAGCTCTCCGGGACGGTTGTTGCGCTGGGGCTGCTGACCCAGGTGCAGCTCGATGAATGCCTGAGCGAACAGGCTGACATTGCACGCGCCGGGCTGACCACCGTGCCTCTCTCGGAGGTCTTCATCGCGCATGGCTACGTGACACGGGAGCAGATCGCCGACCTCCTCAAGGGCGCGCCCGGCTCACCCAGGGCCCCTGCGGTGCCGCCGCCCAACCGTGCGAACACGGAGCCCGACTTCGAAGGGACGCTCGTCGGAATCCCGCCCCCGCGGCGCGAGGATCCGGACGCAACGCTCGTTCCCCGGCAGCCCGACCCGGTGGTGCACCTCGATTCCGTCACGGGCATGCCGCCCGAGGCCGCGGCGGCGGCGGCGGAGCCGATGAACAACTTCGTCCATTACGTCCTGGTCACGATGGTGGGCCGCGGGTCGCTCGGAAAGGTCTGGAAGGCCTGGGACACGCAGAACAAGCGTTGGACCGCCCTGAAACTTCTCAAGGACACATCCAAATCGCCCGACGTGCTGAACCTCCTCGAGGAGGCCCGCCGCGCATCGAGAATCGACCACCCGAACATCGCGCGCGTTTACGAAGCCGGCACCCGCGAGGGAGGCAAGTTCGACATCCAGCATTACATCGCGATGGAGTTTGTCGACGGCCGCACGCTCGAAGCCGCCCGTGATACGCAGATGACGACCAAGAAGGCCGCCGAGGTCATCCGCGACGTGGCGCGCGCGCTCGACGCCGCCCACGCCGACGGCCTTCTGCACCGCGACCTGAAGCCGCACAACATCATTCTCCGCAGCAGCGACGGCGCCGTCCGAGTAACCGACTTCGGCCTCGCGAGGCTCGTCGACCTCGACCCCATGGCCAGCGCCGAGCTGTCGCGCACCGGCCGCATCATCGGCACGCCCGCCTACATGCCGCCCGAACAGGCGGTCGGCCGCACCCACGACTTCAGCGCCCGCAGCGACGTCTACTCCATCGGGGCGACGCTCTATTTCCTGCTCACCGGCAAGCCTCCCTTCGAGGGCAAGAGCCACTTCGAGATCTGCTTCAAGGTGGTTCGCGAGGATCTCGTTCCGCCGACGCATCACGACCCGAAGATCCCGCCCGACCTCGAGCGCATCGTGCTGCGCGCGATGGCGAAGGACCCCGTGCGACGGTACGACACGGCGCGCGCCGTCGCCGACGACCTCGAGCGCTTCGTCAAGGGCAATGCGATCGTCAGCGACGACGAGCTGCGCTTCACGCAGGGCCTGGCCGCGCTCGGGACGGGCCGCCTGGAGGAAGCGGTGCACATGTTCCGCGAACTGATGCTGCTCGAGACGGGCCGCGGCGCCCTCGGCGCCATCGTGGCGGGCCGCGATGCCGTCATGCAGAAGCTGAACGAAGGCGAGGCGGGGATGAACCTCGCCATCGAACGCCAGCAGAAGAACTACAACATCCGGACGCAGCGCGGCATCATCCGCTTCGGCCGCGCGATCATGAGTTCCTTCGAGAAAGTCGATCCGAAGGAGGACTGCAAGAAGGCCCTCGACGACTTCGACCAGGCGGTCCAGCTGACGCCCGAGAGCGTCAACGCCCGCGTGAACCGCGCCAACCTGCTGCTCTTCACGGGCCGTTTCGCGCGCGACAAGGGGAAGGACATTTCGCCGATCTTCAAGATGGCGATCGACGAACTCGCGCAGGCGATCAAGTTCGACGAGTCGTACAGCGCCGCCTTCCACAACCGCGGGATCGTGCACTTCTACATGGGGATGGAGATCGCGCGGGCGAAAGGCGACCCCAAGGAGCACTTCTTCCAGGCGATCGACGACTTTTCCGTCGCCGCGCATTTGGAGCCGACGTACGCCTACGTCTTCAAGGACCTCGGCGTCGTCAAGGTGGCGCTGGCGAAGTACCTCCTGGCGCGCGGCGAGCGGCCGAAGGACCTGCTGGAGCAGTCGGTCGAGCACCTGACGCGGGCGATCAAGCTCCAGTCGCGCCTCCAGGGCGCCTACTTCGAGCGCGGCATGGCGTTCTTTGCGCTCAAGCGGTTCGAGGAGGCGATCGCCGACTGGATGCGCTGCATCGACCTCGACCCCAGCAAACGCAAGCAGGTAGAGCCATACCTCGCGGAAGCGCGCGCGAAGCTCACGGCGCGGCGTCAGGCCCAGTAAGTCGACGGCGCAAGCGGGCTCGCCCCGCTCACTCCAAGTACTCTCTGCTTGTCACGCCACGCGATCGTGCTAGTCTGAGAGCAGATGCACTGCGGCACGTGCAAATGCTCCGCCGACGGCTACGCCGTCCACCCCGGAATCGGCGAGTCGGGCGAGATCCACTTCTACTGCGACACCTGCGCGCGAAAGGCGCGGGTCAAGATGCGCTACTGGGACGGCCGCGACCTCGACGTCGGGGGCTGGCGGGAGAATCCCGATCTCGGGGGCTCCTTCACCACGCTGATTTTCTCGTTTGATGATTTCGCCCGCATGCGGCAGGAGGACATTGTCGCGGTGCTTGAGTGGGTGGACGACCGCGACCTCGCGGTGGCGCTGCTGGGCGCGCCGCACCGGCTTCTCGCCAAGATCTTCGCGGGGCTGCGGGGAGAGCGGAACCGGAAGGTCCGCGAACTGCTCGCGGCGGGCGAGGGCAAGGACGCCCGGCCGCTCGAGGCCCAGGCGCGGATCGTCGACACGATGCGCCGCCTATGAAGCTCACACGGCGGCTGGCCTTGATCTTCGGCCTCGTGGCGCTCGCCATGGCCATCCCCGCGCTCGCGGCGTGGAAGATCGACCGTTCGTACGTCGCTCGATGCGACCGCACCATCGGGCGCGTGATCACCGTCGAAGCCGTCAACTTCTCGCGCGGCAAGCGCGCGCTCATCGAGTTCGAAGCGGGAGGCAAATCGGTGAGATTCCATGAAGCGGTGGGCAGTTCGATTCCCTCGCGCTCCCCGGGCGAGCGCATCGAGGTGCTCTACGACCGCGCGAATCCGGCGAACGCGATGGTCGATTCGTTCTGGAATCACAACCTGCTGATCGTGATCTTCGGCATCATCGGGGGCGGGTTCGCGCTGGCCTCGGCGATCCTGGCGTTGCTCTCGGCCTTCAAGTGATCATTTCGGCTCGTAGTCGTCACTGAAGACGGCCTTGCGCCATTTCGACTCGAGTTCGCTCAGGTTCGCCTTGCCAGGACCGAAGATCGCATCGAACGCCTGCTGCTGCGTCTTGCCGGCCATCACCTCCTCGAAGTACTTGTCGAGGAGCGACTTCTGGCCGTTCTTGATCAGGTAGTAGATGAAGCTCCAGGCGTGGCCGTAGTAGAAGACCGCCTTTTCGTCGCGCTGCCACTCCGCCTGGCTCATCATCAGCAGCCCCTTCAGCGACGGCAGCATCTTCATCGACATCGCGCTTTTGCAGGTCCGGTGGCGATTCTCATTGAAGATTGCCTTCTCCGCCGTCGACTTCTCGAAGTACGACGCAAACCCCTCGTTGAACCAGATCGGGCAGTTCTGCACGAAGTAGTCGATGTACTGGTGCAGCCCCTCGTGCTGGAGCGTCTCCTTGATGTCCTTGGCGTTCCAGCCGACGAGCTCCTTCGTCACCGGCATGTAGTAAGCAAGGATCTTGCCGTAGGCCCCCGAGGCGGGCTGGCCCGTCACCCGGGTGTAGTAGTTCTGGAATTCGCCCTCGCTCGCGAAGATCTTCACGTGGAAGCGGAGCGTCTCGTTCTTCTTGTACGGGAAGACCTTGACGTACTCCTTGTAGACGCCGTCCATGAAGAACGCCATCTCCTTGGCGTACTCCTGGCTCACGTTCGTCATCACGTCGTAGCGGCCCCATGGCGCCTTGAAGGACTCGCCGGGGAACGCCGACGCTTCCGCGATGTCGAGCAGGTGCTTGAGCCCGAGCATCTGGGGGCTGACCGCCGTCGCCTCCGTCAGCACCTGGCGCGCCTTGGCGTACTCGTGGATCTGCATGTAGAGCTGCATCAGCGCCGCCTGCACGCCCGCGTGCTTCGGCTTCCGCGCCCTGGCCTTCTCGTAGATGTCGATCGCCTTCACGATCAGCGATGAACGCTCGTACGTCTGCGCGAGCAGGTCCAGGACCTCGTCGGCGAGATCGTCCAGCAGCACGAGCTGCTCGATGTCGAGCACGCACGCGACGAAGTTGCCGAGCTGGTAGTACGCGCGCGCCCTGCCGCGCAGAGCCTGCTGACGCTCCTTCGGGAGCGAGCACAGGCGCGAGTACTCGACGACCGCCCGCTCGTACTCCTTCGCCTCCATCGCCGCCTTCGCGCGCTCCTTGTAGTGCTTCGCGTTCTTCTGCAGGAACGCCGTGGAACTCTCGATGAAGGCGCGGAGCGCCGCACCCTTGTCGCCCGCGACGCCGAACTCCCCGTGCGCGCGGTCAAAATCGTCGGCGAGCAGCGCGGCGATCCCCTTCAGCCACGACTGCGCCTCGCCGGCGAGCGTCCCCGCGACCTTCTCGAACTCGCTGGCGTCGAGGTCGGTCACAGCCTCGTCAAGGTCCTTGCCCTCGACCGAGAAGACGATGCGTCCCTTCGAGAGGTCCTTCAGACGGATCGTGCGCACGGACGGCTTGCCGCCCTTGAGGATGGAGAGTGAAATCGTCTCCCCGACGTGGGCCTTGAGCGCCTTCGCGACGACGTCGAACCCTGCGCGAATATCCTTGAGCACGCCCGCGAGAAGGAGGGCGTCCTTCCCGACGTCGCCGCCGCGCTCCTTCTCCTTCCTGATCAACACGTCGGCGGTGTCGAACCGCCGCTCGGAGACGAGCTGCCAGAACTGGCCCCGAAGGGCGGCGATGAGCTGGCCCGCCTCGCGCTCCGCCTTCGCGAGCTCCTCGAAGGTCTTGAGATCCTCCTCCTCGCGCTTGCGCGCCGCGGCGTCCTCGGCCTCGGTGATGAGGTTGATCTGCTTGTAGGCGTCGTCGGCCAGTTCCTTCAGGCCGATCTCGAGCGCCTGGAGCATCGCGAGCTTCGCGTCCTCGTACTTCTTCCCGGCAAAGAAGCCGTCCGCTTTCGTCTTGAGGTCTCCGTAGAACTTCTTCCCCGCGGCGAGCGTGTTCTGCTTGTCCGACTCGATCTTCTTCTCGTAGATGTGGCCGATGTCGAGGATCCCCGGGAACCAGTCCCACGTCTGGACGGCGAGGCCGTACTTTCCCGCCTCGCACAGCCGCTTCACGTCGTCCGCGAGGAAGCGGTAGACCTCGTCGGCACGCACGTTGATGCAGCGGATGAGGTCGGCGTGGCCCTTCCGGAAGAGCTCTTCGAACTTGGAGCCTTTCGCGTCCCGGATCAGCTTCTCGATCTGTTCGACGGCGGAAGGGTAGCCGTCGGCGCTGCGCGCGCCGTTGACGTGATCGACGATCTCGTTCCAGCGCCCGGCGAGCGGGTCGCGCTCCATGATGTGAGGCAGCTGGGTGCGGCTCTCGAGCTTCTTCGGCGGCTCAATCGGGGGAGCGGGCAGTTCGATCGGCGGTCCGCTCAAAACCGGGGGCGGACGCTTCGAATCGAAAACCATCAAGCCGCCGAGGAGGGCGAGGGGGACGAGAGCCAGCAGCCCGCCCAGGAGCCATATCTTGGCCCAGCGCTTCTCCTTGCGGACCTTCGTATTGTCACGAACGGCGGTCTTTGTTCGGACGCCGGTGCCGCGGGAGGGCGCGGGCATGCGGGTCGACGAGCCGCTCTTCATCCGCACGCTGGTTCCACGCTGTGGTGTCGAGCCGAGCGCCGGGGCGGGAATGCGTCCCGATGATGCCCGGCCGGGGGGCTCCGCAGGGGCAGTCTCGGCCGGCCTGATGCGCGTCGCGGTCTGGCGGTCGCGGACCCGGGTCGCCGGGCGATCGGTCGTGACTCCCTGCTTGGGGTCCTTCCGCACGGCCGAATCGTAGAGCTTCACGATGGCGGCGAGCTGATCGCGCGTCGCGAAGCCCTTCTCGATGATGATGGCTTCAAGTGGCTTCTCTTCGCCGCCCTGGAGGTGGATGCACTCCATCAGCTGCTGCTGCGTGATGAGCCCGGCCTGAACCGCCAGGATGCCGACGCTTGGAGGGCTGCCGGGCTCAAGGGGCATCGCGGCGCAGATTATAGCGAGCGCGCGCGCCTGAAGTTAGGAGTTTGCGGCGATGATCCTGACGTTCTCGTCAATTGCTCGACAAGCCACCCATTCGACTCCGCTTCGGTGCCATCACCGCCGTTTCATGGCTCAGGACAAGCAGGAAATGATGCGACTGCCCTCGTCGATGCCGAAGGTGGGTCCCAGGAATTGTTCGACCAGCCAGCAATTCGTGCGCGTATGTTCCGTGATGACCGACGTTCGGAACGAGCCGCCCCGCAGAGCAAGCCACGGAACCAGGTGGTCCCCAAGATGCTCGTCGACGGGAGCTCCCGACTCGATCTCCCTGACCATCTTCGCGGCCGCTTCACGACCGACCTCCTCGGCACGCTTGCCCCGCTCGCCGAGCGCGTCGGCTCCAAGTCGCGCACCGCTCGACAGTGACGCCACCACGGTCACGGCCGTGCCGATGGACATGGCCTCGACGTACTGTTTGTGCGGCACGACTCTGGCACGAAGTTTGCCCAGTGCTTCGACGGCGCTCGCGAGCTGGCGCTCGACGACGCTCTGCTTGCGGAGCTCTTCGTGGGCGATCGACACGACGTCGATCGACTCGATCCCGCCAGCCTCGACCATTGCAACCGGCGGAAGCTGGGATCTGATCGCTTCACGAACCTCCCCGAACGACCCGGCGGTCCGTGGCTCGACATCGATTCGTACCTCGCCGCCGCCCTTTGGATAGAAACCGCGCTTACCGCAGGCCACTTCGAGCCGATTGGCCAGAGGAGCAGCGGCGGGGGCGACGACTCGCGCGAAGAACTCCCACGTCGGACTCTGGTTGACGTCGGTGCCGCCCCTGAGCGTAGCAATCGTCCTGCCATCGGCGAAGAGCATCGCGGGGAGCAGCGCTTGCAGGAGGAGAGTCAGTGAGCCTGCTGTGCCGATGTTCACTTCGAACGTAGCGCCCTTGATGCGCCCCGGATGAAACATCACGACTTGTGATCCCACGTTCGCTCCGGCAACCGTTGCCCTCCAGACCCTTGAGGCGGCCTTCAGGGCGTGCATGTGCTGGGCCTTGAGCCCAGGGGTTGCGCGGCCGGCCCGGATGTTGATCATCCGGAAAGGGATTGACGTCAAAAGACTTAGCGCGACGGCGCTGCGCATCATCTGACCGCCACCCTCGCCGTGCGAGCCGTCGATCTCAATGAGGTCGCGCATCGGTTCCCACTATCAACCGCCTCAGAAGCCGTTGGATGATAGGATTCTCCTCAAGCTGAGGGGGTTCAGGGTCGACAATCTATAGGCGCGCAATTGTAAAGATTGTTGTTGACAGCCAAACGCAGGTGCCATATACTCCGTATGAAGTAAGGCGGGATGGCAGAGTCCCATCCCAGTGTTCTTTGAATTATCAATTTGCATAAAAGGGCGGTTGCGGAAGCAGCCAGCGGCAGCGGCGATCTGGCCTAGAGGGGGTCGCCGAGGCCGTAGTCCCGAAAATCTGTTTCCCCCTCTCTCCAGGGCCAGGCCGCCTATGAAAGGGTTTCCCTCGATGCGGTGGCCTGGCTCCTATAATTTTAAAGCAGCGAAGCCGATTCCTCTGGGGCTCGCTTGCATGGGACGGTAGCAGTCTGGTGAGCGTAATCCTCGGTGTGCCTGCATCGAGCGCTGGCGGCGGATGGCCGATGGCTGGCATCAAGGATATGCTTGCGCCAACTAGATGGCCGATGGCTGGCATCAACGGTATGCTGGCATCGAGCGGAGCGAACCGAAGGTTCGCGTAGTCGAGATGGGGCCCAAGATCTTCACCGTCCGGCAGGCCAATGACTGCATCCCCAAGCTCGAAGAGAACTTCAAGTCCCTTGACGACATCCGCCACCGGATGAAGAAGCTCAAGGGCAAGATGGATGTCCTCGAGATGCTGTGGGGTGAGGAAATCCACGCAGACTCCAACCCGGACCATCGCGAGTTTGCCCACTACATCGAGGACATGGATGGCCTCAAGGTGCAGTATGAAGGCGTCGGCAAGAAGCTTGCGGAGCTGGAAGTCGTCCTGAAAAGCGTCGAGCAGGGGCTCATCGACTTCTACGGCGTCGTCGATTCCCGCCTCGTCTTCCTCTGTTGGAAGCGCGGCGAAGCTTCGATCGAGCATTTCCATCACCTGGAAGAAGGTTTCGGCGGCCGGCAGCCGATTCCCAGCAAGAGCGTGTAGCCCCACCCGGCCAAAGCCGCTATCTTCACGTCATGCCGTTCGACGAATACAACGCCACCGTGATGGACCACTTCCTGAACCCCCGAAACACCGGCGAACTCAAGGACCCGACCCGCGTCATCACGGTCAAGAACGAGGAGTGCGGCGACACCCTGAAGCTCTCCGTCAAGATCGAGAGCGATCGCATCGTCGCGGCGCGGACGAAGACCTTCGGCTGCACGGCCGCCATCGCCTCGGCCTCCGCGCTGACTGAACTGCTCCTTGGACGAACCCTGACGGAGGCGAGGGCGATCAAGGACGCCGACATCGTCGCGTTTCTCGGCGGACTGCCGCCGGAGAAGGTGAAGTGTTCCGTGGTCGCCGAGCAGGCAATCAGGGAGACCCTGGGATGACCCGGCTTGGAGCGCTGCTCTTCTGGGTCTCGATGACCCTTTGGATCGGGGGCCTGGCGGCGCTCGCCCTCGTGGCCGCGCCCGTGATCTTCAAGACGGCACCGTCCCGAGAGGTCGGAGGGGAGATCTTCGGCCGGATCCTCTGGGTCTTCAACAAGATCGAGCTCGCCTGCGCGGCCGCAGCCCTCGCGGGCGCCTTCATGATGATGGGCCGCCCCGCGGGAAGGCTGGACTGGGCCAAAGTCGCCGTCATCGGAACGATGGGGCTCAACGTTCTCATGATCACGCTCTGGCTGCTTCCGACGATGAACTCGTGCCGGGGCGTCGAGCCGGTTCGCTTCGAGCAGCTCCATCACCTCAGCACGAAGCTCTACAGTGCCACGCTGTTGGCTGGATTGGCCGTCATCACGCTGGCCGCCCTGAGGAAGCCCACATCATGAGCCTCGTCAACGTGGGCTGGAGCGTGCTTGCACTGGGCGCCTGCAGTGAGCGAGGTGCGAAAGCACCGCGTCGATCTGGAGCGCCGCGACGCGGCGCGGAGCCGAAGTGATCGCGCGCGTCTGGATCGAGCCCGGCTGCATCATCTGCAACGCCTGCGAGGAGACCTGCCCCCAGGTCTTCGAAGTCACCGAGAACGACTGCATCGTCAAGCCCGACGCCGACCTGTCGCTGGTGGAGCGCATCAAGCACGCGGCGGAAGAGTGTCCTGTCACGGTCATCAAGTTTGAGGAGCAGCCACTCACTCGTGGCGGAGCGGCGGCGCCGGCGTGACAGCCTTCGACCCGCGGTACCTCAAGGCGATCGACCACTTCAACCGGGGCGAGTACTTCGAGGCTCACGAAGTCTGGGAGGACTACTGGGTCGAAACGATGGACGAAAGGAAGTGTTTCCTGCACGGCCTCGTCCAGGCCGCGGTCACGCTCCACCATGCGAAGCGCGGAAACTACGGCGGCGCGAGATCGCTGTACGAACGAATGAAGAACAACCTCCACCTGTACCGGCCGTCGTACATGGCGCTCGACGTCGATCGCTTCCTGGCTCGCATGGCCGCCTGCCTGGCGCCCGCGCTCGCCGATCCCCCGTCACCCGTCGATTCCAAGACCATACCAACCATCGCGCTCACCGAATCTACGTAGTACTATTGTCGCCCGCGGGGAGAAGGGGAACGTGGAGAACCCCCGCATGCGATTGGCCGCTCTTGCCGTCGCCGTACTGTCGTTCGTCAGCCTGCCACGTCAGGATCCGCCCTCGAAGAAGGTCATCGCGCTGAAGGGCGCGAAGATCTACACCGTCTCGGGTGCGGCCATCGACGCCGGCACGATCCTCATCAACGGCCGCCAGATCACGGCCGTCGGCAAGGACATCGCCATCCCGGACGGCGCAACCGTGATCGACTGCGCCGGCAAGGTCGTCATTCCCGGACTTGTCGATGTCTGCTCGACGCTCTATGTCGGCGAAAGCGACGCGCCCGGTGCGCCGGAGCAGGACGCCTACGACGCGTTCGATCCGTTCAATGAAACGTGGAAGGAAGTAGTCGCGGCCGGCGTCACGACGGTCTACGTCAACCCCCCGAACCGCGGCGTCGCCAACGGCCTCGGCGTCATCGTCCGGCTCACGGGAACAACCGACCCCGCGAAGCTCGCCGCGCGGCGCGCCGCGGCGTTGAAGTTCACGCTCGGCGTCGGCGCGGCCGACTCGTCGGCTCCGCAGCAGCGCTACCAGGACTACCGCACGATCAAGTCGATGTTCGAAGGGGCGAAGCTGTACCGCGAAACGTCGGACAAGTACCAGAAAGAGCTGGCGGAGTACGAGGTCAAGAAGAAGCAGTGGGACGAGCAGCAGAAGCAGCCGAAGATCGATCCACCCAAAACCGACCCGCCGAAGACCGATCCGCCGAAAGCCGACCCGGCCAGGCTCACCGAGGAGCCGAAGAAGCCGAGAAAGCCGGCGGCCGATCGCCGGAACGAGGCCCTTGCCCGCGCGCTCGACCCGGCCAATCCGCTGCTGGTGCGGATCGAGGCCCACACCACCGACTCGATCGAGTACGCGCTCAAGCTTGCGGAGGAGTTCAAACTGAAGCTCGTGATCGAGCAGGGCACCGAGGCGTCACGGATGGCCGACGTGCTGGCGAAGGCCAAGGTCCCGGTGCTCGTGGGGCCTGTCGTCATCTACGGACTCAAGCGCGTCGAGTACCTCGGCCACTCGACGGAATCGGCGGCGCTGCTCGCCAAGGCGGGGGTCGAGGTCGCGATCGGCATGTTCCCGACGACCCGCGCCGGCCATGGCGGCCCGTCGTCCTCGCGCTTCCTGCTCGAGGCGGCGGCGATCGCCGCGTCGAAAGGCCTGACTCGTGAGCAGGCCCTCAAGGCGATCACGATCGACGCCGCGAAGCTGCTCGGCATCCAGGCTTCGGTCGGGAGCCTCGAGGCGGGCAAGCGAGCCGACATTGTCATCCTCAACGGCGAGCCGTTCGACGCCGCCACGCGCGTGGACCGCGTCATCGTCGACGGCGAAACCCAGTACGAGAGAAAATGAAATACCTGGCCTTTGCCGTGCTGCTGCTCGCGCCCCAGGCGCAGGGCGACGTCATCGCCATCAAGGGCGGCAAGTTCCTCACGGTCGCGAACGGCGATCTCGAGGACGCCGTCATCCTGATCCAGAACGGCAAGATCTCGAAGATCGGGAAGGACGTGACGATCCCCGCGGGCGCGAAGGTCATCGAGCTTCCCAAGGGCTCCGTCGTCACCCCTGGCTTCATCGATGCGCACAGCTACCTGGCGAGCGCTTTCGAAGTCGAGGAGTCGACCGAGTCCGTCACGCCGGACGTGAAGGCGATCGAGGCGTTCTCCTCCGATCACCCGGATGTGCGCGCCGCGCTTTCATCGGGCGTGACGATGGTCGCGATCGCGCCGGGCAGCGGCAATCTTGTCGGCGGGCGCATGGGCGTCCTGCGGCTCAACGGCCGCCGCTACGACCAGATGATCGTGAAGGATGCCGCAGCGACGAAACTCTCGTTCTCGAACGAGGCGCTCCGCTCCGACCGCGAGCCTACCTCCCGCCAGGGCGCGATGACGCTCCTGCGCCGCTTGCTGAAGACGAAGCCGATCGACGGGATCGTCTTCCTGCACGCCGCCGCGGCCGACGACATCCAGCGGGCCATTGAGATCGCGACGTCGTTCAAGCTGCGCGCGGTGCTGGTCCACGCCGACGGGGCGGGGGAGGCGATCGACGCCATCAAGGCCGCCAGGCTTCCCGTCGCCTTCGGCCCCATCTTCGCCAGCGACAAGCGCGAGAAGCTCGAAGCGCCCGGCAAGCTCGCCAAGGCGGGCATTTCGATCGCGTTCGTCTCGGACGCGCCCGCGACGAGCGAGTCGCAGCTGCGGCTCGCCGCCGCCATCGCCATGAAGCACGGCCTCGACCGCGACACGGCGCTGCGCGCGCTCACGATGGCGCCGGCCGAGATGCTCGGACTCTCGGACCGCGTCGGAAGCCTCGAAGCGGGCAAGGACGCCGACCTCGTCATCTACTCCGGCGATCCGCTCTCGCTGACGAGCGACGTGGAAACCGTCATCGTCGAGGGCAGAATTTCGTTCCAAAAGCCGAAGAAATAGGAGAAGCCCTTGAGACTGCTTGTGATCGCCTGCGCCGTCCTGGCTCCAATCCTCCCGGCTGAGAAGGTCTCCTCCCCGGGACCCTGGACCTTGGACGCTGCACTCGTCATCAAGGCGAAGCGCGTCATCACCGTCTCAGGCGCCGATATCACCGACGGAATCGTCCTGATCGTCGACGGAAAGATCAAGGCCGTCGGAAAGGACATTGCGATTCCGGACGGGGCAACCATCATCGAGGCGGCCGTCGTGATGCCCGGCCTCGTGAACGCGTCGTCCAGCTACGGCCTGCCGAACCGCGCCAACGAGGAGGCACGCGAAGTCACTCCGGACGCGAGGGCCATCGACGACTGCGATGGCGGCTCGGGCGAATTCAAGCGGGCGGTGCAGACCGGCGTGACGACGGCCTACGTCGGCCCCGGCGATCGCAACGTCATCGGCGGCCTCGGCGCCGCCGTGAAGACCGCGGGCGGCAAGCTCCCGTCGCGCATCATCAGCAGCGATGTCGCGCTCAAGGCGGCGTTCGGACCCTCGCCGTCGCGGGGAAACTACTCGCCGCGCAGCTTCGCGCCGACCAATTTCTATGCCCGCCGCCCGACCACCCGGATGGGCGTGACGTGGGAGTGCCGCAAGGCGTTCATCGAGGCGAAGAAGTACCGCGACGACAAGGAAGCGAACGATGACGGGAAGGAGATCCTCCTCCGCGTTCTCGACAAGAAGCTGGTGCTCCGGGTCTCGGCCAGCCGCGCGACCGACATCGAGGCCGTGCTCAAGATCGTCGAGGAGTTCGGCTTTGACATCATGCTGGAGGAAGCCGACGAGGCCTACCGCCACATCGAGGCCCTCGCCAGGCGGAAGATCCCCGTGCTCTATCGCGCCTCGTTCCAGACGCGGACGATCTACTCGCGCGACGGGAGCGAGGAGCGCTTCACGACGTTCGCCGACCTCGTCAAGGCGGGCGTGAAGACGGCCCTGCTGCCCACGGGCGACGCGGAGAGCGAAGGCCTCCTGGCGACCGCCACGTTCACGGTGAAGTACGGCGCCGCGCCCGCCGAAGCGCTCCGCGCCATCACGCTCACGCCGGCGGAGCTGCTCGGCATCGCGAACCGCGTCGGCAGCATCGAGGCGGGCAAGGACGCGGACCTGGTGCTGCTCAACGGCGATCCCCTGCACATCACGACGCGCGTGGAGCGCGTCCTCGTCGACGGCAAGGTCGTCTTCGGTAAACCCCTGGCGGAGTACTAACGCATGCGGTTCATCATCCTGGTTCTGCTGGCGGTCTCCTCCGTCGTGCCGCCCTCCGGCGCGAAGGACGACGTCGTCGTCATCAAGGCGGGACGCATCATCACGGTCTCCGGCGAGGAGATTCAGAACGGCGTCATCGTCATCCGCGACGGCAAGATCGACGCGGTCGGGGCGAACATCGAGGTTCCCTGGGACGCGAAGGTCATCGACGCGGGCAAGCGCGTCGTCATGCCCGGGTTCATCGAGTCCCACTCGTTCCGCGGCGTCGATTCGGCGAACGAGAACGTGCCGAGCGTTCCCTTCGTCTCGACGTTCGACTCCATCGCGCCGGCGCTGCCGTACTTCGAAGACTCCCTGCGCCAGGGGATCACGTCGATCTTCGTCGTGCCCGGGAACTGGACGATGATCGGCGGCCAGGGCTGCGTGGTCCGTCCCGTCGGCATCACGGCGGAGAAGATGACCATCATCAAGAACCACGCCCTGAAGCTCTCGCTCCAGCCGCCGCAGGGCGTGAGCCGCATGGCGCACATCGCGGCGATCCGGAAGGAGCTTGACGAGATGGTCGAGTACCTGCGCACCCTGGACGAGCAGAAGCAGGTGAAGGTCGCCGCGGGCGGCAGCTCGAAGACGCCCGAGATCGAATTGAAGCGCGAGACGATGGCGCGCCTGCTCCAGGGCAAGACGCCGGCGTTCGTCTACTGCCCGACCGCGAGCGACGTGCTCAAGGCGATCGAGCTCTCCAAGCAGTACAAGTTCAGGATGAAGCTCGTCCTGGGCCGCGACACGTGGAAGGCGGCCGCCGACATCGCGAAGGAGAAGATCGAGGTGATCCTCCCGCCCGACATGGTCTTCTGGGAGACCGACGAGGAGAAGCACGAGGAGACGCTGCGCGTGCTCCCCTCGATCTTCGCGAAGGCCGGCGTGACCTTCGCATTCCAGACCGACAACGGCACGCTCGGATCGAGCTACCTGTGGTACCAGGCGGCGACCGCGGTGAAGTACGGGCTGCCGCGCGCCGACGCGCTCAAGGCCGTCACGCTCAACGCGGCGAGGGCGCTCGACCTGCAGGACCGCTTCGGCTCGATCGAGAAGGGCCGCGACGCGAACCTGCTCATTCTGACGGGCGATCCGCTCGATGCACAGACGTGGGTCGACCAGGTCGTCATCGAAGGCAAGGTTGTTTACGAACGCGACAAGGACGAGAAGTTGAAGCGCGTGCTGGGGAAGTAGTTCGAAGGGTCAAACAGCAGGGGTTCTATGAGGGCTATGGGGTTGGCGGCGCTGGCGCTCTTCGCCATCGTCTCGCCGCGGGCGGACCTGTCCTTCGCAGCGCCTCCACAGGGCGCGAAGGAGGACGTCATCGCGATCAAGGCCGGCAAGATCTACACGGTCTCCGGCGACGTCATCGCGCCCGGCATCATTGTCATCAAGGACGGCAGGATCATCGACGTCCGCAAAGGCACCGACGTGCCGGACGGCGCTCGGGTGATCGACGCCTCCTCGCAGGTCGTGATCCCGGGCCTCATCGACGCGTCGGCCACCATCGACGGCGGCGCCGACTCCGAGCGGACGATCGCACCGGAAGTCCAGGCGATCGACGGCTACGACTTTTTCGCAGACCAGCGCCGCGAACTTTCCGGCGGCATTACGACGGCGTGCGTCACGCCCGGCTCGCGCCGACTGTTGAGCGGGCAGGGCGCCATCGTCAAGACGGCCGGCGACCGCGAGAAGCGCGTGCTTCGCAAGAGTCACGGCCTTCGCTTGACCCTCGGTGACGCTCCGAAGAACCCCCCCGGGATCCTGAAAGCGCCGCTTCCCGCGTCGTCCGACAAGCCGATCCTGCCCGTCGAGCGGCAGTACCCCGCGTCACGCATGGGCCAGTACGCGGCGCTGCGGAAGGCCTTTGCGGCGGCGAAGGGGAAGAAGGGTGCGGAGTTCGACCCGCTCCTCGACGCGGCCGGCGGGCGGCGCCCGCTCTTCGTCGTCGCGCACACGTGCGACGACATCGTGAAAGCAGTCCTCTTCGCCGACGAGATCAGCGCGAAGCTCGTGCTCGTCGACGCGGAGGAGGCGGCGAAAGCGGTCGACCTGCTCGCCGAACGGAAAATCCCGGTGATCCTCACGATGCCCAAGCGTGCCGAGTTCGCCGAAGTGGCCGAGGGAGTCCAGGACGCGTCCACCGCCGCCACGCTCCTGAAGGCGGGTGTGGCGGTCGCGCTTCACGCCGGCGACGACGATGCGCGCGATCTTCTCCTTCTCGCCGCGTACGCGGTGCGGAACGGACTCGAGCCATCACAGGCGCTTCGCGCCATCACGCTCAGCGCGGCGGAGATCCTCGACGTCAACGAGCGCGTCGGCTCCATCGAAAAGGGGAAAGACGCCGACCTCGTCTTCCTCGACGCCGATCCGCTCAGCGGCACGGCCTCGACGCAGCGCGTCATGATCGACGGCACGATGGTGTTCGAGCGGCGCGATTCCGACTCGCGCACGTACTCGGCGCTCAGCGCCGATGCGTCGCCGAAGAAGATCGTCGCGATCAAGGGCGGCCGCGTCCTCACCGTCGCCCACGGCATCGTGACCGACGGCCTGATCCTGGTCGAGGGCGCAAAGATCCTCTACGTCGGCCGGATGCGCGAGATTCCGGCCGACGCCGAGGTGATCGATGCGACGGGACTGACGATCACGCCGGGCATGATCGACGCGCACACGGCGATCGGTCTGCACGCTGTCCAGAACGAAGTCGCCGACCGCATGCACCGTCCGACCGGCGGCATCCCCGCGAACATCGTGAATCCGGCGAGCGACTATCTGCGGCTCGACGATCCGCTCTTCGCGGAGGCGGCGCAGGCGGGCATCACGGCGGCGCTTGTCGCCCCCGACCAGGGCGGCGTTTGCAGCCTCGTCAAGCTCGGTCCGAAGGCCGAGGTGATCCGTCCCGTGGCCGCCGTCAAGTTCGCGGTGGGCGGCGGTACGGGCGGCTACACCCAGGCGAAGCAGTTCATGGAGCGCGCTCGGAAGTACCACGACGAGTGGGAGGCATTCGAGCGGCAGCCGAAGGAGACGACGCCGCCCAAGCCCGCCGAAGGAACTCCCGCGCAGACGCCCGACCCCATCACGGGAACGTGGAAAGGGACGATCGAGGTCGAGGGCATGGGCCGCCCCCAGGAGTTCGTCGCTGAGCTGAAGCTCACGGGGAAGGACGTGACGGGAACGATCTCGAGCGGTGCCGGCGGCCGCGCCGACCCGCTGACGGGGAAGTACGACAACGGCGAACTGCGGGTCGAGCAGGAGCAGCAGGGCGCGAAGATCACGATGGTGCTGAAAGTCGCCAGCGACGCGATGTCGGGCACGCTCGAGATCGCCGTCCAGGGGCGGACGCTTAAGGGCAAGGTTGAGGCGAAGCGCGTTGCCGGTGGTGGCGCGACAGCGGAGGCGCCGAAGGCCGTCGGGCCGCGCAAGGACGAGCAGCTCGACCCCTGGCGCAAGGTCTTCCGCCGCGAGATCCCGGTCCTGGTCATCGCCCGCGACGTGCCGTCCATCGAGAACGCGACGAAGCTCTTCCGTGTCGATTTCGACATCGACATCGTCCTGCTCGGCGCCGACCAGGCCGACTACCTCGCGAACACCACGGCGAACCGCGGCGTCTCGATCGCCGTCGGGCCCGACTTCCTGCGCGAAGAGCGCGGGGCGACGACCAACCTCGCCGAGGCGCTCGCCTCCTGCGGCATGCCCGTCGCGTTCACGACCTGGACGTCGGGAACGCGCGACCTGCCCCTGAGCGTGGTGCGCGCGGTGCGCTACGGCTTCGATCCGGACGACGCGCTCAAGAGCGTGACGCTCTCGCCCGCGCGGATGCTGAAGATCGATTCGCGCCTCGGCGCGCTGGAGCGCGGCCGCGACGCGGACTTCGTCTTCTACACCGGGGATCCCCTCAACCTGACGAGCCAAGTGCGGCGTGTAATCATCTCGGGCAAAACGATATTTGAGCGGAAGTAGTTTGTGAGACTGATGATCGCGTTCGTCTGCGCACTCGCCCCCCAGGAGGGCGATGTTGCGAAATGGGGCGTGACGCATCCGGCGAAGTGCGGCTTCGTTCCCGTCTGGTCGAGCGACGGAAAATTCCTCTACGGGGCGGGGGAGCGCAATCGCAAGGGCGTGATCAACGTCTGGGACGTCGGCGGCAAATCGCGGGAGAAGGAGTTCAAGGGCAAGCTCGAGACGCTGCCGGGCGGCTACATCGCCGTCGAGGCGGCCAAGGACCGCATCTTCGGCCTCGCGATGAGCAAGGACAACGTGCCGCACGTCGAGGTCCTGGAGGACAAGCGCGGCGAGATCCTGCGGACGATCGTCTTCAAGGAGAAGCTGACGCGGGCGACCGACCTTCGCGCGTCGCCCGACGGCATCATCGTCGCGGTGACGGACGGTGACGGCAAGATCGGCATCGCCGACGCCGACGACGCGACGATCTCGTACGTGATCGCCGTGAATGTCCTCGGAGCCGGCGGCTACCGCTGCATGGCGTTTGACGCGACGTCCAGGAAGCTCGCCATCGGGTGGGGTGCCTGCCAGCTGTTCATCTGGAGCTGCAAGGAGAAGCGGATCGAGCGGACCGTGAAGCTCGACGGCGATGCGACCTCGGTCGCCTTCAAGCCCGACGGTGTCACCATCGCGGTCGGGACCCAGAAGAAGGAAGTCGAGGTCTGGGACATCGACAAGGGCACGCGCACGCGAACCCTCGCGGGACACGGCGCCCCGGTGACGGCGGCGGCGTGGTCGCCCGCGGGCAAGTGGCTCGTCACCGCCGATTCGGGCGGCGGCCTCTTCATCTGGGATGCCGTGAAAGGCGACAAGCTGCGCAGCGAAGCGGTCGCCTCCGAGTCGTTCACGCAGGTCCGCTGGAACCTCGACAGCAAGTGGTTCGTCCTGGTCGGGAAAGACAATCACGTCTGGGGGAAGAAGTGAAGGCGATCAAAGCACTAGTCGTCGCGACGGCGTTCGTGCCGCTCGCGTGGGCCCGCGCGCCGCAAGAGGACGTCCTCGTCCTGCGCGTCGGCAAGATCCTCACGGTCACGAAGGGCGTGATCGACGGCGGCGTCATCGTCATCAAGGGCGGCAAGATCATCGCGATCGGAGCCGACGCCGACGTCGCGATTCCCGACGGCGCGAAGGTCATCGACGCGCGCGACAAGTGGGCGACCCCGGGCATCATCGACCTGCACTGCCACATCGGAGGCATGACCGGCGACATCAACGACATGGTCAACCCGACCAACCCGGAGATGTCGACCCGGCCGACGATCGACCCGAACAGCGAACTGCTCAAGGACGCCGTCGCGGGCGGCGTCACGACGGTGCTCTACATCCCCGGCAGCGGAACCAACATCGGCGGCTTCGGGACTCTCATGAACACGGCGGGCGGCAAGACGATCGACGACCTGATCGTTCGCTGGCCCGGTGGGATGAAGGTCGCCCAGGCGTGGAACCCGGAGCGCCGCAGCGGCGATCTCGGCCAGTCGCGCATGGGCATGTGGTGGGCGCTGCGCCATCTGCTCGACCGCGCGAAGAACTACAACGACGCGATGACGGCGTTCGAGAAGGGCACGACGAAGATCAAGCCCGAAGGGCAGCCCGACCTCGAGCTGATGCGGGGCCTCTTCCAGCACAAGTACCCCGTGATCATCCACACCGCCGACGCGCGCGACGTGATGGGCACGGTCCGGATGTTCCACGACGAGTACGGCCTCAAGATGATCGTCTCCCACGGCGAGTTCGGCGGCTACAAGGTCGCCGAGGAGATCGCCAAGCGCGGGCTCCACGCGAACATCGGACCCCGGCTCTACGACTACGACGCCCTCGCCGGCCACGTCCCCGACGGCCACTGCAACGGCATCGCCACCAAGTACTACGAAGGCGGCGTGAGGCACCTCTCGCTCAACACCGACTCGCCGGTCGTGCCGCAGGAGGACCTCGTCTTCCAGGGGACCATGGCGGTGCACCTGGGACTCGACCCGCAGGTCGCGCTGCGCGGCCTGACGATCGAGCCCGCCGACGCCCTCCTGATCGCGGACAAGAAGGGCAGCCTCGAGGTCGGCAAGGACGCCGACATCGTGCTCTGGACGGGCGACCTCTTCGACGTCCGCAACTACGTGACGCTCGTGACCATCAAGGGCAAGGTCGTCTACGACATCACGAAGGACAAGCGGAGATACTAGACGTGATGTTCGATGTACGAGGTTCGATGTACGAGGCGATGTTCGATGTCATCCAGGAGCATAGATAGCTAATGCGCGTTGCTCTTCTCCTCATGTTCCTGCTCCCGCAGGCAAAGGACGAACTTGTCGCGATCGTCGGCGTCCGCATCATCACGGCGGCGAAGGCCGACTTCGCCCGCGGCGTCATCATCATCAAGAATGGCAGGATCGCGGAGATCGCCGCCGACGCGAAGGTGCCCGACGGCGCGGCGATCATCGACGGCAAGGGGCTTGTCGCGATGCCCGGGCTCGTCAACCCGTACAGCCGGATCGCCGGCGGCGGGGGCGGCGGCGCTATGGGCAGCAACACGCTCACCCTAGCGTATGACGAGCTCAATCCGGCGATGGACGTCTTCCGGCTTCTCCCGCGTACCGGCTTCACGACGCTGGCGATCTACCCGACGCAGGGCGCGACGAGCGGCCAGGCCGTCGCCCTCAAGCCGGTCGGCCGCTCCCGCGACAGCATGGTGATCGAGAAGTCCTCCTACCTCCGTTTCACAATGGACCTCAACACCGCGACCAAGCAGCAGCTCAAGACCGACTTCGAGACGGGAAAGAAAACACCGCCGCCGAAGCCGCCCGAGAAGGACCAGCCGGTGCCGCCGTTGAAGGCGGAGGAGATTCTCGGCAGGTTCATGCGCGGCGAACTGCGCGGCATCGTTGAGACGCACGGCGCGGCGGAGATCGCTCACTTCTACCAGGTCTGGAAGGCCCACGAGGAGACGAAAGCCGGGACGGCGCTCGTCGTCTTCGTCGACGCCTGGAAGGCCGCCGCCCTGCTCGGCGAAAAGAAGGCGACGGTCCTCATCCGCCCCGAATTGACGCTTCAACCCTTCACGCGAAACCGGATCAACCCGGCCGCGGAACTCGCCAAGGCCGGCGTGACCATCGTCCTGCTGCCGTCAAGCGACAGCCTCGCCGCCCAGGAGCAGTTCCTCTTCAAGGTCGGCGAGCTCGTGAAGACCGGGCTCGATCGCGGCGTCGCGATCAAGGCCATCACGATCAACGCCGCGACGGTCGCCGGGTTGGACAAGCGCGTCGGCTCGCTCGAGACGGGGAAGGACGCCGACATCCTCCTCTTCGACGGCGACCCGCTCGACGCGACGTCGCGCCTGCGCGTGACCATGATCAACGGCAAAGTCGTCTTCGATGGGAGGCAGCCATGATCCGCGCGCTGCTGCTCCTCCTACTGCTCGTTCCGCAGGACAAGCCCGTTGAGCCGAAGCCGGAGCCCAAGCCCGAGCCCAAGAAGGAAGCAAAGACCCTCTGGGTGGCGCTCGTCGGCGGCGACGTGGAGACCGTGACGAAGGGACGGCTCAAGAAGGCGACGGTCCTCATCAAGGACGGCAAGATCCACCGCGTCGGCACCGAGGTCGAGATTCCGGCGGACGCGGTGACCTACGACGTCACGGGAAAGCTCGTCTGTCCCGGCTTCGTCGTCTGCAGCGCGCGGTCGCTCGGCGTGAGCGGCTTCTCCAGCAGCCCGAAGATCGCCGATGCCGTCGATCCCTACAGCGAGGCGCTGAACCTCGCGCTGGCGAGCGGCATCACCTCGGCGTATGTCGAAACCGGCATGGGCGGCGGAATGTTCGGCGGGCGGACGTCCGGGATCTCCTCCCCGAACGCGGTGCTGAAGATGACGTACGGCGACCTCGACAGCATGGTGATCGCCGAGCCCGCTGCCGTGCAGCTCTCCCAGTGGATCACCGGCAGCGCCACGGAGCGGTACGCGATCCGCGAATCGTTCCAGCTGGTGAGGGAATACCTCGAGAAGGTGAAGGAGTTCGACGCCCGCAAGGCCGCCGGGAAGACGGCCGCGAACGAGAACCCGCCCGCGGCGCCGGCGGGGAAGGAAGCGTACGTCAAACTGATGAAGGGCGAGATCATCGCGCGAATTGCCGCGAGCCGAGCCGACGAGATCCGCCGCGCCCTCCAGCTCGTGAACGACTTCATGTTCAAGTGCGTCCTGACCGACGTCGACGAGGGCTGGACGATGGCCGACGAGATCGGCCGGTCGCGCTGCTGGTGCGTGATCACGCCGCGGCGGAAGGTGCAGGCGGACAAGAACTCGAACCAGCCGAGCGGCTGGACCATCGAGCAGGCGGCGATCCTCAAGAAGGCGGGCGTGAAGTTCGGCATCACGGCGCTGACGCCGCAGGTGAGCACGGGCGGGATCGCGGGCCGCGACCTGATGAACCTGAACCTGGAGGCGGGCTTCGCGATCCGCGGCGGCCTCGACGAGCAGGCGGCGCTCGAGGCGCTCACGATCACGGCCGCGGAGATGTGCGGGGTCGATCAGCGGCTGGGGTCGATCGAAGCAGGGAAGGACGCGGACCTCATCGTGCTCGACGGCGGCGTCTTCGACTACCGGACGTTCGTGGAGAAGACGTTCATCAACGGGAAGCTGATGTACGACAAGGAGACGGCGTCGATTTACAACCATCTCAAGAAGAAGTAGCCCTTCGATTCGGCGCGGTGGAGCCGCGCCTCCCTCAGGGCGGGCGCCCCGTGCATCGGACATTTTTTTACTTTGGCTTTGCTCCGGCCGACGCCATACTTCCGGCGCGCGGTGGATAATCGGCACAGATGAACATCCTCAAGAAGGTCTACCTCACCAACGAGGGCTACGACCTCATCCGCAAGGGCGACACCGCCAAGAACCTCGCGCCCGAAACGGTCGTCGTCGCCGTCTCCGGGGGGCCTGACAGCGTCGCGCTCCTTCACCTGCTCAAGGAAATCAACGATGTCCAGCAGTTCGGCTGGAAGCTCCACGTCGCCCACTTCAACCACCAGCTTCGCGCCAAGGCCGCCGACGAGGACGAAGCCTTCGTCAAGGAGCTCGCAGGGAAGCTCAAGCTCCCGTTCCATGCCGGCCGCGCCGACGTCAAGAAGCAGAAGGAAGAGCTCAAGCAGTCGCTGGAGGAGGCCGCGCGCAAGGCCCGCTACGAGTACCTCACCAACCTCGCCATCGAGCTCAAGGCGCAGAAGATCGCCCTCGGCCACAACCTCGACGACCAGGCGGAGACGATCCTGCACCGCATCGTCCGCGGCACCGGCCTGCGCGGGCTGAAGGGCATGGCGCCGATCCGCGTCATCTCGAAGAAGCACGACCTCTTCGTCGTCCGCCCGCTCATTGAAATCGAACGGTGGGAGATCGAGGTCTTCCTCCACGAGCGGTCGCTCACGTACCGCACCGACGCGAGCAACGCCGACACGGCCCTGACGCGCAACCGCCTCCGCCACAAGCTCATCCCGACGCTGGAGCGCGAGTTCAACCCGCGCGTCAAGCAGGCGCTCGTCAAGCTCGGACAGACGGCGAGCTCCTTCTACCTCCTGCTGCGCGAGATCGCCAACGAGGTCTACGAGAACACCAAGATGCTCTCGGGGCCCGGCGAGGTCGCGCTGAATGTCGACGAGTTCTCGAAACTGCCGCCCGCGATCCAGACGCTCATCATCGACAAGGCGATGAAGCAGATCCTCGGCATCGCGCCGCAGCTCAATTTCGAGCACTACGTCGGCATCATCTCGCTCTGCGGGGAGCAGGGCCACGGCAAGGCGATCCGCCTCCCGAAGGGGCTCGAGGCGCGGCGCGAGTCGTACGTCGTCCGCATCCACAAGCCCGACATCGCCCCGCCGCCGCTCAAGTTCGCCACCAGGAAGCTCACGGTCCCCGGCAGCACCGTGATCAAGAAGCTCAACATCCAGATCGACGCGGAGATCCTCGACAGCAAGCTCGTCGGCCTGAAGGACTACATCCGCAACAAGGACTACACGGAGGAAGTGCTCGACCTCGAAAAGGTGCAGGGACCGCTGCGGATCCGCCTGCGCCAGAACGGCGACCACTTCGTGCCGCTCGGCGCCCGCGGCTCGACGAAGCTCAAGAAGTTCTTCATCGACAACAAGGTGCCCAAGGCGCAGCGCGACCGGGTGCCGCTCCTCGCCGACGACAAGACCATCTGCTGGGTCGTCGGCTACCGGCTCGGCGACAACGTGAAGGTGACGGACCTCACCCAGAAGGTCCTCAAGCTGAAAGTGCGGCGGCTCGAGGAGGAAGGGGGGGCATGATCGACGGGACAGTGCGCGCGAGGATGGTGGACGAGCAGATCGAGCGGCGTGGAATCCACTCGCTTGCGGTCCTGAGGGCGATGCGGGCCGTGCCGCGGGAGGCGTTCGTGCCCGGCGAGCTCGCGGCGGCCGCGTACGAGGACCGGCCCCTGGACATCGGCCACGGCCAGACGATTTCGCAGCCATACATGGTCGCCACGATGACCGACGCGCTGGCGGCGCGGCCCGGAGCGAAGATCCTCGAGGTCGGCACGGGATCCGGCTACCAGACCGCGGTGCTCTGTGAAATCGGGTGCATCGTCGTTTCGGTGGAGCGGATCGCGGCGCTGGCGGAGACGGCGCGCGCAACGCTTCGCTCCCTGGGCTACCGCCCCGAGATCCGCGTCGGCGACGGGACGCTTGGCCTGCCTGACGCGGCGCCCTTCGACGGCATCCTCGTCGCGGCGGGCGGGCCGGAAGTCCCGATCCCGCTGGTGGCGCAGCTGGCCGAGCGCGGCCGGCTCGTGATCCCGGTCGGCGACCGGGAGTCGCAGGAGCTGCTGCTGGTCGAGCGGGCCGACGGACGGGTGACGCGGCGCGTGGTCTGCGCCTGCCGGTTCGTGAAGCTGATCGGAGAGCACGGCTGGGCGAACTCCGAGGACCCCAACGACGCTGGTACATCATGAATCGCTTCCTGATCACGCTCGGTGTCTGCGCCATGCTGGGCGGTTGCGGCAGCTGTGAAACCACGCCGGACAGCGAGATCGACCTGGCGCAGGCGAAGAAGGAAATCGCCGAGGGCCGCGTGCTTCGAGGCCTCGCGATGTTCTGCGACGCGCTGGAGCGGATCGAGGGAAAAAGCGACGCCGGCGCGGGGAAGACGCGCGGCGACATCCTGCTGAGCGCCTTCGATTGCCGCGCGGCCGACGTCATCCGAAAGGCGACGAACGACGAGCGCGCGAGCGTCGCGCTTCTCGTGCCGTACCTCGAATCGGACAAGCTGCTCCTCAGCGCCGCGGCCGAGGAGTGGATTGCCGTCATCAGCGGGCGCTCGACGGCCGATATGCAGCGGGAGGGCGCGCGGAGCCTCGCCCGGATCCTGAAGCTCAAGATCGAGCAGCCCGCGCTCCGATGCGGAGGCCTTTCCGGGCAGACTCCGTTCAACGACGCGGCATACCGCCGGCTGATGCTGGAGTCCCTCGTCGAGTTCGAGCGCTACCTGCTCGGCCGCAGCGAGCCGGACGCGCGGAACGGCACCAGCCTTGCCGATGCCCTCAAGCTCCTGGGCGGCGCGCTCCTTGAACTGGCCGGCACGGCGAAGGTCAACGCGGCGGTTGCCGGCGGATGGCGCGATCTTGAGGAACTCCTCCGCGCCGAGGCAGGCCTGGCGATTCGGAAGCCGGGCGACATCGTCGTGAAGCCCGAGACCTACAACTTCGTCGAGGCCGGCGATCGCCAGAAAAACGACGCCAGCGACGCGACGGCGGCGGCGGCGCGAGAGGTCGTCGGTGGAGACCCCAAGCGCGCGGTGCCCGCGATCGAGGCCTCGCTCCGCCGTTATCTGTTCATGCGCGAGACTACCCGCTCGGATCGTCCACTGCTGCAGGCGATGGAGGCCATCGACTTCTGGTCTCCGCAGCTCGTCAAGTGGGCGCACCAATAACGCAGGAGAGAGGGAGAAAGGGAGAGAGGGAGAGAGAGCGTAAGATCAGGAGATGTCCGTCGTCCTGATGATCCTCTCCCACGCGGGAGCCTGGCTTCTCGCGATCGCCCTCCAGTCCCGGCTGCGCACGGGGTCGCGCGGGACTGACATCGTCGGCGCCTTCCTCCTGCACGCGCTGCTCGTGTCGCTCATCGTGCTCGCGGCCGGGAGCTTCAAGATCCTGGGACTCGCGGCGCTCAGCGCGGCGGGAATCGCGTCGCTCGCCGGCGGGATCGCGCTTGGCGGCCATCGCGTTCTCGCGGGCGCGCTTCGTTGGCTGCGGGCAGCCGCCATCGAACACCGCACCAACCCGACGGCGCTTCTCTCGGCGGCCCTGCTCGTCGCGCTGCTCGTGCGCCACCTCGCGAACATCTGGTTCTACACGCCCTCGACCTTTGACGAAACGGACTACCACCTTCCCAAGCTCGCGCTCTGGATCCAGACCGGCGGGCTCGCAAGGCCCGACAGCGCCGACCTGCGCACCTACTTTCCAGCCGGCATGCAGCTCATCCAGGCGTGGTGGGTCGGGTTCCTGCACCACGACGTCCTCATCGAAGCGGCGTCGCTTGAGTGGGCGGTCTTGGCGGCAGCGGCCGTCGCCGCGATCGGCCGGCGGCTGGAGATCTCGCGCGCCGGATCGCTGCTCGCGGCAGCGCTCTTCCTGACGACACCCGCCGCGACACTGCATGCAACGACGGCGATGAACGACATCGCCGCTTCAGCCTGCGTCCTGGCGATCATCGCGTTTCTCACGCGTCCCGAGCCGACGAATGGCGTTTTCGCGATCGCCGCGCTCTGCCTGGGCGTCGGGATCAAGCCGACGGTCGGCTTTGCCGCGATCGGCCTCGTCATGCTCGCGGTTCCCGCGTTGCGCAAACGGGAGGCGGCGCCTGCCCCGGGGGAGGGAACCGAGTCCCGGGTGCCCCGGCTCGCGTGGATCGGCGCCATGCTGGCGGCCTTCGTGGGCGCCTACTGGTTCCTCATGAACTTCGCGCAGTTCGACAATCCGTTCTTCCCCGTGGGGGTCCGTGCGTACGGCGGCTCATCGCGCGTGGGGCTGGTCCAGCAGCAGATCTCGTCGGGGCCGAGCTTCGAAAAGCTGTGGGGGAGCCTTCGCGACATCGTCCTGCACCGCCTCTTCACGGCCCCGGCGACCTGGCAGGTCTCGATGATGAACGACGTCGGCTGGGGCATCTTCCTGCCGGCCGTCGGTCCGGTCTCACTGGCGTGGCTGCTCTGGAAGAAACCCGCATGGCGGATCCCCGCGCTCGCGATGTTCGTCGGACTCCTCACCACGCTGCTGCTCGTGGAGAACGATGCGTGGAGCGGGCGGTTTCTCGTCTGGTTCGTCGCGCTCTTCGCGCTCGCGATCGCCGGCGCGATCGACGGCGCCCGCTGGCGTCACGCGGCGGCCGCGGCGCTCGTGATCTTCGCGGCGTGGCACCTCTGGGCGACCCGTATCCCCAGCACCTTCCGGGGCGAGTGGGGCGCCACGCTCGCGTCGATGCCGTGGCGCGACCGGAATCTCGCGGTCATCATGCACAAGCGGGCTTCGCCGGTCGAACGGGCGCTGATCGATTCGAACGAGCCGGTCGTCTGCATGGGCTACAACATGGGCGTCACGACGGCGATGCATCCCGATTTCGGACGGCGCGTCGAGCAGACGACGCTCGCGGACGCGGAGAAGCTGCTGGCGTTCATGCGCGAGCGGAAGTGCCGCTACCTGTGGCTCGTGAACGTGCCGATCATGGGGGAGAGGATTCTGCCGCTGGTGGTCGACGGGCGGCTCAGGCTCATCTGCCCGGGGTGGTTTGAGATCGTGGAGTAGCGGGTACGCCGCCCTCTATACTCCTCCCGTGGCCTCGTTGACGCTGGTCTCCCTCGGCGAACCGCAGGTCTACGCCATCGACCAGACCCCATTCAGCATCGGGCGGCTTCCGGACTGCGACCTTCAGCTCGTCCATGACATCGTCTCGCGCAAGCACGCGACGATCGAGCGGACGGACGCCGGCTACGTGATCAAGGCGCTCGGCACCACGAACCCCACCAAGGTGAATGCCGAGCCGGTTCGTGAGCGCGTGCTGCGCGACGGCGACGAAATCGCCGTCGGCCCGTTCCTGCTGAAGTTCGACGCCTACGCCACGCCGCTCGTCGTCGTGGCAGAGCAGGCGCACGGCGTGTGCTCCAACCTCTCCGGCTTGAACACCGAGCAGACGATGACGGGCGGACAGGCGTTCCTGCTCGACGCGGTCGAAAAGCTCTTTTCCATCAGCGACCTGAACACGCTGCTCGACCGGCTGCTGACGAACGTGATGACCTACGTCCACGCGGACTGCCTCGTCATCCTCCTCCAGGAGCGTCCCGGCGGCGACCTGGTGCCACGGACCGCGCAGTTCGCTCCCAACGTGCCGAGGATGGACCCCGTGCCGGTCAGCCGCACGGTCATCGGCCACTGCCGGAAGTCGCGGGCGCCCGTGATCGTGGGTGACGTCGCGGCGGAGCCGGACCTGGAGAAGAGCGTCGGCGTCGTGCGGACCGGCGCGAAATCGCTCTTCGCGCTTCCCATCGTCAAGCACGAGCAGGTGCTGGGCGTCATCTATGCCCTCGGGTTGAAGCGGTCCAACCAGTTCCTCCAGCGCGATCTCGCGATCGTCCAGTCGATCGTCCACGTGGCCGGCGTCGCGCTGGAGCGCGCGCTGCTCCAGGAGCGCGCGGACCGGGAGGCGGCCGTCCGGAAATTCCTGGCCTCCTATTTCTCGCCCCCGGTGGCTCGGCAGCTCGCGGCGGAGGCCGCGGCCGGCGGCAAGCCGCTCGCGCCCCGCGAGGAGATGGTGACGGTCCTCTTCGCCGACCTCGAAGGATCGACCGGCTTCATCGAAGGGCTCAGGCCCGCGCAGGTCCCGGTCTTCCTGAGCGACTACCTCTCGCTCATGAGCGAGATCATCCACCGCCACGACGGCGGCGTCGACAAGTTCATCGGCGACGGGATCCTGGGCGTCTTCGGCATGTCGCGCACGAGTCCGCACGACGGCACGAACGCGATGGCCGCGGCCCTCGAGATGATCCAATCCTGGCGCTCCGCCCGGAAGGACCACGGCGCGGAGAACGTGCCCGTCCGGATCGGCATCAACACCGGCCACGCGTTCCTTGGGACGATCCAAACACCCCAGCGCCACGAGTTCACCGTCGTCGGCGACGCGGTGAACGTCGCGTCGAGACTGCAGTCGATGGCCCAGGGCGATTCAGCGGTCGTTTCCGATTCGACACGCCGCCAGGATTCCGCGGGACGGTTCGGCTTCGAGGACCTGGGGATGCGGGAAATCCGCGGGCGCACCGCCGGGGTGCAGGTGTGGAGGTTGACGGGGAAGGCGTAGTGCCACTGCCCCTGAGCGAAGGGCTCAGGGGCATTGAAAGTACGATGTTCGATGTTCGACGTACGATGTCAAACCTCGTTCCCCCCTGCCGTCAAGCCGCTCCGCGCGCTCTGCTTCCTCTGCGCCTCTGCGTTTCAGCTCGGAGAGCACCGTGCCGCGGCGAAGAAGTCTCCGCCGCGCCCATTGGATTCGAACGTGAAGCACCACCAGGACTAGGGCCCGCGAGCTACTTCGTCGCGGCCGTCGACACGCGCGCGGGAACGCTCTCGGCGCGAGCCGCCGCCGGTTCCGGCCTCCGCGCGATGCAGAAGAGCGACATCGAGAACTCGGTCTCGATCTTCGACTCGAGCCTGAGGTAGGGGAGGATCCGGTCGTAGAGCTTCGCCTGCCCGGCGGGGATGTGCTTCTTCTTGAAGATCCGGCCGTTGATGAGCCAGCCGAGCGCCGCCAGGATGTTGTGGTATCGGGCGTGCTCGACGACGAACCCGGCGCGGCGGCACTTCTCGACGAGATCGCTCTTCACGTAGCGGCGGAAGTGTCCGAGCTTCCTGTCGACGTCGGTGTAGATGCGCGGATTCGCGGGGACGTAGATGATCAGCCGCCCTCCCGGGTTGAGCCGGTCGTACATCGCCTTCAGCGCCGCGACGTCATCCTCGATGTGCTCCAGCACGTTGAGGCAGACGACGCTGTCGTGGCGCGGCTCGCCCGGCTCCATCGGCTTTCCGAGATCGAGGTACATCTCGCGGAAATTGGGGCGGCGCCCGAACTGGCGGCGCAGTTCGCGCAGGTAGATCGGGTTGATGTCGCTGGCCGTGACGCGCTCGCGGTCCATCAGGAACTGCGTCATGTTGCCGACGCCCGAGCCGACCTCGAGCACGGTCTTCCCGAGCCACGGCTTGAACGTGTCGTAGATCCAGCGGTTGTACCGGCCCGCCCGCTCCATCACGCGCAGCGTGTAGTGGCCGGAATCCTCGGAGTAGACGTCATCCGTCCACCAGTACTTCAGGATCGTCCAGACGGCGTGGAAGCCGTCGGTCCAGCGGATCTTCTTTCCCTGGATGAAGTCGCGCGCATGGTAGCTCACCGGCACTTCGTAGATGCGCGCGCCGAGCTTCGCGATCTTCATGGTGATCTCGGGCTCGAAGTCGAACTTTTCGCACCGCAGCGGGATCGACCGGAGCAGCTCCGTCTTGAACGCCTTGAAGCAGGTCTCCATGTCGGTCAGGTTCAGGTTCGACGCCATGTTCGAGAGCAGCGTCAGGCAGTAGTTCGCGACGGTGTGCCAGAAGAGCAGGACGCGCCGCGGCGTGCCGATGAAGCGCGAGCCGTAGACGACGTCGGCGTCGCCGTCGAGGATCGGCTGGCAGAGCCGGTCGTACTCGGCGGGGTCGTACTCGAGGTCGGCGTCCTGGATGATCGTGATGTCGCTGGTCGCGTTCGGAATCGCGGTCCGCACGGCCGCGCCCTTGCCCCGGTTCTGCGGGTGGAAGTAGAGCTTGAAGCGGACATCGGAGCGCTTGAAGAAGCCGACGGTGTCGTTGTTGACCTGGATGAGCTTCTCGCGCGTCCCGTCCTTGGAGCCGTCATCGACCACGATGATCTCGCGGACGAGCGGGTTCGCCGCGACACGCTCAAGGATTTCGTGGATCGTCGCCGCCTCGTTGTAGCAGGGCATGAGGACGCTGACGCACGGCTCCGGGCGGAACCGGCTGCCCTGGACGGTGGCGTCTTCGGCGAGTTCGCGGCGGATCACGGCTCAAGAGAGTATATCGGCATCAAATGACGAAAGATCGAAGATCAAAGATCAGAGACCAATCTATGATCTCTTCCAATGCTCCTCCGCGCCCTGCTCATGCTCGTCTCGCATGCAGGCGCGTGGTGCCTCGCGATCTCACTGATGTCGCGCCTGCGCACCGGCTCGCGCAGCCTCGATATCGTAGGCATCCTCGTGCTGCATTCCCTCGTCGTCACGCTCGGTGTCCTGATCGTCGGGAGCATCGGGGCCCTGAACGCCGTCGGTCTCTCGGTGGTCGGCGTCGCGGCGCTGGCGGGCGCCATCGCCCTCGGCGGGGTGAAGGAATGGGGCGCCCCGCTCCGCGACTTCATCCGCGGCGCCTGGAACGAGCAGCGGGTCGTCGTCGCCCTCGCGGCGGCCATCGGCATCGCGGTCGCCGTCCGCCACCTTCTGAACCTGTGGTGGTACGGCCCCCACAACGCCGACGAGGTCGATTACCACCTCCCGCGGCTCGCGGCATGGATCCAGTCGGGCGCGCTGGTCCGGCCCGACATGATCGACGTGCGCACCTTTTTCCCCGCGGGGCAGCAGCTGCTCCAGGCGTGGTGGGTCGGGTTTCTCCACAACGACGCGCTCACGGAAGGGGCGTCGATCGAGCAGGCCGCGATGGCCGCGGCGGCCGTCCTCGCGCTGTCGCGCAACCTCGGCGCCTCCCGGGTCGAGTCGATTCTCGCCGCCGCGCTTTTCGCGACGATGCCCGCCGTCATGCTCCACGCGACGTCGGCCATGAGCGACATGGCCGCCTGCGGCTTCATTCTCGCCGCCTTCGCGCTCGTCCTCCGCCGGAGCGGCTTCGCGCTTGCCGCGGCTGCCACGCTCATCGGCATCGGGATCAAGCCGTCGGTCGGATTCGCGCTGCCCGGGCTGATGCTGCTCGCGTGGATGAACCGCCGGAGTGCGCCGTCGGTCGCGCCCCGCGTTCTCATCGCCGGCGTGATCGCCTTCGCGTTCCTCGTCGGCGCCTACTGGTACGCGCTCAACTGGCGGCAGTTCGGCTCGCCGATCTACCCCGTCTCGATGAGCGGCGAACCCGTTCTGCCCGACACCACGGTCGTGACCCGGCCGGCCTTTGACCGCCTGTGGTGGAGCCTGATGGCGCTCTTCGGCCAGCGGATCTGGAATATCGTCGGCTCGCTCGACGCGCCGATGGGCCACCAGGCGGGGTGGGGCTACATCCTTCCGGTCCTCGGCCTGCCCGCGCTCGCCTGGACGGCGTGGCGATCGCCCGCCTGGCGGTGGCCGGCAGCCGCCTTCGGCCTCTCGTTCCTGACGACCCTGCTCATGGTCGAGTTCGATCCATTCAACGCGCGCTTCGTGATGTGGGCTCCCGCGCTCATGGCCGGCGTCATCGCCGCTCGACTCTGCAGTGCGAAGCCGGGAATCGCCTTCGCGGTCGCGCTTCTCCTCGTGAGCACGATCCACATCGCCTCGACGGCCACGCCGCGGCCCTTCCGGGCGGAGCGCGGGACGCTGATCCGCTCCGTTCCCTGGAGCGAACGTGACGCGTGGCAGACCTTTTGCACCTTCACGGGGACCGACGATGTCGAGCTGCTGAAGTCGGACGAGCCGACGATGTGCGTCTGCTATCTCGGCTCGGTCTACGCCCTCGCGCGCGGCGACTTCCGGCGACGGCTTGAGCATTGCTCCGACCCCGACGCCATCGTCGAGCGGGCGAGGGCGACCGGCTGCCGGTACATCTACGTCGCGTTCCCGCCGAATCTCCAGGACCGCTATCGCCACGCGGAGGCGCTCCAGCGCGCGACGTCGAACGGCCGGCTGAAGGTCATCGCGCCGGGCTGGCTGGAGCTCGTGCGATGATCCTGATGATCGTCGGACACGTCGGCGCCTGGCTCCTCGCGATCGCGCTTGCACAACGGTTGAAGATCGGCGGCGGCGCGGCGGCGCTGGCGACGGCGGCCTTCGTCCTCCATGCCCTGCTCGTCACGCTGATCGTCCTCGTCTCCGGCAGCGCCGGCATGCTCGGCCCGTGGCCCCTGGCGGCAGGAGGCGTGGCGAGCGGGATTGCCGGCGCGCTCATCGGCCGGTTCGACCCCAGGCCACTTCGACAGACGGCCAGGGAGATGTGGGCCGAATCGCCAGCGGCGGTCGCGTCGTGCCTGGCGCTCCTCGCGCTCGTCACCGTGCGCCATCTCTACAACGCGTGGTACCACTGCCCGCCGACGCAGGACGAGATGGAATACCACCTGCCGAAGCTCGCGCTCTGGATTCAGCACGGCACCCTGGCGCGGCCGGAATCGATCGACCTGCGCACCTACTTTCCAGCCGGCATGCAGCTGCTCCAGGCGTGGTGGGTCGGCTTCGCGCGCAACGACTTCCTCATCGAGGGGGCATCGCTCGAGATGGCGCTCCTTGCGCTCTTCGCCTGCGCCGCGCTCGTGAGGCGGCTCGGCGGGACGAGGAGTTCCGCGCTGCTCGCCGGGACGCTCTTCGTCGCGATGCCGGCGGCTCTCCTCAACGGCACGACGGCGCTCAACGACTTCCCCGTCGCGGCGATGATCCTCGCGGGCTTCGCGCTCACGTCGTCCCGCTCCGCGCTGGTGGTGGCCGCGTCGTCCGTGATGCTCGGCGCGGGAATCAAGCCGCTCGCCCTCTTCGCGCTGCCGGGACTTCTCCTCGCGTGGATTCCAGCCTGGCGCGAAGCGAAGCCTCTCGACCTGCCTCGACTCGCTCCGTGGGCGCTCATCGCGCTCGCGGCGTTCGGCGGGAGCTACTGGTACCTCCGGAACGCCGCGCAGTTCGGGAACCCGTTCTATCCGGTGACGCCGGCCGTCGCGGGCAGGTCGGAGACGCTCACCGAGGGGCTCGGCCAGACCAGCACGGGACCGAATGTCCGCAACCTCGGCGGAAATCTCGGCGCCATCTTCGGCCCCCGGATGGTCAATCTCGGCAGCGTGACCAACCCGTCGCTGCCGCGCCAGACGGGGTGGGGATGGCTGCTGACGCTCGCCGGACTTCCGGCGATCGCCTGGATGGCCTGGCGCGACCCGAAGTGGCGGCGCACCGCGGCGGCATTCGCCGTCTCGCTCCTCTTCGTCCTGCTGCTCGTGCAGGTCGACGACTACACCGCTCGTTTCGTTCTCTTCCTCCCCGGACTCATGGCATGCGTGGTCGCATCGCTGCCGCGAACCGCCGTGGTGGCCTCGGTCGCCTGCGCCGCGTCGCTCGCGAACGTCTGGGAGACACGAGTGCCGCTGACGTTCTCGAACCCGGGCGCGGCCGCGCACATGCGGTCCGTCGATCCCCTGGAGCGCGACTGCTGGACGATCCGGTTCGCCGCTGCGCCGCCGGCGCTTCGCGCCTTTTACACGTCGACCGAGCCGGTGATGGCGATGACGTTCAACTACGACGTTTATGCGCTCGCGCGCGGCGACTACCGCCGCCGGGTGGAGCACATCGTGCCCAGGGACGCGGACGAACTCCTGGCCGCGATGGACCGCCTGCAATGCCGCTGGCTGGTCGTCACATCGCGCAAGCTCCTGCCGATCACGGACGCGGCCGTTGTGGCCGGGCGGCTCCGGATCATCGCGCCAGGACATTACGAACGGCGATAGCATGCTCCTGCTTCGAGTGCTCCTCATGCTCGTGGGTCACGCCGGCGCGTGGCTCCTCGCGATCGCGCTCATGGCCCGACTGCGGACAGGCTCGAAGGCGCTCGACGTCGTCGGCGCGTTTGTCCTGAACGCGCTGATCGTCACGATCCTCGTCCTGCTGCTCGGCAGCGTGAAGCTGATCAACGTCTGGGGGCTCGCCGGTGCGGGCCTGGCGGTCGGAGCGATTGGCCTCGCGATGGGCGGGGCGCGCATCCTGCGCGAAGGGGCGATCGCCGCGCGCGACGCCGCGAGATCGGCAAAGGCGGAATCGCCGTTTCTCTTCTGGACCGCGATGACGCTCCTCCTGCTCGTCGTGGTCCGCGGGCTCTTCAACACGTGGTACTACGGCCCCACGGTCCTCGATTCGGCGCAGTATCACCTGCCGCGGCTCGGGGCGTGGATCCAGACGGGCGGACTCCATCGGCCCGACCTGCTCGACCTCCGCGGGTTCTTCCCGGCCGGCATGCAGGTCCTCCAGGCCTGGTGGGTCGGCTTCCTCCATCACGATGTGATCATCGAGGGGGCGTCCCTCCAGCTCGTCGCCACGGGTGCCGTCGCCTGTGCGGCCCTCGCCCGACGCATGGGCACGACGACGGGGCAGGCGCTCCTGGCGGGCGCGCTCTTCGCGGCCTGTCCGGCGGCGCTGCTCCAGGGCGCGAGCGAGCTCAACGACGCAGCGCTGGCGGGGCTCGTGATCGCGGCCTTCGCGCTCGCGTTCCGTCCGGCGGAAACGGCGTCGTCGCTGGCGCTGGCCACCGCCGCCGCCGGGATCGGCGCGGGGATCAAGCCGACGATGCTCTTCGCGGCGCCGGGAATCGTGCTGATCGCGGTCGTCAGCGCCGTCGCGGTGAGGCCGAAGCTCCGCGCGCCCCACGGGGTCGTCGCCCTCCTTGCGCTCTTCGCCGGCGCGTACTGGTACCTCATCAACTACGGCGAGTTCGGGAATCCGATCTACCCGATCGAGATCGGCACCGGAATCTCGGCGAAGGTCGGCGTGATCGAAGCGCAGATCGCGACGAAGCCCGATCCGGGACGGCTGATCAAGAACGTGCTCGACTATTTCGGCCCGTTCCTCGCGAACCTGGGAGGCAACCACTCTCCCGTGCTGCCGGCGACGACGGGATGGGGATGGGCGCTGACGCTCCTTGGGCTTCCAGGCGCCGCGCTGCTGGCGCTTCGTTCGAGCGAGCGGCGCCGCGAGTGGTGGCTCCTCGCCGGCGGAATGCTGCTTTCGATCGTGACGACGCTCGCCCTCTCCGAGGACGACGCGTGGAAGGGACGCTTCTGCATCTACTTCGCGGGACTCCTGTCGGTCGCCCTGGTCGCGGCCGCGACCTCGCTGCGCGTCCCCGCGATTCTCGGCTTCCTCGCCCTGGTCGGGAGCGTCGCGAACATCGGCCAGTCGTTCGTGCCGCCGGTCCCCTACGTGAAGGGGAATCGGTGGGCGGCACTGCGCGCCGTCACGCAACAGCCGCTGATGGACCGCTCGGCGGGCACGCTGCTCCTCGCGCCGCTCTCGGATCATGAGCGAGATTTCATCCGCCGCCACCCGGGCCCGATGATGACGGCGACGATGGGCTTCCCTGTCTACGCGCTGCTCGGCCCCGATTTCTCGCGACGCGTGGAGTTCATCGTCACCGACGATCCCGCCACTCTCGTCGCGCGGATGCGCGATCTCAAGTGCGACATCCTCTTCGTCATGAACACGCCGCCGGCGATGTCGCAGGCGGTCGCGAGAGCGGTGGAGCAGGGCCTGCTGATACCCGCTGGACCGGGGCTCGTGGGCCAGGATATCGGGTGGTTTACGCTGAGGAAGCAGTGACGTTTTTTGTCACTAGTGACAATATCTGTCAACACCGTGCGGGCGAACAGGGGCCCCTTCGCCGCTCCCCCCTGCTGACTTCGCCGCTTGCAACTGGCCGGCTATTTGCATATAGTCTCCCCGTTAACTCCAAGGAGGTGCGGGGCGCCAGCATCAACCGGGACAGTGACGAAGATTTTTTTGACACCTCTTTTCTTAGGATGATTATGAACAAGAAAGGCTTCACCCTGATCGAGCTGATGATCGTCATCGCGATCATCGCCATCATCGCGGCCATCGCGATCCCGGGGCTTCTCGCCGCCCAGCGGTCGTCCAACGAGCGCAACGCCAGCGCGTCGCTCAAGACGATTGCCACGGCCGAGGCGGACTTCCGTTCCAACGACCGCGACAATGACCGCGCCCAGAACTTCTGGGTCGGCAACCTGTTCGGCCTGTTCGCCCTGTGCCCCTCGACCAACGGCAGCGCGACTCCGGCGACCCTCGTGACCGAAGTCGATCCTACGCTCATGATCAAGCTGATCGAGCCGTCGCTGGCCACGGCGGACGGCAACACGGCGGCGACGACGATCGGGTGCGTTACGGTGGGCGCGGCGGTCGGCACGCTCAGCCCGAAGGCCTCCTACGTCTATCGCTCGTTCGCCCAGTACCAGACGACGGCGGCGACGAACTACGCCACCACGGGCGGCATCACCGCCTGGGGCAGCAACTTCAACTTCGGCAAGTTCGGCTTCATGGCCTTCTCGACGAGCTACGGCGCAGGGCGCCAGATTTTCATCATGGATGAGAGCATCACGATCTTCCGCGGCGACCCGGGCAGCGGCTACTCGATGACCTACGTTGGCGGCGCGACCTCCACGAGCAGCTGGGCCGGCACCGTTGGCGGCACGGCAATGACCCAGGCTTTGGTCTACCCGTCGGCTCCGGGCGGCTCCGGCTGGTCGAAGCTCGACTAGTTCAAGCGATTCTGAGACCTCGGGTCCTTAACGGGACCCGAGGTTTCTTTTTTCCGGCCGAACCAAGTCAGCCTGAACCTCCTGCCGTCGTCAGGGGTGGCGGGGAGTTTGCTACAGTGCTGCTGTACTTTTATGCGAGGCACCATGCGAAGGGGATTCACGCTGATCGAGCTGATGATCGTCATCGCGATCATCGCCATCATTGCGGCGATCGCGATTCCGGGTCTGCTCGCGGCCCAGCGCTCCTCCAACGAACGGAACGCCAGCGCATCGCTCAAGACCCTCGCCACCGCGGAGACCGATTTCCGCTCCAACGACCGCGACCGGGACCGAGTCATCCACTTCTGGGTCGGTAACGTCTACGGGCTTTTCGCGCTCTGTCCGACCACCAACGGCTCGGCCACCCCGACGGGGACCTCGGTCGACAACACCCTGATGATCAAGCTGATTGAGCCTTCCCTGGCCCAGGCCGACGGCAACTGCACCGGCACGACCATCGGGTGCGTGACTGTGGCGGCGGCGGTCGGCGCGATGAGCCCCAAGGCGAACTACGTCTATCGCGCCTTCGCGCAGTACCAGACCACAGGGCTCGCCGATTACGGCACGATTGGCGGGATCCCTGCCTGGGGCAACAACTTCAACGGCGGGAAGTTCGGGTTCATCGCGTTCCCGACCAGCTACACGTCGGGCAAGCAGATCTACATCATGGACGAGTCGCTCTCGCTTTTCCGCGCCGACCCTGGCAGCGGATACTCCATGAGCTACACCGGAGGCACGTCGAGTTCCGTCAGCGCGTGGGCCGGTACCATCGGCGGCACCGCCGTGACCCAGGCAATGGCATTCCCAATCGCCCCCGGCGGCGTCGGCTGGTCGAAGCTCGACTAGGGGCAATACTGGTTGGTTAAGGATCATGCCGGCGTCTTCCACTTCTTGGGGTAGGAAGACATCTTGATGCAGACTTCGCGCCGGTTCTTGCGTCCGTCGCGAGGTGGCAACGGATGCCTCGCGATCGCG
>Ga0247727_10002466_pt1 | contig 42295 bp, 44 predicted proteins | sample WisWelCaveWW1625_FD_202498 | JGI IMG/M metagenome (GOLD analysis project Ga0247727, IMG submission 202498) | Biofilm microbial communities from Wishing Well Cave, Virginia, United States - WW16-25 | ecosystem: Environmental > Aquatic > Deep subsurface > Groundwater > Cave microbial mat | place...
GTTGCCTACGTGACCCTGCGTAACCCTGCAACTGGCGCTTCGTTATCCGATGTGCCGATGCTGATTGACACAGGCGCGGATGTCACCTTGTTGCCGCGTGAATATACGGACCGGCTGGGCATCCAATCGGCAGAGGATGAAGTCTATGAAGTGCAGGGCTTTGATGGGGAATCAAAACTGGTGAACGTGGTTCAACTTGAAATGGTTTTCCTTGGTCGAAAGTTTACGGGGCAATTTCTTCTGATTGATCAACCCATGGGCATTCTTGGCAGGAACATCCTGAATGCAATTTCCATCCTTTTAATGGTCCTTCGGAAAAATGGGAGGAATATAAAGAGTGACTCTCGTTCAGAGGCGCTCTTCGATAAGCGTCCTATCGTAATGCGTTCTTCCCTCTGATAAAATCAAGGGCATGAATCCTCCACCCACCACCGAAGACCGCGTCTGGGCAGTGCTGGCGCATCTCTCCGCGCTGGCGTTTGGGATGGGACTCATCCTGCCGGTCGTTGGCTGGGCGGAACAAAGGCGGAAGTCGCAGTATGCCGCGTTTCAGTCATTGCAGGCATTGGGTTATCAATCGTTGGGGTATACAGTCTGGATTCTTGGGTACTTGCTTTTGATGGTTTTGATTATCCTATTGATGACCGTTTTCATCGCGCTGGCAGGGAGCGAAAACAGCGATCTCGTGGTTTCTTCGATCCTAAGTTTCAACGCCTTTCTATTTATCTTTATTTTTGCAGGGCTTGGCGTTTACTTTCTGTTCCCTATCATCGCCACTTGTCTTTTGTAGCCTCCGGCTCTTGCCGATTTCTGAGCTGTATGGCTTTACGAAACAGAGCTTGCATTTCTCTGGCCCAAGCCCAGCGCGGGCGTTTGTCAATCAGTCCTTGCAAGTTTCGTATCTGATGAGCCAAGCAAATCTGACAGGTTTTCGCAGGCGCATGCAACGGCGCTTTCCAGCACTCGCACACCCAGACTTCCGCTTCACCCGCCTGCCTGAAGTTCTCGATGACATCATATCCGCGCCTAGGCGCAATCACATGGTATTCGCGATGACCTCCCACAAAGACCCATTGCCAATAGTTTCGCCCATGCACACGCACACTGGTTTCGTCACCGCCAATTACTTGGTTTTGGCGCACTTGTTCTCCGACTGCTTCTGCTTCCTCTTTGGCTGCTGTACCTGCTCGCTTTACAATAGACACCGCACCACCCGCACTCAACTCGACACCAAATCATTCGGCGCAAATTTGACGAAGCCGTTTATATCCAATAGGATGTTCATGAGGCAGGCTGGCGACCAGCGCTTCCAGTCGTGGTCCAAAGTATCTTCCCGCTTCCAAGCCTTCTGGTAATTGTCCCTGTTGGCGTTCGCCACAACATGCGCAAGCCACTATCTTTTGTCTGGTCTCGATCACCACGGGGTTGATCTCTGGTCATTCGGTCACCTGACGACGCACCACTTGTACTGGAACTTGATCCCACAGATGCAGATGACAATTTTTGCAGTTATCCACATACGCTTCAATGACTGTATTCGGGTTTTCTACTAGCTGGCGTTCTCGTTTTTCATGCCCAGGCTGCGCACCTTGCTTCTTGCTTCTTGTCCGTTTCTTTTTCTCTGCCTTGAAATCTCGGGACGGTGGCTGTGACGAATTCTGAGATGTGGTTGGTGGTTGCTTCGCTCGCAACTTCTCTTCTATACTGAAAGCGGGCACAAATTGCGCTTTTACCCAATAGGTTTCGGCGGACTGAAGTCCTGCCTCAGTTCGTGAAAGTCGGTTAAAACCGACTCGTTGCGCCAGTCCGAAAGGACTTCCATGTACTGAGCAGGCGGCTTTAGCCCCGCGAATCAGGCGAATAGAAAACCGCAATTTATGACCGTGACAAGTATAACTCCTCAATCTTTTGCGCCTTTTCATTGATCAGCGCAATCAGTTCTTCTCGGGATAACTCATCTGTTTTCAGCCTCGCCGTTTCTGGTATCCTGTTTATTTCAACACTATTTTTCAATTAAAGTCGTGAACTGTTACGTTTCAAACATTTCGCTATGTGATCTTGCCCAACATCGCCACCGCGTTGCTGGCTGGCGGAATGCTTGCATTTGCCCTGTCGTTCGATGAAGTCATTGTGACCACGTTTACCGCCGGGCAACAATCCACGCTCCCGATCTGGATCTTTAGCCAGCTTGTCCGCCCACGTGACCGCCCCGTGACAAATGTCGTCGCGATGTTCGTGATGCTCATCACCTTCCTGCCGATTGTGCTTGCACAGAGGTTGTCCGCGTCGAGTTCGGATACCGAAGGTGAGACAAAATAGAAGTCGGCGAGGCAAATTTCCACGCGAGAAGACGCGGAAATTCCTCCAGCAAAAAGATTGACAGCACGTCAGGAACTATTACAATTGTTTCAAATCCAACAAGGAGCGTTCGATATTCCAACGACTCGCACGAGTGTGAATGAACAAATGCTCGCGCCCTTCATCTAAATTACGCCACGAATAACATCTGGCTTCCGCCGCCCTCCAACTATCGCTTGGTGAGGCGGCGGGACTGCTTACTATAGTGCCGCGTCCATATCGAATCTGAAATTCTGTTTGCGCTGAATGTGAAAGCAATCAGATTTTGGATTTGATGTTTAAAGCGGCGACGTGATTGCAGTCAACACAGTGGTTACACAGTGCCGCGTTCCATTAAAAATGGAAACGGAGCGGCAAGAGCTGTTGTATTGGCTGTTTTTGATTCTCTTGCCACTGAGATATAGAGTCGCGAAGAATATATTTTCTCAGTGTCTCTGCGACTCTGTGGCAAAAAGGTTTTTCCTTTGGCGTACTGCCAAAGAATCATTCTGGGCGAAATGCCTTCATCAGCGCAGCGATCCTGTGGACCAAAACGAAAGGAAAGAATGACCGGTCAATTTTATTCCCACCTCAACCCGAAATGCGATTCAGGCGCGTTCGAAGAAAAAGGCGGATGCGGCGTGTTTGCCCGCGAGCCAATTCGTAAAGGCGAATTGATCTGTTTGTGGGGAGGACGCATCGTTGCCGAGAGCGAAATAGACCCGCACATGGAGTTCTTCACGCAACGTATCCTCCAGATCGAGGAGGGCTTGTATCTCGAAGCGCCGCTCCCGCTCGAACCCACCGATTGTTTCAATCACTCGTGTGAACCGAACGTCGGCTTTACCGGGCAGATCGGCTTGATCGCCATGCGCGATATTCCGGCGGGCGAGGAGCTCAACTTCGATTACGCCATGTGCGATGGTTCGGAGTACGATGAATTCGATTGCTATTGCGGGAGTGCAAATTGCCGCGGACAGGTAAGGGGCACGGATTGGTCGAGACCCGAACTCTGGGAAAAATACAACGGCTACTTTATGCCGTATCTCGAACGAAGAATCGAAGCGTTGAAGGCGAAAGCAGTACCCGCCTAAACCAAACGGATTGCACGGTACAATTGCGCAATCCGTTTTATGTTTAAGTCGTTTGCATTCCGAATTTACATTGTTGCATTAATTCTTCGATTGATTCCCGTCATCGCCGCGCGCGGATTGGGGATTGGTCTCGATGACATGTTTCAATATGACATGCTGGCGCGCAGTCTCGCGCAGGGGAACGGATTCCGCTGGTACGCCGAACTCGACCTTCTCCAACTCGCCTCCTACGTGGACTTCGACCTGTCTTCCGTTAACGAGTATGATCCCATCCTCGGCGTCCCTACTTCGTTTCGCGCGCCGTTATATCCAACTTTTCTCGCCATCGTTTACTTTTTCAACGGCATTGACTTTTCCCGTTTCTTCGCCGCGCGGCTGGCACAAGCCATCTTCCTCGGCGCACCGCTTGCACCGTTGACATATTTCGTTGCGCTTCGATTGTTCCCTCTCCCCTCGGGAGAGGGCAGGGTGAGGGGAGATCGCGCCGCGTGTCTTTCTGCTTGGCTCGTTGCTGCGTATCCATTACTCCTTGTTTACCCTCTCGGTCTTGGAACAGAAAACCCCTTCTTTGTTCTCCTACTCGCATCTTTCCTCTTTCTTCTTTCTTCCATCGAGAAACCAACAATCTTCAATCTTCTTGCATCTGGCTTATTGCTCGGCCTGACTGCCCTCACGCGCTCGGTCATTCTTCCTTTCGCTGGCTTGGCGATTCTCTACCTGATATTTTTTCGCCAGCCTCGAACATCCTTCGCCTCAACCCCGCCAGAGGATCAATCCCCTGGCTACTCTTACAAAGCCGTCTTAAGACGGCTGAACCTGAAAGCGATATGGATTTTGATTGCCTTTTTTGCAGTTGTCGCTCCTTGGGTAATTCGCAACTCGCTCTTACACGAAAAATTAACCGGTATCGAAACCTCGATGGGCTACAACTTGTATCTTGGCTATCATCCGCAAGGGAACGGGTCATTTGTTTTCGGTCCCTCGCTGGACTTACTCACCATCCTCGACGACGCCGAGCGCGACAGAATTGGGACAGAAAAAGCAATCGGATTTATCGAAGCGCAACCAGAGCGGTTCGTTCCACTGGCGCTCAACCGCCTCGGGTTTTTCTTTGGGCTTGAGAAGCGTGTGCTGATGTATTTCTACGGTAACGACCTCGTCGGGTTTATCCCACTTCCGATCCTGCTAACTATTTCCGCGATTTTGCTTTTGCCGTTTGTTTTAATCTCAACCTCCGCGACGCCAGGACTTTCCTTGCTTCGATGGAAGCCTGAACATATTTTGCTGGGATTATTGTTCGTCGGTTACATTACTCCACATGTTTTCATCCTTGCCGAGGATCGTTTTCACTTAGCATTAGTGCCATACCTCGCCATCCTCGCCGCGCAATTTTGGGCGAACGGAAATGATTCCATGACCGCGCGCTGGAAAGAATCTTCCACGGGAAAAACTCTCGTAATTTCCTCGATCATCCTTTTGTTTCTCCTCATAACCAACTGGGGACTTGAACTCGTCCGTGACTGGGATAAAATCACGCAACTTCTGGGTCCAACAGGAAATCAATCTTATTTTCCATATTGATCATTATGAAATACTTACTTGGCGAAAAACTCGAATTTGACTGGAAGATCGTCACGATCACCATCGTTTCCACCCTGCTCTTTATGACGGATTATTACCATCGCCTCACCCCGCATAAATATTGGGATCGAGTAATTTTGTATTTGATCATCCCGTTGATAATAACTGTTCTATTGTTTCGTGAAAATCCCAAGGAATATGGATTTTCGCCAGGCGATTGGAAAGCCGGGCTTGCCATCACCCTGATTGGCATATTGATTATGGCTCCAGTAATTTATCTTCTAGGGAGCGGCGATGAATCCATGCGGAAGTATTACCAACCCTACATGAACGGACTCCCGTGGACAACCTTCCTCGACCTGATCGGCTGGGAATTCATCTTCCGCGGCTGGATTCTGTTTGGGTGCGCCCGCAAGTTCGGGCCCGAGTCGCTGTGGTTGCAGGCGGTGCCGTTTGCGTTGATGCACAACGGCAAGCCCGAAGTGGAGACTCTCTCGACGATCTTCGGCGGGTTCGCCTTTGGCTGGGTGGCGTGGAGGACCAAATCATTTCTTTATCCATTTTTGATTCACTGGTTTATCGGAACATTCATTATTCTCGTCGCGGCGGGAGTCGTCTAGTGTCATTGCGAAGCGGCGAAGCCGCAGTGGCAATCTCGAGATTTACATGAAAAATCACACCCTGCGCGGCGCGCTTGAATCAGAATCCCGCCAGATCAAGGATTTGATTCACCGGGTTGGGATCAACCCGATGGGGTTGGATTGGAAGCGATTCATCGTCGCGGTGGATACCGAGGGACGGGTCGTCGGCACAGGACAGCTAAAACCTCACGGGGCAGACATCCTTGAACTTTCATCCATCGCGGTAAGCCCAGATCATCGAGGCGAGGGTATCGCGCGCGCCATCATCGAAAAATTATTGCAGGATAGCCCGCGACCCTTATACCTGACGTGTGTTTCGACGATGGGCGCCTTGTATGAAAAGTTTGGATTTTTCAATCTGGATTACAAGGGCATGCCGCGTTATTTTCAACGGTTGAGCAAGGTGGCAAATGTGATGCTAAGTTTTGCAAGGGAAGGGGAACACTTGCTCGTCATGAAGTTGCAGTAAAATATTCGAAATGCAGACGATTAAATCAATTCTTTACATGGCTTCGGGCGTGTTGTTTGGCTTGTTTGTCGCCGCGCTGATCTGGGTGGTGGCGCGTAACCCAAGCGGACAGGCTGTGACATTACGCCCTGTGCCGACTGAATCTCCGATTGTGGTTCATATCACCGGTGCCGTGCCGCGGCCCGGCGTATATGCATTGCCCCAGGGCGCGCGCGTGCAGGATGGAATTTCTGCCGCGGGTGGATTCCTTGCTGATGCAGATAAAATGGGAATCAATTTGGCGCGGCTTTTGGATGACGGCGAAAAACTGGATATTCCCTTTGGGGCAGGTTCGTCATTCGTGATTGACCCCTTTGCAGCCCCAACGGAAGAACCCGCGCTTGAACTCGTTAATCTAAACACCGCCTCGCAAGCAGAACTCGAAACGCTCCCCGGCATCGGTCCGACCACCGCGCAAAAGATCATTGATTATCGAGAAACGAACGGCCCGTTTCAAACCACGGAGGATATCATCAATGTTTCGGGGATTGGTCCCGGCACCTATGAACGGATCAAAGATTTGATCACGGTGGGGGGGTAATTTTTTGAAATTCAATCACCTGCAGACGAGTCTTTTGACTCTACAACTTTTCCCATTCTTCACGAGAAATTTCCGCCTGTTTCAAAATCCTTGAAAGCAGGTCTTTTCCGATCTCTCCCTGATGCGGGTTTGGAAGTGTTAAACGCAAATTCCCCTTTATCATAAATTCGTGCTTGCCTCCAGCGTGCGGACCTTCATATCCGGCTCCTTTTAATGCGCGAATGAAATCCTTACGCTTGATGGACCCAAACGGCGGCATTAGCGCGCCTCCGCTGGCGCAAGGTTGATTCCAGCCACGACGGGCAACTCGTGTCCCATGCGGAGTCCCACGATTAGCCAATCTTCCAACGTACTTTGCAATTCCTCGCGGCAAGCGTCCAGCGTATCGCCATTTGACCAAACTCCTTGAAACCCGGGAATTTCCCCATAGTAAGTATGATCTTCCAGAATTTCGTATTTGGCAAGGCGCATTGCTTCATGGATATATGAAGTTAACATCATGCTATCCTTTCTTGTATGCATTATGAATTATACCCCTGACAAATCGGTTTGTTAAAGTCGGGTTGAGTTTGCTTATTCGCTTGCCAGCACGTGCCTTGCAATGACCAGTCTTTGAATCTCGCTCGTTCCTTCCCCAATCGTCATCAACCTCGCATCGCGATAAATTCTTTCGACAGGATATTCGCTCGAATACCCATAGCCTCCGTGAATCTGAATCGCGTTGCGGCAGACGCGTTCCGCCATTTCGGTGGCGAACATCTTTGCCATGGCGGCTTCCTTGTTGTAGTTGCGTCCCTGTTCCTTAAGCCACGCCGCTTTGTACAACATCATGCGGGCGATTTCGATCTCCGTTGCCGCGTCCGCCAGCATCCATTGGATCGCTTGCTGTTCGGCGATGGGCTTGCCGAAGGTTTTGCGTTCGCGCGCATAGTTGACCGCGTACTCGAACGCGGCTCGCGCCAAGCCCAGTGAAATCGCGCCGATTCCGATCCGTCCGCCATCCAGCGTAGCAAGAGTTTGTCCCAATCCCTTGCCCTCTTCACCGATTAAATTTCCGAGCGGCACGCGCACGTTATCGTACGTCACGGCGTGAGTGAGGGAGCCGTGCAATCCCATCTTTTTTTCGGCGGGACCAATCGTCAGCCCCGGTGAATTTGTTGGAACCAAAATTTGACTCAATGACCGCGAGCCGCCCTTCGCGTCGGTGCGGACGAGCGTGAGGATGTATGCCGCGATGGATGCGTTCGTGCACCACATCTTCGCGCCGTTGATGACCCACTCGTTTCCGTCTTTGACCGCCTTGGTGACCACGCCTCCCTGCAAATCGGAGCCTGCTCCCGGCTCGGTGAGCGCCAGCGCGCCTAATTTGTTTTTTCCGCTGGACACCAACGGAAGCCACTTCTTCTTGAGTTCCTCACTGCCGAACATCACAATCGGACTTGTGCCCAGCCCGTTATGCGCGGCAATCGCCAGTGCGGTTGACCCGCACCCCCAGCCGAGTTCCTCCAGCGCTATCGCCGCGCTGACCGCGTCCACGCCTGAGCCGCCATACTCCTCCGGGATGTTGAGTCCCAGCAACCCCAGCGGACCCATTTTGCGCGTCGCCTCCCAGTTGAACTCGCTCGTCACGTCCACTTCGTGGGCTTTTGGCTGAACCTCCTTCGCAACAAAGTCGTGGACGGTCTTCTGCCAGAGTTCTTGCTCATCGGTTAGATCAAAATTCATTCATTCTCCAATGCTTCGAAATATTTTTTCATCGCCTCGCGGGCGGTTTCTGCATCTTCTTTTGGTACGAAGATTTCCACGCGCCCGAAAATGTCGAGATTTGTGGGGATCAATTGTCCGATTGCCTCTTGCACGAGATACGAGTCAATGCCGTGCAGGGCAAGATAGCCTTTGACGATGTCCGCTTCCCAGCGGCCCTGAATTTCGGTGAGCAGTTCCCAGTTTGATTCGGTCATGTTGATCTCATTTCATCTTTCGCCGAATTGTAGCAGATGCGGCTAATGCTTGGGGATAGAATCGATTTACGGCTGGGGAAGCCTGCGTTGAGCGTGTCGAAACGAGGCCTGAATTCCAAGTCGAGTATGCTAGAATCCAAAAAATCCATGAACGAACGAATCATAGCTCTGCTGAAAATCCGCCCGGAAGAAACGCGCCTCGTTGCGTGGATGGCGGTCTTGTTCATGTGTGTGCAGGCAGGGCAGGGGATCGGTGAGAACGCGGCGTTCGCCCTCTTCCTCTCGCGCCTGAACGTGGATTTTCTCCCATACATGTATATGGGTTTGGGAGTGGTGGTGTTCATAGGCTCGATCTTGTATTCGGCAAGTCTCAGCCGATTTCAAAACGCCGGCGTGGCGACCTATCTGTTTGGGGGAATCGTTTTACTCTTCCTCGTCGAATGGATTGCGATTGTTTTTCTGAAACTCCCGATCTACCCGCTCCTCTGGCTGACCACATTTGGGATGAGTGTGATCGTCGGGACAATGATCTGGACGACCGCCGGCGAAGTGTGTGATGCGCGGCAGGCAAAGCGACTCTTCCCACTTTTCACCAGCATGGGAATTTTAGGCAGTGTGCTCGGCAACGCGCTGACCGGTGTTTTTGCAAATCTTGCGGGGACAGAAAACCTCATCCTCCTTTATGTGATTTTGCTCGGCGTCGGGTTTATCGTCACGCGCACGGTGGCGCGTGACTATTTCAAACCGGAGACGATCATGCCGGGCGCGAGGTTCAGTCCGCTCGAAGATGTGCGCAACGGTTATGATTTCGTTTCGAATTCAACTCTATTCAAACTCGTTGCTGGCACATCCATTTTGTATTCGGTGTTGTTCTTCGCGGTGGACTTTCCGTTCAGTGAAACGCTCTCCCTGCAATTTGCGGGGAACGAAGCGGCTCTGGCGGGCTTCAAAGGCGCGTTCACCAGCGCGACCACGCTCGTCACATTTTTGGTTTCGTTGCTGCTGGCGAACCGCCTCTACACGCGGCTGGGAATCGTCAACACGATTCTCATCATGCCGCTGACGTATGTCGTCGGCTTCATCGTTTTTTATCTCAACTTCAACATGCAAGGCGCGGTGCTGGCGCGCTTCTCGCAACTTGTCGTGCTTGGCGGTCTGCTTGGCACGGCTTGGAACGCGCTGTTCAACATTGTCCCTTCCGAACGGCGCGGGCAGGTGCTGGCGTTCAATAACGGCGTCCCCGCGCAGATCGGCGTCATTGTTTCGGGGTTACTCATCATTCTCGGCAAACGATTTCTCGATACGCAAATTGTTTTACTGCTCGGCATTGCGGTCGCGCTCGTCACGGCATACCTCACGTGGAAAATGATTCCTGCCTATGGGCAGGCGCTTGTCGAAGCGTTGCGCGCCGGTCGCGCCGAAGTGTTCAACGACGATGATGAAGCCTTTGCCGGGTATCAAAAAGATCCGTCCGCGGTGCTAATCATCCTCGGCGCGCTCAACGACCCGAAAGCGTTCACCCGACGCCTCGCCATCGAGATGCTCGCCAAGATGGGGAACGCGCTCGCCATCCCAGATATTATCCAACGGCTTTCAGATTCCGATGCCAGCGTGCGCGCCGCGGCTGTGCAGGGATTGGCGCAACTGGGATCAAAGCGGTTATTGAACGAGATTATTTTGGGATTGGACGACACGGATGATTTTGTGCGGATGCAAACCCTGACGGTTCTTCCCAAATTTGGGGCTGATCCATCGCCTGAACTGATTCGCATCCTCGGACGTTTGCTCAAAGACAAAAACGTCGCGGTGCGCACCCATGCCGCGGTGGTGCTCGTCTATTTTGGTGAAAACAAGCGCGCGGTTGCATTGCTCGCGAAACTCCTCAAATCAGATTATGAGAAGGATCGCCGCATCGCGGTTGATTCGCTCGGACACATTTTAGAGAATGCAAAATCAAGTGACAAACCTCCATTCAAGCCGCAACTTGTTCTGGAGGCGGTCAACGACCCGTCTGCGATGGTGAGGCGCGAGGCGATTCGTACTGCGTCCATGTTGAAAGGGAGCGCGATCGTGCAGTCCGTTGCGGCGCATCTCGCGGATGAAGACGCCGGGGTGAGGAAAATTGCCTCAGGGATGTTGAAGCAGGCATGGGCTGAGTCCCGCAGCGTTGTGCTTCCCATCATCGAAAACATGGATGGGAAAATTGTTGACGCCGCGCTGGATTCAGTTCCGCCGGGCGACCCTGAAATCAAAGACACGTTGACGCGCTATATCCAGGGCGAGGTTTCAAACATTCGCTACATGCGAATGTTGCTCGCATGTCTGCCAGCCGAACAAGGGCGCGCCGTCCGCCTGCTCGATCAGACGTTACGGAGCCGCGAAGCCGCAAGTGAAGAACGGTTGGTCAAAGCCGTGGGGTTGTTTGGCAATCCGCGCGCCATGGGCTTGGTGCGTAAAAGTTTGAATGCGGGCGATGCGAACGCGCGCGCCGCCGCGCTCGAAGCGCTCGAAACGCTGGGCGATAAGGAAATCACGCGCGAGATTTTGCCGATCCTTGATCGCGGCGGCGTGTTTCAAAGCGATTCCGATCTGGCGATGGACGTGCGGCAGATGATCGAATTTTTGCTGGAAGACGATGATTACTGGTTGCGCGCCATGGCGGCGCGCTCCCTGCCTGAACTTGGTTTGGGCGAGTTCGCGCCAGCGTTGCGGAAATTGCGCTCCGACCCGGTGGCGCTGGTGAAGTATGCCGCACGCGACGCGCTGGCGCAGTTGAATGATGAGGTGAACATGAAAACGATGAAGACACTTTCCACATTGGAGCGCATTTTGCTTTTACGCGAAGTGCCGATGTTCTCCGGGTTGTCGCCCGAAGACCTCGAAAAGATCGCCGAGATCGCGCATGAGCAGTTGTTTTCCAGCCGTTCGATCTTGTGCCGCGAAGGCGACCCGGGCGACACATTGTTCATCATCGTAAGCGGCCGCGTGGACGTGATCATCGCGGCGGGAAAGAAGGAAACCATAATTGCGTCCCGTGGACCCGGCGAGTTCGTCGGTGAGATGGCGATTCTTGAGTCTGCGCCGCGCTCTGCCACCCTGCGGGCGCGGGGAGAGGTGCGCGTGCTCGTAATTGACGGCGACTCGTTCGCCTCCATTATGCTCGACCGCCCGGAAGTGGCGGTCTCGGTCTTGCGGCACATGTCCAGCCGGGTGCGGCAGATCAACGAAAAAATCGGCGCGAGCGCCGGTTGATAAACATTCAGGAGAAACAGAAATGGCAAATAAGAAAAAAATCGAAGAGCGGGAAAAAGTATTGAAATCAAAACAAAATGAGCAACTTGTGCAACGGATTGGCATTGGAGTGATCGCCCTCGTTGTGCTCGGTTTGATTTACATGCTGGCGACAAACCGTAGCGCCCAACCGGCAGATGACCCCTTGACAACTTTGCCGCCTGTGACGCAGGAACCTGCCGTGGATGCACCCGGCAAGCAATACGCCGCGTACCCCGAAGTGACGATTGATACAAGCAGGAAATATTTTGCCACCGTGAAAATGGCAAAAGGTAGCGAGTTTGTAATCGAATTGTTCCCCGAAGAAGCGCCCCTCGCGGTCAATAGTTTTGTCTTCCTCGCTCGTGACGGATATTTCGATGGCGTAACGTTCCATCGCGTGCTCGAGGGTTTCATGGCGCAAGGCGGCGATCCCACTGGCACTGGCATGGGCGGACCCGGCTATGAATTTGCGAACGAGGATAGCGACCTGACCTTCGACAAAGAAGGCGTGGTCGCCATGGCAAATGCGGGGCGCGATACGAACGGCAGTCAGTTCTTTATCACGTTTGGTCCAACGCCACAACTGAACGGCGGATATACCATTTTTGGTCAGGTTGTAGATGGCATGGATGTGGTGAATTCAATCACCCGTCGTGAACCCGGGTCTGGTATTCCGGGCGATGCTATAGAAACAATAACGATTACAGAACAATGATGAAGAAGCCCTCGCGAGAATTTGTGAGGGCTTCGTGTTTACCTGTCTACTTGTTTCCGTGTTTCCTTCTTACGCGTACATTCCCCAATCGAGCGCGGACGGGTCTTCCATCATAGAAAAATCCCACACATCCATGCCCATTTCGATGGTGACGGGCATATTGAGTCCTTCCACGGCTTTGGCTTTGGTCATCTCGATCATCGCTGGTCCGTACGGGCAGAACGGGGTAGTGAGAATCATCTTGAGGCGGGCAGTGCCGGAATCTTCGATGACAACATCACGGACGAGTCCAAGCTGGATGATCGTCATCCCAATTTCTGGGTCAACCACCTCGGACAATCTCTCGCGCGCAGACTTGACCATATCAGGGTGGGTGTCGTGGATGGTCCACTTGATTTCGTTGATGATTTCTTCGGTCATCTTATCTCCGTAGTAAGAGACCTGTAAGGTCTTTAAGACCTCACAGGTCTGAGTTTAGTTTTTCGTTCCAGCATTCACCACATACGTACAGTGCGCGCTTCCGTCCAAAACACATTGTACTTTATGTGCGGGTAGTGCGAGCATTGTGGAAATCAGAGTCTGGTCCACCGTGCAGACTTCGGGGTGCGCGATTCCGATCTGGTAATACGGGCACGAGATTTCGTGGATTTGATACTCCTTGCCCTTCTTTTCCCATTCCACTGTAAAACCTTCCTGCGCGAGTATATCTTTCACGAAGTCCAGCCGTTCTTCCATGCTGAGACCTTTAATCTGCTCTGAATGTTCCTTCGCCATTTCCTCTGCCACCTGGCTGAATAAATTCGCCACAGCGGGCGCAGGCATGGTCTCTTTCATCTGTGCCAGCAGTTTGGTAGTCAGCCGCAGGTATTTGGTGGGGAAGCGCTCCATGCCATCTTCGGTGAGCGAATACATGAGGCGCGGGCGTCCCACACCATGACGTTCCTCCTCTGCCGAGATAAGCCCTTCCTTCTCAAGGTTGGAAAGGTGGTGCCGCACCGAGATTGCGTTAATGCCCACCGCTTCCGCAATCTCGTTAATGGTGATCTTCGGCTTGCGGAGCAGAGATTGGAGAATCCTGTCTTTCGTGCTTTTCATGCGGCGGAGTATACCTGCCTGTCTGGGTATTGTCAATATACTAGAGAAATATCATAAATATTGACTTTTCTCTCCAGCCCTGCTATAATGCCGCCGACTTGATAAAAACGCCAGCAATGGCTTAATTCATTAGGAGCAAACTTCGCATGTCGCATCTCGAAATCAAGAACCTGCACGTTAGCATAGAAGACAAGGAAATCCTCAAAGGGGTTTCGCTCACGGTCAGGCAGAGTGAAATCCACGCTATCATGGGACCGAACGGAACGGGCAAGTCCACACTGGCATACACATTGATGGGGCACCCCAGTTACACCGTCACACAGGGCGAAATCATCTTCAAAGAGCAGAACGTTTTGGAACTCGAACCGGACGAGCGATCCCGCCTCGGCATGTTCCTTGCCTTTCAATACCCCGTCGCCATCCCCGGCGTGACCGTGGCAAACTTTTTGCGAACTGCCATCAATTCCCGCCGCCGCGCAGAAAATCCCGACGATAAAGGGATGCCCATCCCTGAATTCCGCAAGTTGTTGAAAGACAAAATGTCCATGCTCAAAATGGATCAATCCTTTGCGGGGCGTTATCTCAACGACGGCTTCTCAGGCGGCGAAAAGAAAAGGGCTGAGATTTTGCAATTAGCAACCTTGAAGCCCGAGATCGCCATTTTGGATGAAACAGATTCAGGCTTGGACATTGATGCGCTCCGCATCGTGGCAGAGGGCGTCAACGCTCTTTCCGGACCTGAACTTGGAGTGCTGGTCATTACACATTATCAACGCCTGTTGAATTACATCAAACCGCACTTCGTCCATATCATGTTGGATGGGCGCATCGTCGAATCGGGCGGACCCGATCTCGCGTTGCACCTTGAAGAGCAAGGTTACGATTGGGTGCGCGAGAAACACGAAGAAGTGACCGCTTAAGAATTTAAACACAAAGGACTCAAAGGTCACGAAGAAATTACGACTTTAAGTGCTTAAACCTTAGTGTACTTTGTGTCCTTAGTGGTAAAGAATTCGGAGATAAACCATGTCTGAAGACGCAAAAATTTTAGAAGATATCGGCGAATACAAATACGGCTTTCACGACCGTGACGACAATTACGTGTTCAAGTCCGAACGCGGACTTTCGCGCGCAGTTGTCGAGAATATTTCACGCATGAAACAGGAACCGCAATGGATGCTCGACTTCCGCCTCAAAGCGCTAGAGCATTATCAGAATCGCCCCATGCCGAATTGGGGACCGTCACTGAAAGAGTTGGACTTTGACAATATTTATTATTATGTCAAGCCAACAGAGAAAAGTGAAAAATCATGGGACGATGTCCCTGATGATATCAAGAAGACGTTCGATAAATTAGGTATCCCCGAAGCGGAACGTAAATTCCTGGCTGGTGTCGGCGCGCAGTACGAATCGGAAATGGTCTATCACTCCATTCAGGAACATCTCGAAAAACAAGGCGTAATCTTCCTCTCGATTGAAGATGGACTGAAACAATACCCCGATTTGTTCCGTGAATATTTTGGAACGGTCATTCCACCCGAAGATAACAAGTTTGCCGCGTTGAACAGCGCGGTTTGGTCTGGCGGCTCGTTTGTGTATGTTCCAAAAAACGTGAAGGTCGATCTGCCTTTGCAGGCTTACTTCCGTTTGAATACGGCAAACGTCGGTCAATTTGAACGCACGCTAATCATCGTAGACGAAGGCGCATCGGTGCATTATGTGGAAGGATGTACGGCTCCGCAATACACCACTGACTCGTTCCACTCTGGCGTGATCGAAATCATCGTCAAGAAGGGCGCACGCTCGCGCTACTCGACGATTCAAAACTGGTCAACCAATGTGTACAATCTCGTCACACAACGCGCAAAAGTTTTTGCAAACGCCTCACACGAATGGGTGGACGCGAACATCGGCTCGAAGGTCACGATGAAATACCCATCCTGTTATTTGATGGAGCCTGGCGCGCGCGGCGAAATGCTTTCGATGGCGTTCGCTGGCACAGGTCAAACGCAGGATGCTGGTTCGAAGATGTATCACTTTGCGCCGAACACATCCAGCAAGATTACATCCAAATCCATTAGCAAGAGCGGCGGGCGCGCTTCCTATCGCGGCATGGTGAAAGTATACAAAGGCGCGAAAGGTGTCAAATCAAACGTGGTTTGCGATGCGCTTCTGCTCGATCCGAAATCGCGCTCCGATACCTATCCCTATATCGAAATTGACGAAGATGATGTCACCATCGGTCACGAAGCCTCCGTCAGCAAGGTGGGGGAGGAACAACTCTTTTACCTTATGTCGCGCGGTCTCAGCGAAGAGGAAGCCACCACCATGGTCGTCTCTGGTTTCATCGAACCGCTCGTCAAGGAACTGCCGATGGAATACGCCGTCGAAATGAATCGCTTGATCGCGTTGCAAATGGAAGGAAGCATCGGCTAATATGCAGGAAAAACCAAAAGTAGTTGTTTCAAGGACCCGGCGAGCCGACTCTGCTACAAAAGATTTTACGTTCAACGAATCTGATATCCGTTCGGGACAAGGCACTGTCGCTCCATACCGGACCTCAGCCTGGTCCGCTTTCAAAAAGAATCCCATCCCCGACACCTCGCTCGAAGCCTGGCGCCGCACGGACATCCATGTTTTACCCACGGACAAGTTTACCTTCCCGAAAGAAGGCGCGTTCAACGACCTGCCTCCAGTTCGTGAAGATTTGCTTCGACCACTTTTCGCTGACCAGCACGGCGGACAGATCGTTCTTATCCCCGGTGGTTCGAAAATCGAATTGGATGAAAAGCTCGCCAAGAAAGGCGTTATCTTCACGGACTTGAAGACTGCTGAAGAGAAACATCCTGATCTGTTGGCGAAGATGATCGGCAAGACGGTCAATGTGGAGGAAGGAAAATTCTCTGCATTGGCTGGCGCGTTCGCACAGAACGGCGTTGTCTTATACGTTCCCAAAGGTGTGGTCGTGGACGAGCCGCTTCACTCCGTGTTGTGGGGACCGGGCGCGGATTTGGCTCATATCTCACACATTCTCGCGCTCGTCGAGGAGAACGCGTCGGTGACGTATGTTCACGAAGCGGCATCGCCCGACGAAGCAGGATCAAATTCAATGCACGCGGGAATTGTCGAAATCCAGGTGATGGAAGGCGCGACGTTGAAGTTCGTCGAGTTGCAATCGTGGGGACGTCACGTTTGGAATTTCAGTCACGAGCGCGTGCGGGTGGAGCGCGGCGGCAATCTCGATTGGATCTTCGGCGCGATTGGCTCGCGTCTCACGAAAAATTTCTCCGAGTTGGATCTGGCTGGCGAAGGCGCGCAGGGACGCATGTCGGGTTTTTACTTTACCGACGGCAACCAGCACCTCGACCACGACACGCAACAGAATCATCTTGCGCCGCACACGACCAGCGATTTGCTGTTCAAGGGCGCGCTCAAGGGCAAGAGCCGTTCTGTGTGGCAGGGCATGATCTATGTTGCGCCCGGCGCGCAAAAAACGGATGGGTATCAGGCAAACCGCAATCTGGTGTTGAGTGATGGCGCGCGCGCCGACTCGATCCCCGGCTTGGAAATCCTTGCCGACGATGTGCGCTGTACTCACGGCGCGACCGTTGGTAAACTGGAAGCCGAGCCGTTATTTTATTTGAAATCGCGCGGCATTCCGCAAGCCGAAGCGGAGAAGATCGTCGTGGAGGGATTCTTCGACCCGATCTTCCAGCGCATTCCGTTCGAGGGTGTGCGCGAGCGCTTCCAACAATATATCGCCGATAAAATGGCGTAGGAAGAAGCATCTTATTTATGGCAAAGGCAAAAACCAAAAGCAAAGCGAAGTCAAAAACTCATCTCAAGGGAAAACCCAAGCCGATGGCAATCAAAAAAGCACACACTTCGATCAAGTTAAAAGCGCGTTCGGCGGCGCCAAAAAAACCGGCAGGCGATAATCACCCCAAGCCAAAGTCCATTGTTTTATCGAAACCGAGGGAATCTTCAGCGGGCAAACCCCGGTCACTGACGACTACCAAAGTCCGTGTAGTGAACAAGATCGCTTCGCCGCACATCGTCACACGCGAGGCTCGCAAACTTTCAAAAGGATTGCGCCTGCCTCAATACAACTACATGAAGCCGCCCGGCATGATGCATGATTTTCAGGTCGGCGACACGGTGGAAGTGTATTGCGACCACGAAAAGAATCGCGACCGCATCCGCGGCTGGATCCAAGGCACCGTGGTGCAAGTGGATAACAAACTCGTCGCGGTGCAGTTCCGCTCGAACGTGTACCTCACCGACGGGTGGATGGTGCCGGATCGCATCCTTTGGTATCCGCTGACTTCGGAGCATATGCGCCCAATCGTAAGCAAGAAGGCCGCCAAACGGGAAAAAGTGATTCCTGTTTATTAACAGTTATGTATTCACGTAAATCAGTAAACACATATACACGTGCAAAAGGCGCTTGTTTACTTGTGTACATATTCTCTTGTTTACCCTCTCCATGCTCAACGTAAACGAAATCCGTAAAGATTTTCCCATCTTGCAACGCGAGACTGCCGGCGGCGCTCGTGTTGTATATCTTGATTCCACTGCCACATCGCAAAAACCTCTTGCCGTGATCGAAGCAATGAACGATTACTATCGCCGTTCCAATGCGAACATCCATCGCGGCGTTCATACGCTTGCTGAAGAGGCAACTGCCATGTACGAAGCCGCGCGCGAGAAGATCGCAAAGTTCATCAACGCGCCGTCGGCGCGCCAGATCATTTACACGCGCAATACAACTGAGTCCATCAACCTCGTCGCCCACACGTGGGCGCGGGCGAATCTCAAGGCGGGCGATCTCGTCATCCTCACCGAGATGGAGCATCACTCCAACCTCGTGCCGTGGCACATGCTTCAAGCGGAGCGCGGCATCGAATTGGAGTTCATCCCCGTGACCGACTCCGGCTTGCTGGATTTGGACACGTACAAAACGCTTCTTAACCGGACCCCGAAACTGGTCTCGTTTACCCACATGTCCAACGTCCTCGGCACGATCAACCCCGCCGCAGACATCATCCGCATGGCTCATGAAGTTGGCGCAATCACCATCGTGGACGCGGCGCAGTCTGTGCCACACCTCAAAGTGGACGTGCAGGCCCTCGACGCGGACTTCCTTGCCTTCTCCGCGCACAAAATGTGCGGACCGACTGGCATCGGCGCGTTGTATGGCAGGCTGAAATTGTTGGAGTCCATGCCTCCGTTTTTAGGCGGCGGCGATATGATCAAGGAAGTGCATCTGCGTTCCTTCCGCCCGAACACATTGCCGCACAAATTCGAAGCCGGGACTCCCGCCATCGCGGAGGCTGTCGGTTTCGGCGCGGCGGTGGATTATCTGACCAAGGTCGGCATGGAAAACGTCGCCGCGCACGAACACGAGATCACGGAATACGCGCTCGAACGGCTGGAAGAAATTCCAGGCGTGAAACTATTTGGTCCCGCCGCGCAGAATAAAGGTGGAGTCGCCGCGTTCACGCTCGAGGGTGTGCATCCGCATGATGTGGCGCAAATCCTTGACCGGGATGGGATCGCCGTGAGGGCAGGACATCACTGCGCACAACCATTGCATGAGAAATTTGGAATCCCTGCCACCTCCCGCGCTTCGTTCTATTTGTACAACACGAAAGATGAAGTAGACCTGTTGGTGAACGGGATTTACAAGGTGAAGGAATTATTTGGATAAAGCCTCGGTGGTTGAGTAGGCGGTATTCGTCCGCCGTATCGAAACCACCGGGTAACAAAAGTAATTCTTGCTACATGGTGGTTTCGATACGCCCCTCAAAGAGCATTCGGGGCTACTCAACCACCGATTTAGGAATGAAACATGGACGATCTCTATCGCGAAGTAATCATTGAACATTATAAAAACCCCTCCTATCGCGGGCATCTTGACCCGCACGATATTCAATTTGAAGATAATAACCCATTGTGTGGGGATCACATCGAGATCACGCTCCAAACCGCCACAGACGGAACTGTCAAAGACGCGCGCTTCGACGGTCACGGATGCGCCATCTCGCAAGCTTCCGCTGATTTGCTGGTTGAATCCATCATTGGCAAGCCGCTTGAGGAAGTGAAGCAATTGAACAAAGAACACATCCTCGATATGCTTGGCATCGAGTTGGGTCCTGTCCGTTTGAAATGCGCGTTGCTCTCGCTCAAGGTGCTGAAGGCAGGGGTTTATGGATTGGGTGAGGCGAGCGATTCGTTGGTCGAATGAATCCGTAGGGGCGACCCGTCAGGATTAATCGGCCTTCTTGCCCGTCCCTGGCGGGTCGCCCCTACAATAACAAACACCGCTATGTTCAACTACACCCAGCAAACCGACAACCTGCACTACATCGAAATCGCCCCCGCCACCGACCTGCCGAACGGAGAACGCCTCTTTGTTGAAATCGAAGGAAAATCCCTTGTGATCTTCAACATCGCGGGTCAATACTTTTCGATCGCAGATATATGCTCACATGATGATGGGCCAGTGGGGGAGGGTGACCTCGAGGGTTTCAATGTTGTTTGCCCGCGCCATGGCGGCGAATTCGATGTGCGAAATGGCAAAGCGGTGCAATTACCTGCCGTGGTGGATATTCCCGCGTATCCCGTGAGAGTAGCGGATGGGATGATTCAGATAGGGTTGCCGAAAGAGTAAACGAGGATATTTATGGAAAAGACGAAAGATGACTGCCATCTTTCGTCTTTTTGTTTACCACTCACCCGCATATTGAATGTGATACGGCTTGGTTATCTTTTCGATTTTCAGCCGCCGCAACTCCGTCAACTGGCGGACGTGTAAGTTGTCATGCGCCACCCACGAGGCGAACATGTCTCCGGCGCGCATCGAGCCAAATTTGCTTTTGTAGATGATGTTCCAATTTGTGTTCTTCAAGCCTTTCAACCACATCAGTGACTTCGCACGCTCGTTGAAAAACTTTCTTTGCATAGACTTGAAATCCTGTTGATTGTACTTTCGCAATTTGACCCATGCCGTCGGCGCGATGGGATGCCATTGCTCATGCTGACGATGCAGGATGAAATCAAGATGCTCGCGAAAATCCTCACGCTCCTCATCGTAGAGGTGACAGACTACCTCCAAAACGGACCAACTCCCTCGACTCGGTTTGACCTGCGCATCTTTTTGACTGACGCCTGCCAGCAAATCCCGAATCATTGCCGTGCTGTTGACAAGTTCCTGATAAAGCGTCTTGAATTCCATCGCAATCTCCAGTCTCTACTCCTCTATTTTCTACTCCCCAAAACTCCCCACAATTCGCAAAATATCGAACCCCTCCGCAAACGGACGTTCCGCCAGCGCGCCGTGCCGCACCATGATGGAGCGCGTCAGTTCGCTGTTGAAGTAATATTTTTCGCGATATGTTTCGTATTTGGACAATGCCTCGATTTTCTTGTTCACATCCTCTTCTGTGACTTCGACGAGGAAGTGTGGGAAGAATCCGTGAGAGGAGCGGACAACGTCAAACCCCAAGACTGTAATGCCGCGAAAAGCACGCAGGGCTTCGTTGGTCATCGTATTGTGATCCTGGTGCACATCCTGTTTCGAGTGGGTGAAAATCAGATCGGGCTTGAAGTCCCTGCGGAGTTTGAGGAAATATTCGAGAATCTCCTGCCGCGAATCGGGGAAGACGCGTGTGGTGAACGGACCGAGCACAATTTTTTCTTTCGGCACACCGAGCACTGCCATCGCTTCGTGATGTTCGTTCTTCACATTTTGTAGATCGGGGTTCTTTTGGTTATCGGAAAGCGTGACGCACAAGACCTCAGTCTTGTCCACGATGTTGTGAAGCAAGGCTCCGCATCCCAGCTCCATATCGTCTGGGTGCGCGCCGAGGAAGAGGACTCGTTTGCCAGAAAAATTCATGATTTGCCACAGAGTCACAGAGACTCGGAGAAAAGTAAAATCTCTGTGACTCCGCGTCTCGGTGGCTAATTCTTTTATTTCGTCGCCAGTATCCCGCCGACGACTTTCGTCATCACTAAACTCCCATCACGACTAAACCAGTACTCAGCCACCTCGGTGATCTTGCCGATGAGCGCTTCGTATTCATCCTTGCCATTGAACATCGAGGTCCACAGTTTGCGGTCTTCGCTCAACGAGGCGCGGACGTACTCCATAAAAGGCGCAACATCAGGAAAGGTGAGATGGTTCTCGAATTTGTGAAGTTCGGTCTTGGCGAAGATGCGATTTATCGTATTGAAGATGTCACCTTTGAATCTTGAGGAGCCAGGCATCGGTGGAATCGTTGCGTTCGTGGTTTCTTTGATGATGTCGTAGAACATCTGCTTATTCTCAGGCAGTGGACCGGAGACGAACAGCCGTCCGCCAGGGTTAAGGACGCGGTATGCCTCACCAAATGTAAAGTCGAGGTTTGAGGCGTAGTAAATGGCGAAGGCACTGGTGCACAGGTCGAAGGTGTTATCCGGGAAGTTGAACGGTTTGTTGAAGTCTAGAAAAACGACGTCAATGTTCGAGCCGCGTTCCTTGTTCTTTGCGCGCGCTTTACCCAGCAGTTCCTCCGAGAAATCGCCGCCCGTGATTTTTGCCCCTCCTTTAGTATAATCGTCAAACAGAAAAGAAAGTTTGCCCGCGCCGCAACCCACATCGAGAATGGTCATGCCCGCCTGAGGTTGGAGCAGATCGTTCGTCCATACGTCAATATTGGCGGATCCGTATTTTTCATGAATGTCAATGCGGACGAGCAGGTCTTTTGAGGTTTCCTGGTAATTGATTTCCATTGGGTTCTCCTTGGGAAGATGTGCAAAATTATACCAAAAACAAACTAAAATTCAATTACTGAATTTTGGACAAGACGAAATGAGAAAAATCATTCAAGCCGTAAAAGGCACACGCGAATTTTATCCCGAGCAGATGTTCCTGCGCAATTTCATTTATGAAAAAGTGCGCGACACTTCTCGCACGTTCGGCTACCAGGAATGGGATGGTCCATTCATCGAGCCGATTGATTTATACGCGGCAAAATCAGGCGAAGAACTCGTCAAGAAGCAATCGTTCACATTTGAAGATCGCGGTGGAGATCAGGTGGCGCTTCGCCCTGAACTCACCCCGTCGCTGGCGCGCATGATCGCGGCGAAGCAGGGCGAGTTGAATTTCCCGGTGCGCTGGTGGTCGTTCGGTCCGTTTTGGAGATACGAGTCGCCGCAACGCGGACGCACGCGCGAATTCTTTCAGTGGAACATTGACATGCTCGGCGTGGACTCGCCCGAAGCGGATGCGGAACTCATCGCGGTGGCGGCGACGTTCCTGCGCTCGGTCGGACTCAGCCCCAAGCTGGCTCAGATCAATGTGAATAATCGCCGCCTGATGGACTCCGAATTCGATACGCTTGGAATCCCGGCAGAGAAGCGCCTGGATGTTTCCAATCTCGTTGACCGCCGCACAAAAATGGAATCCGCCAAATGGGACGCGTACGCGCTTGAGGTTGGACTGAATCAAAAACAACTGGGTGGATTGAAAGACCTTCTCGACAATTTTGATTTATGGAAACAAAGTGAAGAATTGACTCGCACGTTCACCGCGCTTGAAGCATTGGGCGTGAAAGACTATGTAAAATTTGATCCAAACATTATGCGCGGACTGTTATATTACACCGGCACAGTGTTCGAGGCGTTTGATACAAGCGGCTCGGTCAAGCGCGCCATCTTCGGCGGCGGACGTTATGACAATTTGCTCGAAGATGTCGGCGGGCAACCTTTGCCCGGAGTCGGCTTTGCGATGGGGGATGTGGTGATTGGAATCATCTTACAGGAGGCGGGACTCATCCCTGAGTTCCAACCAAGCCCCGCGCAGGTATTGGTCACTGTTTTCGATGAACAATTGTTGATGAAATCGTACGCGCTCGCGGCGGAGTTGCGCAATGCTGGCTTGAATGTGATGGTTTACCCCGAACCGACTAAATTGCCGAAGCAGTTCAAATTTGCAGATCGTATGAAAATAAAAGTCGCGCTGGTGCTGGGACCCGATGAGGCGGAAAAAGGCTTGGTGGTGGTCAAAAACCTGACGACGGGCGAGCAGGCTCAAGTCGCGCGAGAAGCGGTTCTTGAGTCTATCAAAAAGATTTTCGGTGTTTGAGGTTTGTCTTGTTACAGAAAATAAAATGAGCCAGTCAATGCAACTGGCTCATTGCTTTGAAAAAACTTACATCCCGTTATCTATGTCTTTTGCGCCGTAACCGGGACCGCCTTTGAAGAAGTCATAGTTCGGTTTGATATCGGGTGTGAGGTCGAGGACTTCGCCGGCTTCCAATTGACGGGCGTTGTCCATGAGAATGGGTCCGCCGTGATGGTTGGTGCCTTCAAAGCGACCGGTGAGACCGACGTTGGTGATGTATTCGCCGCCTTTTGCGGTGTATGCCGTTGGGACTTCATCTTCCGGGAAGATGGCGGCAAATGGACACTCGGGAACGCACGCGCCGCAGTCAATACAAGTTTCGGGGTCAATGTAAATCCACGGCCATTCACTGCTGGGTTGACCGGGGATCATGCATTCCACAGGGCAAACATCAATACACCCGCGGTCTCGAACGCACAAACTTGTGGTAATGTGGGTCATGAAACATCTCCTTTTGAGAAGTTATTTTTCAAGGTTGCCTGATTATATCTGGCTTCGCGTTCCCTGCAAGATGGAAATTGTTACTTCGCCGCGAAGCGCGCCGCAACCGCGTCCCAGTTGACCACGCTCCACCAAGCGGCAATGTAATCAGGTCGGCGGTTCTGGTAATTCAGGTAATACGCGTGTTCCCACACGTCAATGCCCATAATCGGGGTCGTGCCATCGGAGAGGGGGTTGTCTTGATTTGCGGTAGAGACAACAGCCAGACCACTACTCTTTTTGACGAGCCAAGCCCAGCCGGATCCGAACCGGGTCGTGGCGGACTTGGTGAATTCATCCTTGAACGCGTCAAACGACCCGAAGGCTGACTCAATGGCTTTAGCCAGTTCGCCGCCCGGAGCGCCCCCGGCTTTCGGTCCCATGATCTCCCAGAACAGGTTGTGGTTGTACGTGCCGCCGCCGTGGTTGCGGACAACCATCCGCACGCCTTCGGGGACGGCGTTCAAATCACCTAACATCGCTTCGAGCGATTTGCCAGCCAGTTCGGGAGTCTTTTCAACCGCGCCGTTGAGGTTGGTCACATAGGTTTGGTGATGTTTCGTATGGTGGATTTCCATCGTGCGCGCGTCAATGTGCGGTTCGAGCGCGTCGTACGCGTACGAAAGTTTCGGTAATTCAAAAGCCATGTCGGTCTCCTCTGTTTTGAAATGGATAAGGGATGGTGCGGCGAAAATTGTAGCCCTGCGGGGGAACCGTGTCAAGAAAGATATTCCGCGTCCCCTGTCATGAAATCCGGCTTTCGGGTATCCTTGCGCCATGAGCAAAGGACGACTCGAAGCCTTCAGCGACGGCGTGATCGCCATCATCATCACCATCATGGTGCTGGAGTTAAAAGTTCCGCATGAGCCGACCTTTACCGCATTGCGCGAACTTGCGCCGATATTTATCAGTTACGTGTTGAGTTTTATCTATCTTGGCATTTATTGGAACAACCACCACCATCTATGGCAGGCGGGAAAACACGTGAACGGACGGATCCTTTGGGCAAACCTGCACCTGCTCTTCTGGCTGTCGTTGATTCCATTTGCAACGGCTTGGAGCGGCGAGACAAATTTTGCCAAGTTGCCCATGGCGTCGTACGGGTTTGTGTTGTGGATGGCGGGTTTTGCATACTTTATATTAACCCGCGCCATGATTTCTCACCACGGTAAAGACTCCGCACTCGCCACTTCCATTGGCAGGGATTTCAAGGGAATTGTTTCTCTGGTGGGGTATACGATTGCGATCGGGATTGCCTTCTTTAACTCATGGATTTCGTTCATCTTGTACGCGCTGGTCGCGCTGATCTGGTTTATCCCGGACAGGCGAATCGAAAAAACCCTCAAATAATCACGCCCAAACCAAAAATGTAACCCACTCTTACTTGACTTTGAATTTTCAATTTGCTACGATATTTCCAGATCCCAACCCAAAGAGGAGAATGACATGAAACAAGGCAAGTTGTTGGTAAAACTGTTCGTGGCTTTGATAGTCGTCATGATGATCGCTTCAGCCGTGGGCGCCGCGCCCAAAGAAGCGCCCATGGTCAGCCTGAGCGTGACGCAGGGTGAGTTCTCTGCCGATCAGGACGTGCTGGTTACCGTGACGATCTACAACCAGACCAGGCATACCGTCCGCGTGTTGCGCTGGTTTACCGCGGAAGGCGGGGTGGAAGAGCCTCTCTTCACCGTCTTTCGTGACGGCGAACCGGTTGCCTACGCCGGTCCGCAATACAAACGCCCTGCCGCGACCGGAAACGATTATGTCTCGTTGAAATCCGGCGCGAGCCTCGTCCACACGGTGAATCTTGGGGATTACTACGACCTGTCTGAATCGGGCGAGTACGAAGTCGCATACGGAGTTGCCGCATATAACTTATTTGATGAAAAAGGCAACGGCTTCAAATTCAGGGACTCGCTCGTCTCTGAGGCGATCAACTTCAAAGCGGATGGACGTGCCGCCAAGCCCGGTCCCACGCCCACACCCCCGCCTCCGGGAGGTACCGCTTTCAATCGTTGCACGGTTGATCAACAGAATCAATTGAACACGGCGCGCGTGAATACCACGGCTTACGCCGACAACGCGCAAAGTTATCTGCTTGGCAATAATCAGGGTTCACGCTACACAACCTGGTTCGGCGTTTACACATCCTCCCGTTACAACACCGTGAAAAATAATTTCAATGCCATTGCCAACGCCTGGCATAACGCGGGTGTTGTCTTTGATTGCGGATGCAAGCAGAATTATTATGCCTATGTGTATTCCAACCAGCCATACAAAATCTACTTGTGCAAAGTCTTTTGGACCGCGCCGGCAACCGGCACCGACTCCAAGGCGGGCACGCTCATCCATGAGATGAGTCACTTCGATGTAGTCGCCGGCACCGATGACGTTGTGTACGGTAAAACTGGCGCGATGAACCTTGCCAATACCGCCCCGAATGATGCCATCAGCAACGCGGACAACCACGAATACTTTGCAGAGAATACACCTACATTGCCCTAACCAAATTTGAATGCAAAGACCCTGACACAAGTCAGGGTCTTTGTGTTTTAATCTGTCTTGTTATGACTCTCATTCTCACCGAAAAAGATAAAGCAATGTTGCGCGGCGATCACGGACCTGCGATGAAGATGGCGATGTCCATCCTCGTCCGCATGGCGGAGGTTGCCGGGGCAGGGGAGTTGCTCGACATTACAGGCGCGCATATTGATAGTACAGTTTATATCGGCGATGCGGGATTGGAGTTTGCGGAGAGGCTTGCACGACTCGGCGCAAAAGTTTCTGTGCCGACAACTTTAAACGTAAGCGGACTCGACGAGCATCACTGGCAGGAATGGGCAGTCCCGGCGGAGTGGGCGCGGCAGGCTCAACGTCAGATGGAGGCGTATCGAAGCATGGGCACGATTCCCACGTGGACGTGCGCGCCGTATCAATCGGAAGGACGTCCGAAGTTCGGTCAGCAAATTGCGTGGGGAGAATCCAATGCGATTGTGTTTGCAAACTCTGTTATCGGCGCGCGCACGGAGCGTTATCCCGATTTGTTCGATATTTGTTGCGCGATCACCGGGCGCGTTCCTGCAATCGGATTGCATCTCACGGAAAATCGCGCGGGTGAATTGTTAATGCAATTGAAAGATATTCCCGAGTCTCTTCAACGAAGCGATGACTTTTATCCGGTGCTTGGGCACTTGATGGGGAAAATTTCACTGGATCGAATCCCGGTCGTTGCAGGGATGGCTATCGCGCCGGATGAGGATCAACTCAAAGCGTTGGGCGCCGCGTCCGCCTCGTCTGGCGGAGTCGCGTTGTTTCATATCGTTGGGGTCACTCCCGAAGCGCCGACGTTGGAATCCGCATTTCAAAACACGCAACCGCGGGAAACAATCGAGGCGACGATGGATATGTTGCGCGGAGCGCGGCGCGAATTGACGCACACCGACAGCGACGCGTTGGATATGATCGTGTTGGGAAGCCCGCATTTTTCGCTGGCGGAGTTCAAACAACTCGCCCCTCTGGTGAAAGGCAAAAAGAAAAACCCCAGCGTGAAATTTTTAGTCACATCCAGCCGGGCAATGACTCAGCTTGCAAAACAGGCCGGCTTTCTTGAGGTGTTGCAAGAGTTCGGCGCGCAACTGACAGTGGACACGTGCATCCTCACCACGCCGATGTTGCCTGCCGAAATCAAACATTTGATGACGAATTCAGCCAAGTTTGCATATTACACGCCCGGCTTGCTCGGACGGAAAATCGCCTTCGGTAGTTTGAAGGATTGCGTATGCTCCGCGCTGGAGGGAAAAATCGTGCGAGATGAGTCGCTATGGCTGAGTTGATTCTCAAGGGCAAGCCAATCATCCCCGGCTCGGCAAAAGGAATTGCGCTCGTCAGCCGTGAACCGCTTTCGTTTTGGGGCGGCTATGATTGGAAGACCGGCGAGATCACGGATCGTCGGCATCCACTTTCGGGTGAGATTGCGAAAGATAAAATCCTCGCGATCCCTTTTACGCGCGGGTCGTCCACGACGACGGCGGTGTTGCTCGAAGCGATTCGCGCGAAGACCGCGCCTGCCGCGATGATCACCACCTCAACCGATTTTTTCTTTGCGCTTGCCTCTGTAGTCGCGGAGGAGTTGTATGCGATGCCGATCCCACTGGTGGCGTTATCGGGATCAGATTTTGAGTTGGTGCAAACAAACGATGAGATTGAGATTTTGCAAGATGGAAAGATCGTAGTAATGCATACGGTGGTTGAGTAGCCCTGAGTGGCGCTTTGACGCCATTGCGAAGGGCGTATCGAAACCACCGCTAAACCAGAATCCATTTGCTTGCAGGTGGTTTCGATACGGGGCGGAAAACCACCGCCCCTACTCAACCACCAGCATTGCATAAGGAAAAGTACATGCGCAACTTCAAATCCGCCCTAAACTTCAACCCTCCTCGCGATTGGCTCAAAATCACAGCCATTGACGCGCACACGGGCGGCGAGCCGTTCCGCGTCATTGTGGATGGATTCCCTGAACTGAAAGGGAATACGATCCTCGAAAAGCGGCGATATGCGAAAGATCATTTTGATCATCTCCGCACCGCGTTGATGTGGGAACCGCGTGGTCACGCGGATATGTACGGGTGCATTCTCACTCTGCCTGTTTCAACGGATGCTGACTTTGGAATCCTGTTCATTCACAACGAAGGGTTTAGCACGATGTGCGGGCATGGCATCATTGGCATTGCGACGGTCGTGTTGGAAACCGGGATGGTGCCAATGACTTCGCCTATCACCACGATCAAAATTGACAGTCCCGCCGGGCTGATCACCGCTTTTGCCCATGTCGAGAACAGTCACGTGAAAAATGTTTCGTTCCACAACGTTCCTTCCTTTGTTGCTGAGTTGGATGCAATTGTGGATGTGCCGGGGCTTGGCAACGTTCGATACGACCTCGCCTTCGGCGGCGCGTTTTACGCGTATGTCAATGCACCAGATGTTGGCGTCACATGTGCCGCCGAAGATTATCGTCCGTTGATCGAAAAAGGAATGGAAATCAAACGCGCGGTGATGAATGACCGCAACATCGTTCATCCGTTTGAAAAAGATTTGGGATTTTTGTATGGCACAATTTTTGTTGATGCGCCAAAAGACCCCGGTTCACACAGCCGCAATGTGTGCATCTTCGCCGATGGGGAAGTGGATCGCAGTCCGACGGGAACCGGTGTGAGCGGGCGGCTTGCCATCCATCATCGGCGCGGTGAGATTCAAAAAGGCGAGTCCATCGTCATTGAAAGCATTATCGGAAGCAGGTTCACCGGGCGAGTTGTCGAGGAGACAACGTTCGGTGTGTATCCGGCGATCATCCCTGAGGTCCGGGGTGAAGCATATCTCGTCGGCAGAAACGAGTTGTGGATCAATCCGAATGATCCGCTCAAAGATGGGTTCATCCTGAGATAATCCATGAAACTTCTCCCGCATATTTATCTTGACGACCGAAACATCCCATACGAAGCGCGCAGTTTTCCCCCTGAAACAGAAAAGGGTGCGGCGAATGTGGCGCGAGCGCTCGGCTTTTCGGAACGGCAGGCAGTGAAGACATTGATCTTTCAAGCGGACACCGGCGAGCGCGTGCTCGTGATGCTAGGCGGCGACCAGAATGCAATTTCAGGAAATCTCAAGAAAGCGATTGGCTCGCGCAATATTCAGATGGCTTCGCCGGATACGGTGAAAGAAACGACTGGATACATCATCGGTTCGATTCCCGCTTTTGGCTGGCAACCCGTAGGATTCCGCTCCTTCCTCGAAGCGACTCTCCTCAACGAACCGATTCTTGGAACCGGTGCCGGGCAATGGGGCGAGGAGATCATGATCACGCCGGAGAACTTGGTCAAAGCCAGCAATGCGATTGTGGTCAATTTGACGGAGAGGAACTCGTAAGACTTGTGTAAGGAATTTACAGGTAAAGTTATGGATTGTTTTCTCGTCTTGCGAACAGAAGGATTTAATAGGAGATACCCATGAAAGATTTCAAGAAACCCGCCGACGCCGAATTGCGCAAGCAACTTTCCCCAATTCAATACGAAGTAACCCAGCACGAAGGGACAGAGCGCCCATACTCCAATGACTACTGGAATAATAAACAGCATGGCATTTACGTGGATGTGGTCTCCGGCGAGCCGCTGTTCAGTTCGCTCGATAAATACGACTCTGGCACCGGCTGGCCCTCGTTCACCAAACCGCTGGAGCCTGAAAACATTTCATCCAAGACCGATTTCAAACTGTTCATGCCGCGCACCGAAGTCCGCTCGAAGCGCGCGGATTCGCATCTCGGTCACGTCTTTGACGACGGTCCCGCTCCGACAGGTCTGCGTTATTGCATGAATTCCGCTTCGATGCGGTTCATCCCTGTGGATAAGTTGGAAGAGGAAGGATACGGAGAGTATCTCGCTTTGTTCAATAAGCCGTGACTATGAAGAATTATCCACAATGGTTGACAATTATGGTGTCGGGGCTAATGATTGCTTGTGGCCCAATAGCCCCGACGTGGTCTCTGCAACCCGAGTCCAATTTTGGGTTTATCCTGGAATTCGGACCCTGCAATGTGGACAAACTCGATACCTTCGCCGGAGAATTTACTCAAGATAGAGTCGTAGAGCCGCCAATTACGATTCCGCTGGTACTGACCGATGAGCAAATGACAATGATTTACGAAAAGATGGTCGAAATCAAAATTGATCACTACCCCGAAGAATTCAAAATCTCAAAACCTTTGTTTGGCGAGTATGTCCTCCTTTCCACTGGGTATTACTACTCGATCCAGATCGAGAACGGCGACCTGGAAACGTCCACCCGCTGGGTGGACAATGTCGTTCAGCCAACCTCAGAAAAAGCCGACCGCCTTAGAGATTTTTTTCAAGTCATTATCGAGATGATCCAAGGATATCCGGCTTATCTTCAACTCCCCAAAACAAATTTTGGTTGCATCTAAAATAATAGTGAATGGCGGTCACTTCGTGCTTGGTAGAAGTGACCGCCATTTTCGCTTATTGACCTATGTCAGATTGATTTTGTTCTAACTTATTGGGCTTCTGTCGTAAAAAAACCGGATGTGATGGTCTGGTTTCCACTCGCTTCCAAAACCAGAACTTCGAGTTCGTACACTGTACCGGGTTCAAGAAATTCAACAGGGACAGATAGGCTGTTTCGGTCCGCTGGCACATGGACATCGAAGATCGGCTGGGAAAATCCATGTGGGTCGTCATGCTCGACCTTCGTGACGATGATCTCGTAACCGGTGATCGAAACTGGCTTGCCTTCGATAGACACACTGACATCCTGCCACTGAACAACCAGCCCGTTCATCGGCGCCACGACATCTCCGGCGCTCTCTTCTTCGGCTAGTGTTGGGGAGGTAACTGTAGGCGCGGCTGGGACATCATGAGTGAATGTGGCGAAACCGGTCAGCCATGTGCCATCAAAATTCCGTCCGCGCACCTCGTAGTTGCCCTCAGGGTATTTCGCTTTGAGGTCTTCGTAGGTGAATTCATCAAGGGGCGGTTCCCTTGATTCAAAGAAAATCCCAGCGATGCTGAGGTCTTTCAACTGGCTTTGTGGCTTGACTGCCAGCACCTGCACGCCGTTCGGATCATACACGCAGAGTTCCGACCAGCCGTGATCGTCAAACAAGCCGTGAACGCCCATGTCGCCTGCCGTGAAATGGTATTCGATGATCAACTTTGACGCGGCGATGGTGATCGCTTCCCCCTGCGCGGTCTCACAGGTAATTGGATCGCCCGCCGGATCAACAACAAGTGGAGTCGCTGGCGCACATCCGACAACAACCATGAGCAGTAAAACTCCAAGAAAGATATTGAGTCGTTTTGTTTTCATAACTTAATCTCCTTTTGTGGGTGTTATTATCTTCATTCTAAGAACGGAGAATAAGAAATCGGTAATAACGCGCCAATAAAGTTCTTAGAATATGATTCATAGCATTAAGAAAAAAAGAGGCATGCCGACTAGTCGGCATGCCTCAAGAACTGATTGTCCTGCGAAAGAATCAGCCGTCGGATTCGGCGCCTGTCTCCGATTCGGCGGGAAGGACATCACCAGTGTTGGCGTCCAGCTCCACCTCAGCGCCATTGTCAAGCTCGACACTGTAGAGCAATACGCCGCCTTCCCTTTCCAGCTCGGTTGCGACAACTTTCGCACCCGGATATTCAGCAAGTGCGATGGCTTCAGCTTCTTCCTGCGTAATGGCGGCTTGGTCCTGAAGAGCCGCGCCGCTGTCCTGCGATTCGGACGCGTCATCGCCATCATCACCTGAGCCTTGGGCGAAAGTGGTGTAGGTAAACGCTCCCATCGCGGCCACCACCAGCATTGCGATCAGCGCGAGTGCAATCCATTTATTGATTTTCATTTTGGCTCCTTTTTAGAGAATGGCTGTGTCATGAGTTCATCTCTGACGTTAAAGCCATTCTACGAGCCAGGGTTAAGAAATCAGTAAGAAATGATTATGAATTGTCCGCAGGAAGGCGCACCGAGAGGGTCACACCCTTGCCTGCCTCGCTCTGTGCGGAGATTTCGCCTCCATGCCGGCGCGCGATTTCCTGCGCGATGGCGAGACCCAGCCCGCTTCCACCTGTCTGGCTGGAACGGTCAGAATCCACGCGGTAGAAGCGTTCAAATAGATGTGGAAGATGCTTTTCAGAAATACCAGAACCCGTGTTGTGGATGGCAACCGTCAATGGTTCCACCTCGTTCGTGCCGGTCACTGTGATCTGCCCCCCTATGGGAGTGTACTTAAGTGCATTCTCGAATAAGTTCATGAACAGACGAATCAGGTGGTCGCTATCGCCGTAAACATGCAATTCATCTTGAAAGTTTGTAGCCACCTGAATCTTCTTTTCGTCAGCCAAAGGCTGAATTTGCCCGATGAGAACCTCCAGTAATTCCCTCAGGTTGACGCGCCTTCCTTCAAACGAAATCTGGTTTTGGTCTGAGCGGGAAAGAAACAGCAGGGCGTTGCTCAAACGAATTAACCGATCCACCTGTGTGGAAAGTTCCCGCAATTTCTTTTCGTATTCCACAGAATTTCGCGGGCGGCTCAGTGTAACGTCAATTTGCCCTTTGAGAATCGTAAGCGGCGTTCGCAATTCATGCGCGGCATCGCCGGTGAACCGTCTCTCGCGTTCAAAGGAGGATTGCAGGCGCCCGATCATTTGATCGAACGTTTCCGCCAGGTCGCCAATTTCGTCCTTTGCTCCCTTGTATTCGAGTCTTCGAGACAAATCGTGCGCGGTGATTTGCTGAGCGGTATTCGTAATTTGCTTGATGGGACGCAAGGCGCGGTTGGCGAGAAAATATCCACCAAGACCGGCAAAGATCAATATCAACGGAATCCCTAAAAAGACCTGCTCCTGCAGGTCGTAGATTGTCTCGTTGATGGTAGCAAGTGATTGCGCCGCTTGTACCCATCCGATGATATTTCCATTTGAATCGAGAACCGGCTGACTCAAAACCCGCCACTCGTTCCACTCGTCGTCTTCATCGCCTTTTCCCTGCTGGGTGGAGAAGCCCTCATGCTCCGGTCCCCAGCGCGGTATATTTCGCGCCTCCCCAAACGTTTCCCACACCTCACCCTGCGTGGAAATGAGTCGCATCGCGAAACCGGCAGAGTTGATACTGGATTTTTCCACGATGTCAAAACTCAATGTATTCGTTTGCTGAAAATTTGATTGATCCAGGGATGCAATCGTTTTTGAAACCGTCTGTTGAAGCGATCCGTCAATGGAATTCCTCAAACTCATCTGGAACCGCACGGTCAAATAGATCACGAGCGCCGTAAAGGTTAACGCCATGAGGAAGACGTACCAGAGCGTCAGCCTGACTCGAACAGGGATCCGATAATTCAAAAAATCAGTCATCAACTTCTTCACTGATCCGGTAACCGACCCCTCGAACAGTTTTGATGAGCGGGGGAGCGTAGTCATGATCAATTTTGCGGCGCAGGTAGCCGATGTACACATCCACCACGTTGGTATCGCTGTAAAAGTCAAAGTTCCAGACATGCTCAACGATCTGCGTGCGCGTCAACACTTGTTTTGGGTGGCGGAGCAATAATTCAAGCAGGGCGAACTCGCGCGGGCTGAGTTCGATCTTCTTTCCCGCGCGGCGCACTTCCCGATTAGCGACATCCATTTCAAGGTCACTGATGCGAATCACGTTCCCCGTTTGCAAAGGCGGGCGGCGCAACAGCGAACGGATGCGCGCCAAAAGTTCGGGGAACGCAAAAGGCTTGACGAGGTAATCGTCCGCGCCGATATCCAACCCTTGCACGCGGTCGTCCACGCTGTCGCGCGCGGTGAGCAATAACACCGGCGATTTCACCCGCCGATCACGTATCTCGCGCAACAACTCCAAGCCGTTTCGTTTGGGCAACATGATGTCGAGGAGAATTGCATCGTATGGAAAAGCGAGCGCGTATTCCAGCCCCTCCACGCCATCGCGCGCCACGTCCACGGTGTAGCCCGCTTCGGTTAATCCCTGTTGAACAAAGCCCGCGACGCCAGCCTCATCTTCGACGATCAGGATTCGCATACAGGCAATTATGACATGACATTCTAAGAAACGAGTAAGACCGTTGAGATATGAATCCGCCCTTCGATACGGCTGCGCCACTCAGGACATTGCCTCTGTCGCCGCTGGTAATTGGTTCCGTTTAAAAAAAACAACCCGCCATCCTCGGCGGACCGTTCAAGATTCCATTGAAGTTGATTTGGTTGATATAAGGCGAAGCAAACTGCGCTTAATACAAGTCGCGTTCGTTCCAACTCTTTTTTATCAAGCTCGTGTAGCCAAAGAGTAGATTGTTAAAGTTCCACTGGTCACTTTGATTTATCGCAAGTATAACCAATTCAATTCGCGCAATTTTTCAGCTAACGGCTGAGTCAAGTCTTCATCTTTCATCCTCCATTCCCAGTTACCGCCGAGACGGGAGGGATAGTTCATGCGCGCCTCGCCGCCGAGGTTGAGGACATCCTGCATTGGCGCGATGGCGATGCTTGCCACCGATGCCCACGCCGCGCGGATCAAATCCCACACGAACGTGTCATGAATTGTATTCAGATACTTTAAGGCAAACGTCCGCTCTTTTTCGCCGGCGGTTTCCAGCCAACCGCGCGCGGTATCGTTATCGTGCGTGCCGGTGTAGGCGACGCAATTCACTGGGTAGTTATGCGGCAAGAAGGGATTGTCGGGATCGGAGAACCCAAACTGCAACACTTTCATGCCAGGCAATTGAAATTCTTCCAGCAGGGCGGTCACATCCGGCGTGACCAAGCCCAGGTCCTCGGCGATGATGGGGAGAGTGATTTTCGCCGTCGCCAGTCCGTCGCTCAGTTTTGTGTCAATTGTGCGGAAGAAATCCGAGCCGGGACCGGGAACCCAATGTCCGTGTTCGGCTGTCTTATTTGCCGCGGGAATTTCGTAATACCCGGCAAAGCCGCGGAAATGATCGAGCCGCAACATATCAACCGATTTCAACGCGACCTTGATTCGCTCGATCCACCATCTGTAGCCGGTTTCTTTGTGTACATCCCAGCGATATAGCGGGTTGCCCCACAATTGCCCGGTTGCAGAGAAACCATCCGGCGGCACGCCTGCGACAACGGTTGGATTGCCGGCTTCATCGAGATAAAACAATTCGGGGTGCGACCACACGTCCGCGCTGTCGTAGGCGACGAAGATGGGCGCGTCGCCTATCATCTTTATTCCCTTTTCGTGTGCATGTGTTCGCAGCGTCTCCCACTGGCGGTGAAATAGAAATTGATAGAACGAATGACGCAGGATGTCCCTGGATAAACCCCGCTTCGCCGCGTCCATTGCGGCTGGTTCACGCGTGCGAAGCGACTCATCCCACGTGTTCCAGGCGTTGCCGCCGTTTGCGTCTTTGAGCGCCATGAAGAGCGAATAATCGTCGAGCCACGTCACATTTTGCGCGCAGAAATATTCGAACGAATCATAAATTTGTTTCGGGGCAGAGTCGAAGCGCGAGAAAGCCTTGAGGAGCAGATTCAGTTTCCACGGGATGAGCAAGCCGAAATCCACGCGAGACATCGTCCCCTTGTGGGAGGCGGAGAAGTCCGGCGCGTCCGTTAAATCATCCTGTGTCAAAAATCCATCGTGGATCAATTGATCGGGGCTGATCAAATAGGGATTGCCCGCAAACGCCGAGAAACATTGATACGGCGAATCGCCGTAGCCTGTGGGACCAAGCGGAAGAATTTGCCAAAGTTTGCAACCGGTGCTTGCGAGCCAATCCACGAAATGATAAGCCTGTTCGCCGAGGTCGCCGATGCCGTATCCGCCGGGCAGGCTGGTGGGATGTAATAAGATTCCGCTGGCGCGCTCAAATTTCATTGGGCTGTCTTTTGGTGATCACAGTTTGACCGGCGCGGATCGTTGAATCGGGGTAGTCGCTTTGAATTACATCGGTGCCGATCTCGGCTTCGGGTTCGATCACATATCCGGATGGGACGGTGCTGTTCTTGCCGACCAGTGCGATGCGAATAGTCGGGTCGGCAACGCCCCAGCCGATGCGCGCGTGTTCCTCGACTGTTACATGTTTATCGATCACCGCCCGCTCAACCACCGCGCCGCTTTTGATTTCAGTATCGGTAATGACGATGGATTCTCGCACAACTGCGCCGGAACGCACAATGACTCCTGGTGAAAGCACACTGCTTTCCACAACGGCGCCCTCCTCGATAAAACATCCATCGCAGATCATGCTGGCAAAAATATTGGCGCGAGCGGGCAATCGCGCGGGCGGGCGTTCGGCGGTGCGCGTGTGGATGATCCAACTGCGGTTATAAAGTTTGAGATGGGGCGATGGATTGAGCAAATCCATGTGCGCCTGCCAGTACGATTGAAGCGTCCCCACGTCCATCCAATAGCCGCTGTAGGGATACGCAAACACACGCGCTTTGGATTTGATCATACGCGGCAGGATGTCCTTGCCGAAATCATGCGAAGAGTTTTGCCGCTGGCGATCATTCCACAGAGCTTTATCCAATACATCGCGGTTAAAAAGATAAACGCCCATGTTAGCAAGCGTGGCAGGTGGTTTTTTCGGCTTCTCGACAAACGAGGTGACGCGGTATTTATCGTCGGTGGCGAGGATGCCAAAGCGCGACGCTTCTTCCAACGGGACGGTGATCACGCCCATCGTCAAATCTGCCTCGTGGTCGCGATGAAAGGAGATCATCGGCTCGTAGTCCATGGTGTAGATGTGGTCGCCGGAGAGAATCAAGACAAGGTCGGGTGCGCCTTGCTTGATGAAGCCGAAATTTTGTTGCACGGCATCGGCTGTGCCGGCGTACCAGTCCGAATCGTTGCGCGCTTTGTAGGGCGTTAGAATTTTGATGCCGCCGGTGAAATCGCGGTTCAAATCCCACGGACCGCCGACCCCGATGTGGTCAATCAACGACTGCGGGCGGTATTGCGCCAGCACCATCAAATCGAAGATTCCTGAATTGACGCAGTTCGACAGGGCAAAGTCAATGATGCGATATTTACCGGCAAAAGGGACGGCGGGTTTCGTCCGTTTGACAGTGAGCGCGCCCAGGCGCGATCCTTCGCCGCCTGCGAGAATGACTGCGCGAGTTTTCATGCGGCATCTTCCTTTGTGGTTTCGACTTTTTCTATTGCCTCACGGATTCTTCGTCCCCTCGTTCCTTTTGGTTGTTGATAGATTTCACGAGTTACCGGTGTCTTTGATTCCTCGATGAGTTTTTTGTAGAGCGCCAGATATCGTTCAGCCGATTTGCGCCAGTTGAAATCCATTGCCATGCCTGCTTTTTGCATAGTTGCCCACCGCGAATGATAGGGGAAAAGGTTCAGTGCGCGGCGCACGGCATCGTTGAACGATTTGACTTTCGTAGCTATGAACACAAAACCTGTTTCGCTGTCGGTGACCGTGTCATGCAATCCGCCCACCGCGCGGACGAGCGGGACGCAGCCGTAGCGCATGGCGATCATTTGCGAAGTGCCGCATGGTTCATAACGCGAAGGCATGAGGAATATATCAGCGCCGCCGTAAATTTGACGGGCGAGTTTGGCGTCGTAACGCGTCTCGACGCGCACGCGGTCGGGCATGTCCTCCTGTAGTTTTATTGCCAGCGCTTCGAGTTTGGGGTTGCCTGCGCCGAGTAAAACAAATTGCCAGTTTTGCTTTTTCAACATCCGCAAGCCTTTGAGGGCAATGTCCACGCCTTTTTGATTGTCCATGCGCGTGACCATGCCGAGCAGGGGCAAATCATTGGTTTCGGGAAGCCCGACTCTTTTTTGCAAGGCAGTTTTATTTTTGGGGCGGAGCGAAAGAGTCTCGGCGGTGAAATTTGCCGAAAGGACTGGATCTGTTTGAGGGTCGAACGAGGCGGTGTCGAGCCCGTTGAGGATGCCGCTCAACGTGTCTGTCCGATTTTTAAAGAAGTCCTGCAAGCCGCATCCAAATTCGTCGTGCAAAATTTCATCGGCATACGTTGGCGAAACGGCGACCATCGCATCCGACGCCCACAAGCCGAGCGGCATCGGCAGGACGCGCGCCCAATCGGGCAGGTCGGTGTTGGCGAGCGGCAAGCCATAGTCTTCGAGGATGGTTTTTACATCGGGTCCGAGGAACGGCAGGTTGTGAATTGAAACAAGCGAGGCGATACGATTCTTTTTGTCCTCCCAGCGTTTGACGAGATTGCCATATGCGGCGAGCGCGGTGTGCCAGTCGTTGCAGTGCAGGATGTCTGGCGTCCAGTTGATCTGGCGCGGCAATTCCAGCGCGGCAAGCGAAAAGAAGACATATTTTTCGGCGTCGAGTTTGTTGTTGGAGGAATAGACCGATCCGCTCGCCTTGGTTGGGTCGCCGTTGATGAAATAGACCGGGACGCCGTTCAACGCGCCTTCAAACGCCTCCACCTGGACCTCGGACTTGCCGTGCGAAATCGAAAATATCGCCAGCGGTTTCAGGGCTTCGGCTTTGATCACCGGATGCAACGGCAAAACGAGCCGCACATCGAGTTTGGTTTCCTCCCCTGAAAGGGCGTGCAGTTCACGCGGCAATGTCCCTGCCACGTCTCCCAGCCCGCCAACTTTGACAAAGGGTTCGGCTTCTGCCGCGAGAAAAAGAACGTTGACGGTTTGGGGCATGTACGCAATTTTACTCGTTTTCAAGAGACCCAGAGGTCTGGGGTGAGAAATAAAACCCTAAGCGAGTGTTTTGAAATTCTGTTCAGGCGTGATTGGTTTGCCTTTTGAACAAAATTTAGCCACGAATTTCGCGAATTTTCACGAATTTTTTCCTTCACGGGTCAAACCTTTGTGTCCTGCGTGTCACTTCGACAGGCTCAGTACAAGCCTTTGTGGTGAATTATTAAACACTCTCTAAGCCACAGAGAACACTAAACCCATTGAGAAAAATCTCTTAAATCTCTATGGCTGAACACTTTCAATTCGCCAGTAGCCGTCGCAGTGTAACCAGTTGAAAGGAACGAGTTGACTTGTCTGATGTTATAACCATCGTAAGAAATCCCATCTTTGCCCAAAGGAGAATCGTATGAAAGCATTGGCTGAATCCAGACCGATCAAGTTTCTGTTGTTTGCCCTGCTGGTGCTTGCCTTGATGGCAAGCCTGCTCAACGCGTGGGGGAATTACCAGCAGGACGAGTTCCTGAAAACCGTCAAAGGCAAGGCGCCCACGCGCAAAGGCGATGTCAAGGCGGAGGTCATCAACGCCTCACCGCTCAATGCCGCAATCGTGCCCGCCGCGCTCCCCGGCGGATTCACACCACAGACCCGCCTCGGCTTTACCAACGGCGACCAGTGGGAACCGGCAATAGCGTCCGACCGATTCGGTCACGTCTATATGTTGTATCTGCAATACGAAGGTGTGCCGGGCTGCGCCAATTGCTCGAACCCCACCATGATTATGCAGATCAGCAGCGATCATGGGAGCACGTGGGGATCACCCTTCGTGATATATCCTGCCGGGGCGACCACGGGTGGGCAGTGGGACCCGCAGGTTTCTGTTGACCCAGTGGACGGAAGCACCGTTTTTGTTTCGTTCATGCAAAATAACAAAAGCGACATCCTCGTCGGCAAATCCACAAACTTCGGCGCGGCGTGGAACTTCGTCATTGCCGATGCGACGAATGCCGCGACCGATAAGCCGATTATGACAGTCCGCGGGCAGGATATATACGTGGTTTACACCCATGCTCAAACCACCTTCGTGGCTTATTCCCATGATGGCGGCGCGACATTTACCGAGAAGAAAATCAGCAAGGGTGGAGGTCTTGGTTGGGCATTGGCAGGCGGAGGCACTGTCACGCCGAACGGCAACGTGTTCTTTGCGTGGGCAGGTTACGAAGGGAATGGCGGCGCATCCGGTAACGTGAATTTGTACGTCAGCAAATCCACAAACGGCGGCGCGACCTGGTCGAACAAAGTGATTGATGTCTCAGCATCCCCGCCGCAGTGCCCGGAGATGAATTGCGGTTGGGCATATCTCGGCGCGCAAGCCGTGATGGCTTCGGATGCAAACGGTGTGTTGTACCTGTTATGGAATGCTGGATCAACCGCAACGGGTCCGGAGCGGATTTACTTCTCCAAATCCACAAATGCGGGCACGACCTGGTCGCCCAAAGTAGATGTTTCCACTGCGCCTGCGGGAACGCATCATAACTTCCCCGCGATTGCCGCGACAGGCAATGGCGACGTTCGCATCTCGTGGATGGATGCGCGTGCGGCAAGTGGCGGTGTGGACCGCTGGAATGTATATTTCCGGAGTTCCACCAACGGCGGCTCAACCTGGACGAGTGAAGTTGATATCTCCACCTTCGTCAGCGGCTTCACGTACATCTTCAGCGACGGCTTCCGCTTCCCATTCGGCGATTACTACGAAATGGATATTGACGAGCAAGGCACAAATCATTTCATCTTCGGCGAGGGCTACGACTACAACGCCCCCGGCTCCATTTGGTATACAAAGGGACCGTAATTAGTCAAAAGACCCTAAAGGCTCAGAAAACCTTTAGGGTCTTTTTTTGGGAGCCTGATCACACGCGGGAGTCTCAATGCCCACAAGATTGACCCATCAGCTAAGAGCGTTTATCGCGTCCCAATTGCAGAAGTTGAACGCATACTTAGAGAACGAAAGAACGCGGGAAATCAGCCAAGCAGAAAATAACGAGACTGCCCTTGCCATCACGGTAGCAGTGATCATCTTCCTGTTGGCAGGACGACCTCGCTAGAAAACGAAGCGCCCCGTTTCAAGACGGGGCGCCCATCGTTGACCATCCGGTCATAAAAGCAGTTGCACCTTTACAACCGAATAGTTAGGGAGCCTGATGGGTTTCGAACCCACAACATCTACAGCCACAGTGTAGCGCTCTGCCGTTGAGCTACAGGCTCCGTGTGCCTTGTGCCTGCCCTGATGATTTTTGGGGAAGCGGCGAGATTATATCATCTGAATTTATGCCAAACAAGGCTAGGGATTCATCGCGTCCACGATCAACTCACGCCCAATGTGCTCGGCGAGCCGCGCGTTATCTTCCTCGACAAGCACAACGATGACAATGGGCGTTCCCTGCCAATTGCCCGGTGTGCCGGCAAGAAACCATGTCACGGATGTCTCGCCCTCGGTTGCCTTACCTAAGTGCGACCAATAATTCTTGCCCTCGGCGAGAAACATCGCAGACGCTTCATCCGCCGTTTCAGCCTGCATCGCCTCAAGAGGGGTTCCCAAAGCTGGGAGTATGACCCATCCCTCCGCTGGCGTATTCACTGCGGATGTAATGCTGGGCGCGGGAATGATGCCATGATTGCTCAACGCCGCGGACGCCAAAGCCATTTGCAATGGCGAAA
>Ga0247727_10002467_pt1 | contig 42287 bp, 29 predicted proteins | sample WisWelCaveWW1625_FD_202498 | JGI IMG/M metagenome (GOLD analysis project Ga0247727, IMG submission 202498) | Biofilm microbial communities from Wishing Well Cave, Virginia, United States - WW16-25 | ecosystem: Environmental > Aquatic > Deep subsurface > Groundwater > Cave microbial mat | place...
CCGAACCAGCTCGAGCTCGATCCCCGTTTTCCCCGTCAGGATCTCGGCGGAGCCGTTCTTCTGGTGCGGCAGATAACGCGGATGCCAGGCCGTGAGCAGGACCGGTCGATGTCCCGGGATCCGCACGCGGAAGTCGCCGGACTGCCAGTCGTCGAGCCTCTGCACCAAGAGCGGCGCCGAACCGGGGTCCTGGGCATGCTCGGGGAGAAACGTGCGAACCTCGGCAAAGCGCAGCCCTTCCCCGGGGGGACCGATGACCCTGCCGCACACCCAGGCACAGCGCGATAGATCGAGCGTGACCTGTCCCTGGTCATCGCCTCCCGACACTTCGACCGCTTCCGAGCACAGGCCGCTCGTCCGGTCTCCAACCCGGTAGCGCCCGGCGGGCAAAGGCTCGGTCCGGTACGACCAGCGTTCGGCCTTGCTCTCCTCGAAGATCTTGGTCGCCTGGTTCCATTGCCAGCTTGCGCCGTCTTCCTGCAGTTCCTGGACCAACACGCGGAACGAGCGGTCCGGCGGCGGTACCACGAAGATCCGGAGTCCGGCCGCCGGTTGGAGATCGACCCGATGGATCTCAGGTCCGTCGCGAGGCTGCGTTCGCAGGGCGATCTTCTCGGACAGGAAGCCTTCGGCCAGGAGCGTGATCTCGACGGGCCCGTGCTGGTGCTCGGGATGAAGCTTCACCACCAGCTCGCCCGTCTCGGGATGTTCCACTGCCACCAGCCGCCGGCCGCCTTCCTGTGCCAGCCGGTAGCGCGCGGGCAGACGCATCTCGCCGTCGATGTGAACGCGCAGGAGCGCCTCGACCTTCGCATCCGCGGCGTACTCGAGGATGAACGGCCCGTTCAACAGATCGAGAGTGCCCGCCTTCGTTCGAGGATCGGGCGGAGTGCAACCCAGAAGGTCCAGGCGGACCTCCATCCGTCCGGCATGCAGATCGTCCGCTCGAAACCGGCCTTCGCCGCTCGTCTGTCCCACGACCGGACAGAAAGTGTTCTCCGGATTCATCTGGACGAAGATTCCGGGCAGAGGATCACCGGTGGAATCCCGGACGACGACCTCGGCGGAGCGCGGCTTGAAGAAGGACGTCGACTCTCCCACGACCGCCGAATCTTCCGTGAAGAGTCGCGCGAGCGATCCATCCGGAGACACCGCAATCCCTTGAAAGGTCGCCGGAAAGTCGGTCTCGACCACGATCTCAGCGGACGCCATTCGAGCGCTGGGAGGAAATGGATCGGACCATCCCTCCAGCAGGGACTCGGCAACGCGGACCTCGAGCGGCGTGCCCTCGAGGGGCGCGGCAACCTCTCCGGCGATCAACGGAAAAATCAGGGTTCGTCGGGCGCAGCGCCGCAAGGAGAGATGCAGCTCATTGTCCGTCGGCGAGGGCTGCGCCGTCGCCCAGGGACCGTCGCCGGACTCCTCGTCGGCTGCGAATCCGGAAGCGCGTGCATGGACCCGCAGCGCCGCCCTGGGCAACAATCCGTGGATGACGAGACGGCCCTTTTCATCCGTGCGGGTCTCCACCAGCACAATCTCGCGATACGGGCGGACGTAGGCTTCTCCCGCGCCGAACACGTTCGTCTCCACGCGAAACATCTCCTCCATCACGCACACCTCTGCGCCCGGGAGCGGGAGCAAAGTGTCTGCCTCGCAGACCAGGACATCGAGCCGCCGCTCCGTGCAGAGCTCGACGTGAACCTGGGCATCGACTTCCCTGTCCAGGAACAGCGCCTTCTGGCCGACGCGCTCCCCTTTCCAAGCGCGGACGTGGACGTCTCCCAGAGGAATCCCGGTGAAACTCGCGATCCCCTCCTCGTCGGTGGTCCCGACCCCGCACGGAAGACGAGTGATGCCGGATTCAACCCGCAGATTCACCCCGAACGAGATCTCTCCCTGGTCCTTGACGCTCACCGCGATGGCGCGCGCAGGGACGAGCGCGAGCGTGCCGCAATCGTGCGTATCGGGACAGGGGCGCAGCGAACGCTCCCACACCGATCGAGTCCACTCGAATCCGAACACCGCGGCCCGGCCATTCCGGTCCTGCGCATGGATGCACAGAAGGCTGGCGACGTAGGTTGGCTGGAAGGCCGAGAGCGCGACGACGAAGCGCCCATCGGCGAGGCTGCTAGAGACGATCGTCCTGCGATCCGGCAGGAAACAGACGATGGACGCGCCCGCGACCGGCCGGCGTTCTTCGTCGACCAGGCGCCCGATGACGCGACACTCGGGCCTCTCTGGTTCCGGAGGCCCCGGCACCTCCAAAGACTCGGAATCGTCCGGGGAACGGAGGCGCGATACGTCCTCGATCGATCCATGAACGGCTGCACGAACGCCGTCGCCTCCCGACGCTCCCCCGGACGGCGCATGCAAATCGTCCGTCGCCGAGGAATGTCCAAGCGCGACCAAGTTCTCGCCGCCCGAGGTGAAGCCGCCCCTCACCAGCCACGCGGCGAAAACGAGCAATGTCGCCACGGCTGCGATCCAGGCGCAGAGCAGCCACGCAGAAGCATTTCGCGGGCGTTTCATCGCTCGACTCGAGTTCCGAGGGGACGCGGAATTCGTTGAGAAAGATACCCGCCACCTCGTCGAAGAGTCCTCTGATCAGCGAAGGACGAGATCGATCGCGGCGAGGAGCAAGGGCGCGATGCCGATCACGCGCACGGGCAGCGAAGAGAAGCGAAAGGAGGACTCCGCGGCCGGAACGAGGCGGCGGGGGGGGACAGTGGCGATGAACAGCGCGAGCAATGTGGCGAGCCAGTGGGACACGATCCTGGCACTCAAGGAACCGCTGGCCTTGCCGACGATCAGGCAAGACCCGATGGCGACGAACAGGGTCAAGAGCGTCAGGAGCACGCCGCGCGGCCGGATCTGCTCGCGAGAGCACAGGCCCTCTGCGACGTAGGCCACGACGCTGACGGCGAAAAATGTCGCCAGGCCAAGAAGACAGCGCCGGGCCGGCTCCGAGAAGTCGAGGATGGGACTCCACAGTTGGGAGAAAGGCGGGGCCTTCATCGCCAGCAGCAGGCACAACATCCAACCCATCAGGCAGAAACGGAAATGGGGTGTGCGCAGCCGCTCTGCCACCAGCGCCGGCGCGCACAGCACGAGGAGGAGCAACGACGGGCCCAGGTAGGCGCCGCCGGCCCACGCCATCGATTCGGAGGAGGATCTCCCAGTGGAAGGAGCGGCCGCCTCGAGACCGTGTGGTTCGATCACGAACCAGAAAAGATGCGTCGCTCCTGCCTCCAGCACGGCGCGGACGAACACCGCGACCAGCAGACCCGCCAGGCCCGCCATCCACAGATCGGCGTGCACCAATGAGCGCTGGGAGCGACGCGACGGATGAAGCGACAAGAGCCTCTGAGGGTGGTCGCGCGCAAGGGCCAGCAGCTCGTGAGCCACGACGACGAGCGCGACCAGCACGATCGCTGCAATCACGGAAGTCGTCGGAAGAACGGATGAACCTTGGGTTTGAAGGGAGGTCACCGCGGCGCCCTCCGCGCTCGAGCTCCTCACTGGGATCAGGGGAAGGACGAGCCAGGGACAGGCGAGCGTCAGGGCGAGGTCGCGCGCGGAGGCTAGAACTCGCGACGACGGTTGCAGCCACCACTGCATCAGTGCAAACAGGACGGCGAACGAGTACATCCCTGCGAAGCAAGAGCGCTCGGAGAAGCAGGCTGTCGCCACCAGGACCAAGCCGGCGCCGAGCGCAAACCACCGTTGCCCGGCGGCGACGCGCTCGAGGCCGAGCATCACAAAGGGCAACGCCGCAACCGCCGCCGCGGCCTGGCTTCCGACCTCATGTCCGGGAAAAGTTGCGAGCGCGAACAGGCCCGCCGCGGCCACGGCGGACCGAACGGTCCCCACGCGCTGCGCCGCGAGCAGTCCGGCCCCCGCCGCGGCGATCGCGAGGAACAGGGTCAGGCACTCCCGGGTGTTCACGAAAGAAGCCAGCATCGCCCCCAAGAATGTCTTCATCGAGAGCCCTGTCGCTACGCTGACGGAAGGACATGAACCCGCCCCTGCTCTCCAACGCTGGCCTGCTGATGCGGGTCGCAGTGATCGCCTATTCGATCATGGCGCTCTCGGGGCTCGCGTTCCTGTGGCTTCAAGGCGAGCTCGCGCGCCTGTACCCCGTTTGCGGCTCGCGCCTTGGCGCGCTGGGCATCGCCGATGACTTCCTGGGCAACGTGGGCCTGGGCATGTGGATCGGCGTGGTCACCGTCATTTTGTCCGACCACACCCTGACCCGCTCTCGAGCAGGCCACTTTCTACAGGAGAGATTCAGCGAGGCGCTCGAGGGGCTGAGACCGGGTCAGGCAGTGGCGCTCGCGGTTCTCAGCGGAATCGGCGAGGAGCTCTTGTTCCGCGGCCTTGTCCTGATCGCCCTCGCCCACTGGCTCTCGCCCGCGGCGGCTCTAATCACGAGCTCCCTGGTCTTCGCCGCCGTGCACGTCGGCCCCGATCGCCGCTTCATCTGGTGGACGGTCTTCGCCTTCCTGATGGGCCTCTTGCTCGGCTCTCTGTACCTTGCGACCGGAAGTCTGCAGGCTCCGATCGTCCTTCATGCCACCGTCAACGGCCTCAACCTCGTCCGCGAGAGCTGGCAGCAGAGGCTGGCAGGATTTGGGGAAGGTCGGGCGGGCCGCTAATCTCACGGCCGTCGCGAGGGGCCTCGGGAAGGCGCGCACGAGCGGCGGAGCGTGTCATGAACAGAGCGCAGTTCGTCGGCGCTGACATCCTCTCGATGCGCGATTTCGACAAGAATCAGATCCTCACCCTGCTCGAGGTCTGCAAGGAATTCGAGCGCGTCCAGGGGCCCATCCTGCAAGGCAAGATCCTCGGCTCGTTCTTCTTCGAGCCCTCCACCCGCACTCGCTTGAGCTTCGAATGCGCGATGAATCGCCTGGGCGGCCGGACGATCGGTTTCGCGGAGGCACAGTCGACCTCCTCGTCCAAAGGCGAATCCCTGTGGGACACGATCAAGGTCGCGGAGAGCTACTGCGACATCATGGTCCTCCGCCACCCGCAGGAGGGTGCGGCGCGCCTGGCGGCCGAGGCCTCGGCGATCCCCGTCATCAACGGCGGCGACGGCGCCAATCAGCATCCCACCCAGACCCTGCTCGACCTGTACACGATCCTGCGGCGCGCCGGCCGCATCGACCGCCTCAAGGTGGCGATGGTCGGCGACCTCAAGTACGGTCGCACGGTCCACTCCCTGATCCGCAGCCTCGCGCTGTTCCAGTGCAGCTTCTGGCTGGTGTCGCCGCCCCCTCTCAGCATGCCCGAGGATTTCCTGGAGGACCTCGCCGACCAGGGCGCGGAGTGCGAGGAGGTGACCGACCTCGGCGACGTCGACTCCGACCTCGACATCCTGTACGTCACGCGCATCCAGCGCGAGCGCTTCCCTGACCCGCTCGAGTACGAGCGGGTGCGCAACGCCTACGAACTGACCGCGAATTCCGTCGAGCGGTTCGAGAGCCGCCTGACGATCATGCATCCTCTGCCCCGCAACACCGAGCTGGATCGAAGCCTCGACCAACACCCGGGTGCCGCGTACTTCGACCAGGTGAAAAACGGAGTTCTGGTGCGCAAGGCCATCCTGGCCCTCTTGTTGGGAGCGGTCTCCGAATGAAGCGCATGGCGGCGGCCAAGGCCAAGGAAGACTCGATGACGGACGAGCAGGTTCACCGCAGCGAGCGCAAGCTGCAGGTCAGCGCGTTGCGCTCCGGGACGGTCCTTGATCACCTGAGCGCAGGCTCGGCCCTGCGGACCCTGCAGCTCCTCAAGCTCGACGCCGACGCCACCGTCCTGGTCGGAGTCAACCTGCAGAGCAAGAGGCTCGGTCGCAAGGATCTGATCAAGGTCGCCAATCGCGAGCTCACGCCCGAGGAGATCAACACCGTCGCCTTGCTGTCTCCGCATGCCTCCCTGAGCATCATTCGCGAGTTCGAGGTGGTCACGAAGATGGAGGTCCGCATTCCCGCGGTCATCGAAGGCCTGATCCGCTGCGTCAACCCTGCGTGCATCACCAAGGGCCAGCGCGACCTCTCGCGCATCCTCACCCTGCAGACCGACCCGTTGAAGCTGCGCTGCTACTACTGCGAGCGTTCCTTCCCTGGCACCGAGCTCGAGTTCATCTGACTTGATTCCGGCACCGGATGATCGAAGCCGGCAGGACAGAACGAAGACCGCCGAGGTCACAGGGCCTCCGGATTCCAGGTGTGCGTTTCACTGCGGGCGTGCCTGCACCATGCGTAGAGGGGACGATCCGTTGAGCAGACAAGGAGCACCACCATGGCGTTTTTCAGATGGGAGTTCCGATTCCTCGCGATGCTGATCCTCGTGAACCCGCCGCTGTCGGCGCAAACCAGCCGATCGCTCGACTGGAAAAAGATCGACGCGGCGATCGGCGCGAAAGGCGCGATGACCGAGACGGAAAACGTCTACAAGGTCACCTTCCCGAGGAGCGACGTGCCCATCTCGGTCGACGGCCGAACGATGGAGCCGTTCCTGGGCTTTACTTCGTGGGTGGCCTTTCAGCCGGGCGTCACCGCGGAGTGCGTCCTGATGGGAGACCTTGTTCTGTTCGAGGACGAAGTCAACCCTGCGATGAGTGCCGCGCTGTCCGCCGGGGTGCAAGTCACGGCCTTGCACAACCACTTTTTCTTCGACTCGCCGAGGGTCTACTTCATGCACCTTGGCGGTGAGGGAAAGGCCGAAGACCTTGCCGCAGGCGTCCGAAGCGCCCTGGACGCCGCGCAGGTTTCAAGGTCAAGGAGTGCGCAACCGCAGACATCTTCCGGCCTGGCCCCCGTGCCCGAAACGAGCTCGATTCCAGCCGAGATCGTCGACGTCATTCTGGGTGTGAAGGGACAGGTGAAGGACGGCATGTACAAGGCGGTGATCGGGCGGAGCGTCACGATGACCGCCTGCGGCTGCACCGTTGCGAAGGACATGGGAGTCAACACCTGGGCGGCGTTCGCGGGAACGCAGGAGCGCGCGTTGGTGGACGGCGATTTCGCCGTGTTGGAGGGCGAGCTTCAGGTCGTCTTGAAGACTCTGCGCAGTGCCGGGATCAACATCGTGGCCATTCACCACCACATGGTCGGCGAGACGCCGCGAATGCTGTTTGTTCACTACTGGGGCACAGATACCGTCGAGAATCTCGCCCGTGGCGTGAAGTCAGCGCTCGAGGCACAGCGGGCCGTCGACCGATCGAAACGCGATTGATGGCACGACTCAACCCATCGCGCGACAGAGGAGAGTCAGCGGGAGTCAACATTCCCGGCGCGAAAGGATTCTGGCAGAATACTGCGCCTTTTGGGTCCTTCGGAGAAGCGTGAGGCGCACGGCGAGGTTGCGACCGGCGGAGCCAGGGCGCCACGCACGGTCCGACTGCGGGCGCGAGCGCCCGAAGGACGAATAAGGCTGTGTGCTCGCCGTTGCGGATCCAGCCAGGGTCGCGATCCAGCCGACCCGGAGAGAGGGTGCCCCATGGTTCTCGTGGACACGAAATCCCGAGTCGTGATCGATGGCTACGACCTCGGCGCGGAAACCGGCCGACTGCGCTTCGACGACGTCGTGGTCGGGGACATGAGGCTCAACCGCGGCAGCGCGCGCGTCGACGTCACCTCGACGATGAACTCCGCTCGGCTCGAGCAGGCCAGGAATGCGCACGACCAGTCGATCTTCCCGACGACGGTGAGCCCGGAGTCTCCGGTGCTCGAGCTGGGATATCCGCAGTGCGGCCCCTTCGTGCGCTGCGAGGCGGGCGTCTACTTCGACGCCTACCTGGGTGTCGCGCAGAAGCTGCTCGACGAGCACCACCCGGCCTTCCAGAAGATGCTGCAGGTGCTCGCGCAGAATCAGCTCTTCCTGCGCCGCGAGATCAACACCGACGACTACCTGAGCTCGCGCCCGGGCGTCGAGGGCCTGCGAACGCCGCAGGATCTCGCCTCGCTGCTCGACGCCGAGGCGGCGCGCGCCTTTCCTCGCAAGTCGCCCTTCAAGTGTTTCCTGAGCAACAGCGGCAGCGAGGCCACGGAGGCGGCGATCAAGCTCGCGCAGCGCGTCAAGCACGGACGGCTCCTGGAACGCTACGGTTCACAGGTCGAGGCCGAGCTGATGCGCCAGCTCGGGATCCCGGTGGTCGAGTTCTTCCGCAGGAAGGAAGGGACGATCCTATACGACGACTATCCGATGTTCGTCCTCGCCTGCGAGAACGCATTCCACGGCCGCACGCTGGGCGCGCTGCAGACGACGTTTTCCAAGTCGGTTCACAAGATGGGTGTGTCGACTCCACGGTGGCATCGCCACATCCCGTTCAACGGTCAACCCGAGGATCTGGCGCGTCTGATCGACGATCGTCCGCTGCCGCGGATCCTCGAGGCGGACGGCGGAATCTGCGAGGTGATCGCCTCGGGCAGGATCCCCAGGGACCTCGCGGCACTGTTCCTGGTCGAGCCGTTCCAGGGCGAGGGCGGCTATCGCCTCGCCGACGCCGCATGGCTCAAGTCCTTGCGGCGCACCTGTGACCAATTCGAGATCCTGCTCCTCGCCGACGAGATCCAGTCGTTCGGCCGCACCGGCACCACGTTCCTGATGGAGCAGATGGGGGTCGAGCCGGACATCGTCACCCTCGCCAAGGCCTGCGTGGTCGGCATCACTCTGGCGCGCGCGGAGCTCACCCGCTATCTGCCGCACGGATGGCACGCCAACACCTGGGGCGGCGGCAAGATCTTCGACAACTTCTTCGCCTGCACGACGATCGACACCTTCCTCAACTATCGAGACCCGGTGTTCGAAGGGCGAGGCTATCGCGATAACGTGCGCATCAAGGGCGAGTACCTGCGCTCGCACTTCGCCTGGCTGCGGGACCGGCACAGCGATGTTTTCGTCGACTTCTCCGGCCTGGGCTGCATGTTCGGCATCACCGTGCGCCGCCGCGAGGAGATCATCGAGACCTCCTGGCGCCGCGGCCTCAAGCTCCTTCCGTGCGGCCAGAAGGGCGAGGAGTCGCGCATCCGCCTCCTGTTCCTCGCAGACGTCCTCACCCGGGAGATCGACGAGTTCGCGCGCGTTTTCGATCAGGTGCTCGCCGAGGTTGAGAGCGCGCCTCCGCGGTAGACCGTGGCCGCAAGAATCCCCGGAAGGACGCAACTCGTTGCCTCAAGGCCGCTAGCAATCGGTTTCAGAGGCTCCGCGCAGTCGACACTGTTCACGCATGAAGCGGGCCAGGTTTTTTCTAGAGGTGCCGCGTTGCGGCACCTACGGCCGCTGCGCGGCCGGGCTCGCCCTTCGGCAGAGCCCTCGCCCGGATCATGCATGATCCGGGCTAGAATGGGGGCGCCCGTCAGAGCAACAACCAATCGCCTTCACAAAGCCCTGGGCTCAGCACCGGTCGCGGAACCGCTCTTCTTCCGAGGACACGACATGTGTGGCTTCATCGGTCTGATCGCGCCTGAGGGACGGCACGTCATCACCGAGATCTATGACGGGCTGATCTCGATCCAGCACCGGGGTCAGGACGCCGCGGGCGCCGTTACCTACTCCGGCCGGTTCAACGTCAAGAAGGGCAACGGCCTGGTGCGCGACGTGTTCGAAGAGAAGCACATGAAGCGCCTGCAGGGGCGCCTGGGGATCGGCCACGTGCGCTATCCGACGGTGGGGGACGGCAGCGCCGACGACGCCCAGCCATTCCTTGTCACCTCGCCGTTCGGCATCGCGTTGGCGCACAACGGCAACCTCACCAACTTCGCGGACCTCAAGACGGAGCTGACCAAGCGCGACCATCGCCTGGTCGACTCCAACTGTGACGCGGAGGCGATGCTCCAGGTTTTTGCCCACTCGCTGGCGCAGGTCACGATGGAACGTGACCTGAGTGACGACGCGGTGTTCCAGGCGGTCGGCGACGTCTTCGAGAGGTGCCTGGGAGCCTATTCCACAGTGATGATGATCGCCAACTACGGCCTGGTTGCGTTCCGCGATCCCAAGGGGATCAAGCCGATCATCTTCGGCGAGCGCCAGGAGGGCTTCGAGAAGTCCTACTGTGTTTCCTCCGAGTCGGTCGTTCTCGACCTCCTCGACTACCACCGGACGTCGAACCTGCTCGCGGGCGAGGCCGTGATCTTCAAGATGGACGGAACGGTCGCTCGCCGGCAGATCCGCCATGATCCTCACCACCCCTGTCTGTTCGAGTGGGTGTACTTCGCGCGCCCCGACTCGTTTCTCGACAAGGTCAGCGTCTACCAGACACGGATGCTTCTTGGCGAGAGGCTGGCGGAGGTCTGGCGCAAGACCGGGCTCAAGGCCGACGTGATCATTCCCGTGCCGGAGTCGGCGCGCGACGCGGCCATCGCGATGGCGCGCTGCCTCGGCATCAAGTACCGCGAGGGGCTGGTCAAGAACCGTTACATCGGGCGCACTTTCATCATGCCCGACAACCACAAACGCAGAGCGTCGATCCGCCACAAGCTGAACGCCATCCAGGAGGAGTTCGAAGGCAAGGACGTGCTGCTCGTCGACGACTCCATCGTCCGCGGCAACACGTCGCGGCAGATCGTGCGGATGGCGCGGAACGCGGGATCGCGCAAGGTCTACTTCGCGTCGTACTCGCCGCCGTTGCGCAATCCGTGCGTCTACGGCATCGACATGTCGACTCGCAACGAGTTCGTGGCCAAGGGGCGCAGCGAGGCCGAGATCGCGCGCGAGATCGGAGCCGACGCGGTCATCTACCAGTCGCTCCCGGACCTGGAAGCCTCCGTGCGGGCGAACAATCCCGAGCTCAAGCAGTTCTGCAACGCCTGCTTCTCGGGACGCTATCCGACCAAAGAGGTCACCCCCGAGCTGCTGCGGCGCATCGAGAACGAGCGTGAGCTGGTCCACCAGGGACACTGAGCAGCTCCGTTTCCTCGATCACGATCCGGACGGGTGAAGGTCGGTCGCCGCTCAAGTAACATCGTCCGCGCTCGCTGCACACGAGGCCTGCGCCAGGGCGAACCCAGGAGCGGAGAGTCCGGTCGATGAAATCCAACCCCCTTTTGTTGGTTGCGCTTCTCTCCGGCGGCTGCGCGACGAGCGCGCCGCTGTCGCTCAACAAAGCCGGTTCGCGCTTCATCGACTGCGACCAGGTGCGTCTGCATTACAAGGTCCTGGGGAGCGGAGAGCCGACGCTGGTGCTCGTCCACGGCTGGAGCTGCGACATGAGCCTCTGGCGCGAGCAGGTGAAGGGACTCGCGCCACTCCACCGGCTGGTCCTGATCGACCTTCCCGGCCACGGAAGCAGCGCCGCGCCGGCCGTCAATTACTCGCAGGAGAGGTTCGCTCGTGCCGTCGAGGCGGTTCTCCGGGAGGAGCACATCGACCACGCGTTCCTTGCCGGCCACAGCATGGGCACGCAGGTCATCCGGCAGTTCTACCGGCTGTTTCCCCTGAAGACCGATGGTCTGATCGCCGTCGACGGGTCCGTGCGCGCATTCTTCACCGACCCCAAGGCGGTCGACGCGTTCCTCGGACCGTTGCGCGGCGAGCAATTCGCGATGAACATGCGCGCACGCGTCGACGGGATCCTGACGCCGGTCAAGTCCGAGGCGCTGAAGGCGGAGGTTCGCGAGGTCATGACGCGCACCCCGCAGCACGTCGTCGTCAGCGCCGGAGAGGGAATGTTCGACCCGGCCATCTGGACGGACGATCCGATCGAGGTGCCGCTCCTGCTCATCCTGGCGAGGTCGCCTTTCTGGAACGATGAGTTCCGGGCCTATGTCGAGCGCCTCGCGCCGCAGGCCGACTACCGGGTGATCGACGACGTCAGCCATTTCCTGATGCTGGAGAAGCCCGAAACGGTCAACGCGATGATCGAGGAATTTGTCCGCCGACCGCGGTAGCGAGCGCTGCCGATTAGAGGGGTCCGGCCGCATCGCGGCCGCAGGTTCAGCGAAGCGGCATGCAGAAACAACCAGCGCAGGAAGCGGGTCGCCCGTCATTCCCGCTTTCGCGGGAATGACGGCAAGCAAACCTGCGAGGCGCGATCGTGCCGGATCGCCGCGATCCGGCTGCTGCACGGAACTTTCTTGCATCGCCGAGGTCTACTTCGCGATCGAAACGCCACCCGAGACCAGGAACGCGAGCGCCGTCGAGCTGTCCGCAGCGAGCGGCTTGACCTGCTCCAACGGCAGGATCAGGACATTGCCCGCGAAGTTGTACGACTGCGGCAGGTAGACGCAGACGTGATCGGCAAGGCCGAGGAAATCGAGGTCCTTGCGCGTCAGGAAACCGATGACCTTGACGTTGGATCCCGGGATGAGGGTGACAACCACGGGCTGATCGAAGCTCTTCTTGTCGCCGACGAACGCGCTGATCAGGTCGCGAAGAGCGTTGTAGAGGATCTTGACGAACGGAAGTTTGCGGAACACCAGGTCCGTCCAGGCCACGAGCGTCCGGAACAGGAACATCGAGCCCAGGAAACCGATCACGGTGATGAACACGAACGTTCCGAGGATTCCCGCGCCCGGAAACGTGAGCCAGGGAAACCGCTGCGCGACCGTCACGTCCAGCCAGTGGAAGAAGCTGTAGACGGCGAACATCGTTCCGCCGACCGGGAGCAGGATGATCAGACCCTGGAAGAAGTAACGCAGAATGCGCGTCATGCGGCCCCCTTTGGCGATCTCGACCAGGCTCTCGTGAGCCGGCGTCCCGGACACGTCGCAGATAGTAACCCGCACGAAAAGCATTCCGGGTCGCGCCAGGATCCCCTGGAAAGCCTTTCGGTCAGAGTGGGCCTCTCACGAATCGGGAGCCGAGGGTTGGATCCGGTGCCGGATCGACTTCAGGACAAAACACTTCCGTTCCGAAGCAGACTCGGTACCGCTGCGTCAGGCCCAACCGCCGGAGACGGAATGCAGGCGACGGACAATCCTCAAGCCAGGAGCGCCCTCGAGCTTCCGGACTTGCCCGAGTACAAGGGATACCGGATCCTGAAATCCCTCGTCCTGTACGGCGAGATCGGCTCGGGTGATTGCGGCACCATGTACCGCGGCCGATTCTTGAACCTCGGGATCGACGTCGCCGTCCGGCACCTCAACCCGAAGTTCATGAGGGTGGCCCGAGACTTCGCCGCACAATTCATGTCGAGGTTCAAGGAAGCGGCCGTCCCGACGCACACCGGCTTCGTCAATGTCTATGAATGCCTCGAGCACGCCGAGCACCTGTTCGTAGTCTCCGACTATGCCGACGGCGAGAGCTGCTTCGAACGAGTCCGGCGCAAGCGCAGTCTGCCCTTCGAGGAAGCCAAGAGGATCGGCCTGGAGATCGCGCGGGCCATCAGCGCGGCGCATAGCTGGGGAGTGATCCACGGCAATCTCCATCCCGCGAACGTGCTGATCGCCGCGAGCGGCGACATCAAGATCACCGACCTGGGTCTTTATCCGATCCTGCGCTCGATCCTCGGCTACTCCGGCAGCCTGCTGCTTCCGATCCGTTCGGAGTACCGGCCTCCCGAAGACGCTCCGGACCGGGGCGCGGACGTCTTCGCGGTGGGCGCCACGTTGTATTTCCTCCTGACCGGTCGTCATCCGATCGCATCCGATCCGCTGTCGGAAGAACCGCCGGCGCCCGATGCTCCGCCGCGGCCGCCGACGGACCGCTTTCCCGAGCTGAAGAAGCTCTCCGCAGGGCCGGCCGCGCCCCTTGCAACGGTGATCGAACGCGCCACGAGCAGGGAACCTGCCGAGCGCTACGCGAACGCGACGGAGCTGCTGCACGAGCTCGAGAAAGCCTGCGGTCCGTGCGACTTCAGCTTGAAGGATCCGGAAGCCGGCACCTGCTCGCCGCAGCGCTTCCGCTACAAGACTCCGCAAGTGGAGACTCTGTCGGAGATTCGCGAGTTCCTGGTCGAAGCGCAGCAGAGCAGCACGCCGGCTCAGGATCCCATCCCATTCGCTCTGCCTCTCAACAAGAAACGCCTCCGGGCGCTGAATCTCTTCCTGCTCCTGATCGTGCTCGTCCTGGTCGCGCTCGCCGGGTTCGTGTTCCTCGTCCCCCAGGGAGAGCCGTGGAAGGAAAAGACCCTGGAGCAGTGGCGGCACCTGAAGGAGCAGGGATGGTCCTTGCTCGACCGCTTGAAACCTCGCAGACCGGTCGCGGCTCCCCCCGAACTCTCCGTCAACTTTCCCGAGGATGGCGCGATCCTGCCGCCGGGCACGGTGACGGTGTTCGGAAGGATTCAAAGCTCGTCCCAGGCAAGCGTGCTGGTCAACGCAGTCCAGGCGGTCACGACGGGTGCGCAATGGAGCGCGGACGTGCCGATCCGGAAAGAGACCACGACGATCCAGGTGGTCGCAGTCGACGCCGCCGGACTGAGGAATGAGGTGATCCGAAGAGTCGAATGCGGTCGCAGCGTGAGCTGGGCCAGGGCCAAGATGGGAACTGCGTGCGACCCTCATTTCAAGCTGCCCCAGGAAGTCATCCACGAGGACAGCGGGATCGAGCTGGTGTTCATTCCTCCAGGAACGTACGACCGCGGCGCGGTTCCGACCGACGTCGAGGCGCAAAAGGACGAGCTGCCGCGCCACACCGTGACGATCGAGAAGCCGTTCTACCTTGGTCGGTACGAGGTGACGAATGCGCAGTTCCGCCGCTTTCGGGCGAGCCACCGCGGCGGCTCCACCCGCGGCCTGACGCTGGACGATGACCGCATGCCGGTGACGATGGTGCCGTGGAACGACGCGGTCGCCTACTGCGAGAAGCACGGCTTTCGCCTGCCGACCGAAGCGGAGTGGGAATACGCCTGCCGCGCCGGGACGCAGACCCGCTATCCGTGGGGCGATGAGGCCGCTGACGGCGCGGGCTTCGCCAATGTCTTCGACAAGAGCGGAGCGCGACTGGGCTACTCCTGGGATTCATTCTCGTTCGACGACGGCGCCGCGGTGGCCAGCCCCGTCGGCCGCTACCGTGCCAATCCATTCGGCCTGCAAGACATGGTCGGAAACGTCTGGGAATGGTGCGCGGACGTATACGACGTCAACGCCTACCAGACGTTTGCCAGCGGTAGCGTCGCGGGCGCGGCAAAGGTGCGCGTTCTGCGCGGCGGCTCCTGGTACGACCGTCCGCGAAACTGCCGGATCTCGACTCGCAACGGCGGTGATGCCTCCCTGCGCACGTCGTTCGTCGGCTTTCGGGTCGCACACGACCCGTGATGCAGCCCGCCGGAAACCCCGACGGATCGCAGGCAGTCCCCGGCAAAGCGCACGATCTACCTGGACGAATGCATATTGTGCGGGAAGTAACGTACCCCTGAAACCCGCAAGAGCCAAGAAGAGGCTCGGACGGGAACGACGGCCTTGAGACGCGAGCATTCCTGAATGATCGTCGAGCTGCTCAGGAGCCACGCCGGCGAGCCGCAGTCCTTGCAGCCGTGCACCTCATTCCTGGTCGATCGAAGAGTCGCGATCGATGCGGGATGCCTCGGCCACTCGCTGTCGCCGGCGAGACAGTCCTCGATCGAGCGCGTGGTCCTCACTCACACGCACGCCGATCACGTCGCGTCGCTTCCGATCTTCATCGCGGAGGTCTTTCCGGCTCTGCGGGCGCCATTCGAGGTCCATGCGACCCGGGAGACGCTCGATGTCCTGAGACGCCACGTGTTCAACGGCTCGATCTGGCCCGACTTCGAGACGATTCCCCTGAAGGGCTCCGCCGAGCCGTCGATGAGGTTCATGCCGCTCGAGGCGCGCAGGAGAACGCGCGTCGGCCATCTCTGGGTCACGGCGATCCCGGTGAATCACACCGTGCCCACGGTCGGACTTCTCGTCGACGACGGACAGAGCGCGGTCGCGTTCACCGCCGACACCTACTCCACTTCCGAGCTGTGGGAGGCCGCGCGCAGCCTGCGACACCTCAAGTGCGTCTATGCCGACGTCTCCTACAGCAGCGATCAGGACGAGCTGGCGCGAACGGCGCTGCATCACACGCCGGCCTCCCTGCTCGCCGATCTCGAGCACCTGTCGCGGCCCGACGTGCAGGTGCTCGCCGTCCACCTCAAGCCATCGTTCCGCGAGCGAATCGTCGCCGAGATCGATGCGCTCGGCAGACAGGACCTCGGCGTCGCGGCCATCGGTCGCGAGTACACCTGGTGAGGACGGAGCGACCGTTGAAGGCGCTCGCGATCCTGTGCCTGCTCCTGTTCCTGAGCGGCGCCGCGGGCCTCTCGTACGAAGTCGTCTGGCTGCGCCTGTTGTCCAACGTGATCGGCTGCTCGGCCGCCGCCACCTCCGCCACTCTGGCCGTGTTCATGCTGGGAATGGCGCTCGGCTCGCTGCTCCTCGGGTGCAAGGCCGACGATCGCCGCCGGCCGCTCCTGTGGTACGCGGTTCTGGAGGCGTTGATCGGCCTGTGCGCCCTCCTCCTGCCCGCGGCGCTGACCCTGGTCAAAACCGTCGATGCGCGCGCCTCCCTGCATCTCTCGCCCTCGATGCTGCTGATCGTCCGTACGGCGCTTTCTTCGGCGATCCTGTTGCTGCCCACGTTCTTGATGGGCGGGACACTTCCCGCGGTCGCCGCTCACTGGTCACGCCGCTCGGGCTCCGGTGCGGGGTTCTCGTTCCTGTACGGCGTGCACGTCGTGGGTGCGTCGGCGGGAACTCTCCTCTCAAGCTTCGTGCTGATCCCGGGCCTGGGACTTTCCCTGACCAGCCAGGCCGGTGCCCTGGTCAACGGGCTGGTCGCCGCAGTCGCCGCCGTCGTGGCCACGCGGACCCGCGGGAGCTTTTCGAATGCGGTGGTCAATCCGCCAGAGATCGCCGGGGCGAGCCAAGGATTGTCCGGCAGCCGGCTGTTCCTGGCGACGGCCTTTCTGTCCGGCCTGGTGCTGCTGGGCGCGGAAGTCATCTTCGTACGCACGCTGGTGATGTCTCTGTCGGCGAAGGTGCATTCATTCGCCCTGATGCTGTGCGTGTTCCTGCTCGCGCTGAGCCTTGGCAGCTTCATCGCCGGAAGGATCCCGGCGCATCGCATGAACCGGGCAGGCACGATGGCGCTGATCCTGGGTCTCTCCGCGCTCGGCATTCTCGCCGCGCGCGAGGCGCCGTTGCGGCTCGCACAGCCGATCATGGTGAAGGCCTTCGCGGCCGGCGGCGTGACGGCGGGGGAGTACCTCGGCATCAGCCTGCTTCTCTCGCTCGTGTCCCTGGTGCCGCTTGCCGTGCCCATGGGCGTGGTGCTGCCGCTGACGTTGCGCGTCCTCGGCTTTCAAGGTCGCACGGGGAGCAACGTCGGAAGAGTCCTGTTCTTCAACACGGTCGGATCGGTCCTCGGCCCGCTGGCAGCGACTTATCTCCTCGTCGAGCACCTGGGGCTGCAAGGAAGCCTCTACGCCCTGGCGGTCCTGGTCCTGTCGTTCGCATTCCTCTGGCTGCTCCAGGGTTTCGAGGAAGACGCTCCGGCGCGACCGGTGGCTGCGATCGTCACGGTGGCGCTGGCGATCGGCGGAATCGTCCTTTCCCCGCCGCGGATCGGTGGCACTCCCAGGCTCGACTGCACTCTGTTCGGGAAGGCCGAGTTGCTCGGTGTCGCCGCGCCGCGCATCGACCACCATCGCGAAGGCGCGACGGCAACCGTCAGCGTCGTGAGCGAGGGTGGGGACCGGCGGCAGATCCGGCTGGACGGATTCGAGGCGGCCGGCACGCCGGAATCCGGGCGCCAGCGCTACCAGTACATGCGTTTCATGGCGTACCTGCCCTCGCTCCTCTGTCCGAGGGACCGGCTGGAGCACGGCCTCGTCATCTGCTGCGGCACGGGCACCACCGCGGGAACGCTGCTGCAGGTCGTCGGCGAGGTCGAGCTGGTCGACCTCCACCCCGAGGTCCTCGAATGCCTGCCCTGGTTCGAAGACGTCAACCGTCGGCTTCATCAGGAGCCTCGCTGCGTCAAGATCGCCGACGACGGTCGCGCGCACCTTCGCCGGCGCGAGGATCACTACGACGTCATCACGCTCGAGCCGATGCCGCCCCAGCACGCTGGCATGACCCAGCTCTATTCGGTCGAGTTCTACGAGGATTGCCGCCGCGCGCTCAAGCCCGGCGGAGTGGTGTGCCAGTGGCTGCCTTACCATCTGGTCAGCCGCGAGCAGGCTCTTTGGATCACCAAGGCGATGGCGGAGGTGTTCCGGACGGTGCAGGTGTGGGAGCATCGCAAGACCGGGATTCTCATCGGCAGCAACGGCGCGGAGCTCGAGATCCGGGAGAGCCGGCTCGCAGAGTGGCTGGAGTCACCCGAGCTGCGACGGGACTTCGAGGAGCTGCAGATCCTCGATCTCGAGGATCTTGTTCTCGACTACCTGTGTGATGCGCGCGATCTGGCGGCCGAGCTGCAGGATGTGGACAGCATCCGCGACGACCGTCCGAGCCTCGAGTACGGAGAGGTCGGCTACGGGCTGTCGCTGCGCACGGCCGAGGAGGAGGCGGCGGTGCGCGAGCCGTTCGTGCGCGCCCGGATGGGCGCGCGGCCGCCGCTGAGCGATGCGGGCGCGGAGCACATGGCGATCGCGCTCGAGTTTCGCGCCGTCTCCGTCAGCGGCTACGTCTCCTACCTCGAGCACCTGAGTCGTTTCGAGGAGGCGCTCGAGCTGATTCGAGCAGAGGTCGAGACGGACCCGAGGCTCGCCGATCATCCGTCGATTCGCGCCGCACGCGCCGCACTCGAGCGCGCGACGAAACGCGGCGGGCCTTGAGCGGGGGGAGATACGCTGGGTGAACGCTGGCCGTCATTCCCGCGAACTCTTCTCCATCATTCCCGCCTTCTCGGGAATGACGGCCAAAGATCGCGCATGGATCGAAAAATCTGGGTTGGGGTACGGTCCTGGCTGTGAGCCGGGCGCAGGTACGATGACGCCATGCTGGATGAGAAACGGATCGAGCACTATCGCCGAATGACTCCCGAGGATCGCTGGCGCGAGACCGAGGAGCTGATGACTCTTGCCTGGCGGTCTCTCCTCGAGATGCCGGAGGACGAGCGCAACCGGCGGCTCGACCTCGTGCGCGAGGAGCACGAGCAGAGCGACGCAATCATTCTCGATCACCTGAGGAATTGCTCGTGACCGAGCTGCCCATCCAGAGTCTCCTGATGGAGGCGATTGCCGTCATCGATCGCCTGGGAATCCCCTATGCCATCATGGGAGGATTCGCGGTGCGCTCCTTTGGGGTACCGCGTCCGACCTACGATGCCGATCTCGCAATCGTCGCGGATGACCGCCGCCTCCAGGAGCTGCTCTCGGCGCTCGGCTCGCACGGCTTCGATGTTCCCGACGAGCACCGGAAAGGATTCGTCGATACCATCGCGGGATTCGGCAAGGTCAAGGCGACTCGGTTCGTCGAGCGCTCGGTCTGGGAGATCGACCTCTTCTTGGTGCGCGGACCTTTTCTCGAGTCCGCCATCCGCCGCCGTCGCGCGGTCCCGATGTCCGGACGCGAGGTCTGGGTTCTGGCGCCCGAGGATCTGATCCTGCTCAAGCTCATCGCGTTCCGGCGCAAGGATCAGCTCGACGTCGAGGAGATCCTGAAGATCTCGAGAAACCTTGACCATGCCTATCTCCGCGAGTGGGCAGGTCGGCTGAAGGTCGAGACGCGGCTTCATGAGTTCCTTCCGCCCGGATCCTGAGCCTGGGTCCGGACTCCCGTAACGCAGGCTTCAGAGGAGCTCATTCGTCAAACTCCCGTCGATCGCCTCCAGAAACCAGTCGCTTCTCTTCTTACTTCCTACTTCTTACTTCTTACTTCTTACTTTCCGAACCCTCGGAGTATCCCATCGCCTCCAGCATCTTGAGCTCCTCGGCGGTGAGCGACGCGCCGGAGCTGAGCTTGATCGGCCGCGCGTGCGCGCCATGCAGCTCGAGGAGTCGTTGCTGCATGCGCGCGGCGATCTGGGGATGGCTGGCGAACAGATTGCCGGACTCGGAGGGGTCGCTCAAAAGGTCGTACAGCTCGTGCTGCCCGTCGGTGGAATGGATCAACTTGTAGGCACCCTCGTAGATCACGAATCGTTCGCGCTGAAACCGCTTGCCCCAGGGCTGCTCCAGGTCCTTCGGCCTCGAGAAGTGGTTCTCTGCCAGCAGCTCCAGCTCGTTCCAGTTCTCGAGAAAAGCGCCGCCTTTGCGCGCGGCCTCGAGGAGTCCGCACTTGAAGAGGATCAGTGAAGGGAGCTCAACGAGTGAGAAGTCCCGTTCCTCTCGAGCGCCGCCTGTCTGGTCGCGGTCCTTGACGATCAACGGCACGCGCAGCACCGCCTCGTAGACGTCCTTGGAATGCTCCATCAGGCGGTGCTCGCCGAACAGCTCGCCGTGATCGGAGGTGACCACGATCAGGGACGACTCCCAGAGTTCCTTCTCCTTGAGGCCGTCGAACAGCTCGCCGATGGCCTCGTCGAGGTTCCTGATCGCCAGGTCGTACTGGTCGGTGATCGTGCGCATCAGGTCCTCCGGGACGGGATCGTCCGTTCCCATCAGGATCTCGCCGGCCTTGTCGAGGTTTTCGACTGAGTTGAACGGGACCGGCTTCTTCAGGAAGTCGGGGCGGTTCTTGCAGTAGTAGGGCCGGTGCGTTTCGGTGTAGTTGAGGAACAGGAAGAACGGATCGCTGCTCCGGCCGCCCCTCTGGCGCAGCCAGTCGAACACGCGCTGGTTGATCTCGCGGGCGTTGCCCGCACGAGCGTCGTAGTGCGCGAATCCCTGGTCGAGCTGATAGGTGGGGGCGAGGTAGGCGACGTTGGCGGCGACCGCGGCCGTCATCCAGCCGAGCTTCTTGAACACCTCCGCCAGCGTGACGTGTTCCGTCGACAGACGATTCACGTTCTGGACGAGGTCCTTCTCGTGCTGCTTGCGAAAGGCTTCGGAGAAGGTGATGGCGCCGTGCTGGAACGGGTAGAGACCCGTGAACAGCGAGGCATGCGAGGGCAGGGTCCAGGCCGCGGTCGAGCGGGCGTTGACGTAGAGCGTCGCCGTGCGCGCAAGCTCGTCGATGCGCGGCGAGGTCGGCCGGGAGTAGCCGTAGCAGCCAAGATGGTCCGCCCGCAGCGTGTCGAGGACGATCAGGATCACCGGGAAGCGGTCGGCCGCATCCGGGAGCGAGATCCCGATGCTGGACGGTTCCGGGAAATCGCCCGAAGGAGTCGCAGTCCTGCCCGCCGCCTGCCCGGCGTCCGCCTCGGCTCCTTGCTCGGAATCGTCGGCGGAAGAGGAAGTCCTGCCTTCGACCGTCGAGACGATCGGATCCTCGCCGGAGCGATTCTCACATCCAAAGAGCATCGCGAGCAACCAGGCACCCCCTGAGGCGAAGCGGCGATCGGCATGAAAGAAGAGTCGATTCATTCGGACGCACTACTCGGGACACGGATCCGGGATTCCATCTGCGACCGGATCTTACTGCCTCTCCCGCGGCCCTTTGCCGAAGCGGATCCGCTGTCAAAGGTTGCAGCCTGGGGTTGCCGGTCTATTCTTTCATCCCACTACGAATGAGTGACTCGGCCTCACCGGAAACGAGTCACTCCTCGGCGGAGGAGACGTCCATGAATGCTCGACGGCTTGCAGAGGCGATCGTGTGGGGATCTTTCGTGGGAGGTGCGTGCCCGCCCGCGGGCGCGCAGGGAACCTGGCGGGTGAGCGTGGACTCGGCGGGCATGCAAGGGAATGAAGTAAGCATTTCCACTTCGATCTCTTCGGACGGTCGGTACGTGGCGTTCGAGAGCTGGGCCTACAACCTGGTACCGTGGACACGAACCTTACGCAGGACGCATTCGTGCACGACCGGCAGACGGGGATGACGGAGCGAGTGAGCCTGAACTCGTCGAGTGCACAGGCCGACAACACCAGCTACGACCCATTGATTTCAGCGGATGGCCGGTACGTGGCGTTCACGAGCTTGGCCACCAACCTGGTGCCGGGGGACACCAACGTTCGGCTTGACGTCTTCGTGCGCGACCGCCTGACCGGGACAACGACGCGGGTCAGCGTGGACTCATCTGGTGCCCAAGGAAATGACGAGAGCGGTGCGGGCTCGATCTCCGAAGATGTTCGGTTCGTGGCGTTTTATAGCCGGGCTAGCAACCTGGTGCCGGGCGACACCAACCTCGCGGCTGACGTGTTCGTGCACGACCGCCTGACCAGGACGACGACGCGGGTCAGCGTGGACTCCATGGGCGCGGAGGGAAATCATCACAGTTTCATTGCCTCGATCTCGGCAGACGGCCGGTTCGTCGCGTTCGATAGTCTTGCCTCAAACCTCGTGCCGGGCGACACCAATGTGAGCATGGACGTGTTCGTGCACGACCGCCAGGCCGGCACGACCGAGCGAGTGAGCGTCGACTCGACGGGTGCGCCGGGAAAGGATGACAGCCGTCGCCCCTCGATCTCTGCGGACGGCCGAATCGTGGCGTTTGAAAGCGTTGCCATCAACCTGGTGTCCGGTGACACCAACTCCGTGAGCGATGTGTTCGTTCACGACCGCCTGACCGGGACGACCGAGCGGGTGAGCGTGGGCTCGGCGGGCGCGCAGGGGAATGACGAAAGCGAGTTTGCCTCGATCTCCGCGGACGGGCGGTTCGTGGCATTCGTGAGCTACGCCACCAACCTGGTGACCGGCGACACCAATCAGGATCCGGACGTGTTTGTGCATGACCGCCACACCGGATCCACAAGGCGTGTGAGCGTAAAATCGGACGGCGGGCAGGGGAATCGCGCCAGCTACAACCCGTCGATTTCTGCGGACGGTCGAATCGTGGCATTCGGGAGCATCTCCACCAACCTGGTTCCGGGCGACACCAACTTCTGGTCCGACGCGTTCGTGCATGGTCCCTACCTGACGCTGGAGGCGAACCCCGAGACTGTCGCGACGGGGGACGCGATCACGCTCACGACCTGGACCGGTCTGCCTGGAGGCGCGAGCTTGCTCGCGGTGGTGGACGTCAACGGAACGCCGCTGTTCGTGGTCATGGCCCTGGGATTTTTCGACGCCGACGGTCTGTGGACGCTGACCGGCACCGTTCCCCCAGGACTCTCGGGCAACCTTGTCCTTTTCGAGACTTTGGGCATCGAGCCCACCGGCAAGGTGGGGATCTCCAACGAGGAAGCGGTCACTTTCCAATGATGGCAAGAGAACGGTGACCCCCCGGCCGATGAGATGGTTCTTGAACCGCGGGTAATGGTCACGGACATTTCCTCTCTTCTCCCTCAGCGCTGCACGCCCCGGGCAGGACATTTCATGAGTCTCGCCGGAATTGTTGAAAAAGCCGTTCTCGTGGGATGGCTCGGCGCCGTCCTGATCCGGAGTCATTCAATGCCCGGAAAGCCGGTCTCGAGAGCCCCCTTGTCAGGATCAGGATTCCGTCTATCCTCTTCCGCGTGAACTGAGAGTTCCACAGGGCACAGGACGGTCGTGCGCTGACTTTCAGGCCGCTGGGCACGACCGTACCCGTCGCTCTATCGGGTGGGAATGTCGGCCTGAATCCCGCGCGCGCAACAAACCGACTGCGCGCCATGTTCGCGAGGCTCCAGAGTCGATCGGGTCGGGTCTCCAGACGCGTCAAGTTAGGAGTCACTTCCGTGATGTCTTCAATTGGGTCTCCACCTCTCCACCTCTCCACCTCTCCACCTAGAGCCGGGCGAATCTATTCCCTGATCGTGAGTCCTGGCTGGCTCAAGCGCCTCGTCGTACCGGTTGCCTGTGCTTTGTTCTTCGTCGCTTCTTCAAGAAGCTCAGTTGCTCAAGTCACTTTCAACTTGTACGTGGATGCTTTGAACGGCTCCGCATCTGGAACCGGAACTCTCCTGAGTCCTTTCGACTCGGTTCGCACGGCGCTCGGCCACGTCGATCCCAGCTTCATCACCGTGATCCACGTCATCGGCCGGTGGAATGCAGTGGCCGGTACTCCCAAGATCCATGACGACAGCGTGGAGTCCTGGGGGTCCACCATGAGTGCCCTCTTGATCACTCCCAAGATCAAGGTTCGGTGGGACTCGCTTCACTCCGACAACCTTCCATTTCCACTAGTCGGCAAGGTGCCGGTGATCTTCTCCGGGGCCGGAACCAGCCAGCTCGACCCGACACGGTTCACGGCATTTCAGATCCGCGCGCCGGGGACCACCCCCGTGACCGCGGCCAACGTGCTTCTCGAGAATCTCCAGATCGTCGCGTTCGACGTCGGCGTCGACATGGTCCTCCCTGCCAGCAGCGTCGAGGTCAGCCCCAAGATCGACGGCCTCACCTTCAACCAGTGCGAGGTCGGGATGAAGATCACCGTCAGCTTCGCCGTCTGTCGACCCACGGTCCTCAACTGCAAGTTCCTGAACCAGGTGCAGGATCTGGGAGGAGGCACGAGCTTCGTGGTCAACGTGGTCGCGCATCTCCAGAACCAGGCGGGCAACAGCGGCAACGCCTCCGGCACCTTCAGCAACTGCACGTTCCGCAGCGGCCGGGCGCCGCCGATGGTCGGACAGCCGCATTTCGTCGGCATCGGCTTCCAGAACGATGCGGCGGGCTCATCAGCGATGGCAAGTCCCGTCATCACCAACTGCAAGTTTCGAGGAAACAGCCTGGCCCAGTACACCAGCCCCGGCTTCTACGGAATGCGCACCGGGCTGCAGTCGCTCGCGGACGGCGGGCGCACCGACTTCCAGGTCGACAACTGCTGGTTCGGGAGCTGCGGCTACGACGGCATCCTGATCGTCGCCCAGGGGCAGTCGGTCGTGATGTTCAACCCCGATGGGAGCGTAATCCTGGATGATCCGCCGGAGCATCTCTTCCTGACGCCTTCGATCACCAACACCACGCTCTGGAAGAACGGACGGATCGCCAACCTGCTGCCCACGCCTCTCCCGGACACCGGGCACGGGATCGCCACCCGGACGCTGTTGATGGGCCTGCTCAAACCCACCATCGCGACCTGCGTCCCCGGCCTGGCCGGTCTGCCCTACCCCACTCTCGGGATCACCCAGAACTACTTTGCGGGAGTGTACATCCACTCCGAGATTCCTCCGGAAGTGGCCCTGCCCGGCGCTGGCGTGATGCGTGCGACGAACAACAACACCATCGTCTCGCGCAGCGAGGTGTACAACAACGTCCACGACGGCGTGTCGGTGTACCTCGAACGGGCGAGCGGCCGGCCGCTGGTCGAGCGCAACCGGATCTACCACAACGACTCGATCGGTATCCGGACCTACGGGGCGAACACCAACGAAGGAATCGAGCCCTACACCGATGAAGTGTTCTGCGCCCCGGTCACGATCAACAACTTCATCTACAACACCAACAACCCGGGCTTCACCCGCCAGCAGGACTTCGGCATCTTCGACGAGCGCCGGGTGACGCACGTCGGGGGCCGAGACAACCTCAACGGACCCGTCGGGAATCACTTCAACACGATCACCAACCAGGTGTTTTATGCCTGGGACCTGCTGACCGAGGAGTACGTTAGTCAGCAGCACGGATACTGCCAGGGCAACATCTTCTACTACACGCAGTCCATGATCGATGTTCCGCAACCTGATCGAGGCTTTTGTCGGTGGAGTTGCGGTAAGTCCCTGCCAGCCGGCAATGGAAACATCAGCGTACTGCCCCAGTTGGTCTCTTATCTCACAGGCGACCTCCATCTCGCAATCGTTGCCATGCCGCCCTGCAAGGACTTGGCTCTGGAGTTCTTCCCAAACTACGATCCGGATCCCACCAACGACTTTGACGGCGAGCCACGACCCAAGATCAACACGGGCTCAAACTTCGACGCGGACATCGGTGCCGACGAGGCATTTTGAGGAGATCCAATCGTGAGAAACCTCCTAATGCTTATGCCCGGACTATCTTGTTTCCTTGGCTCGGGGCTACCTCTCCACGGGGAGGACCTTAATCCATACATCAGGGTCGGCGGGCTGGATCAATTCGCTAATGGTTTTGCGGGAAATGGCCGCTCCTTTGGAGTTCTCCCCGACCTGGACGGCGATCACCTGTCCGAGTTTGCCTTGCGCCGATACGAGGACGGTATTCCCGGGAAGCCCGATGGAACGGTTTGGGTGGGTCGCGGAGCCGACTTCTCCAATTTGGTAGTGCTCAGAGGCTCGAAGGACTTGGACGACGTTTCCGACTTCGGCTGGCATCTGGCTTCAGGCGACGTGGACGGCGACGGCGCACGGGAGCTTCTGGTGGGCTGGCCGTTTTTCGAGATCTACGGAGCGATCCTCGCGTACGACACGAAGACGTGGCAGTTGAAGAAAACCTACCGTGGCTCGGAAGAACTGGTCCGCATCGGGTACGTGTTTGATTCAGGGTTTGATTACGACGATGACGGCTTGGAAGACATCCTGGCAGGAGCTCCAGGAACGCCCGGGGCACCTGGAGACTACAACCAGGGCGCAGTGACCGTGTTGTCGGGCGCTACCGGACTGCCCTTCTTCATCGTCCCCGGCCTCCATGCTGGCGAGTCGTTTCCCAGGTCGCTCGAGGTCGTGTACTCCCCGCTCGACGGATCGCTCGAGGGGTTTCTTGCCGGGTCGTCACGGTACCGTGAGGGCACCGAGTTTTTGGGTCGCGCTCTGTACCTCTCAGGTCAGACAGGTCAGGTTCTGTGGGAGAAGACGGGACGACGGAATCGCATTCATTGGTATGGATCTTCTGTCCTGTCGATGGGAGATCTCAACGCGGACGGTATCGGAGATTTCGCCGTTGATAGCGGGTCGAGGGACTTCACGGAGGAGAACATCCACGTGATCCAGGTGTTCCTGGGTGGAGTATTCACCAAGTACTTCGAGATGGAAGAGCACCTCTCTGACTCCTGGTACTCCACCATCGCGCTTTCCAGCTTCATGTCCGAGGACGTGAACGGCGACGGCGTTCGGGACGTGATCTCGCCGATCCTCTCGTACGACCCCAAGATGGGGAACTTCTTCATCTTCTTCTCGGGTGCGGACGGCAGTCTTCTCGACGTCTGGGATCGAGAGCAGGGCGGCGGGCTGATGTACTACGAGTACTTCCACTCGATGGGAGACGTTAGCGGAGACGGCCGAGACGATCTGCTGATGGTCGATCCCTGGTACCATCCGGAACGCGAGCCCAGGGTCTACTCGATCCCGATGCTGCGCCTTGAGGAGGGTGATTCGACGGTGCCGGATGCCCTCGTGCTCGACGCTCCGGGTCATGGCAGGGGCCTGTTCCAGCTCCTCGTCTCCAGCGGAAGGGACGTGGGAGTTCCGCTGGGACTTCGAAGGATTCCCCTGAACCCCGGGGGTCTGTTTGACTGGTCGTACGGCCGGTTCATCCACGGGGTCCTCGACGACCGCGGACATGCGGAGATCGCGCTGGATCCGCTGTTCGTGCCCGAGGGGCTCCGCCAAATGACCGACCTCTACGTCGGCTGGATCGGCTACCACCCGGACTGGCTCAACTCGGTCTCGGTCATCTCGAACTCCATCCAGATTCACTGACCAGGATTCGCCGGCGGCGGGTGTCCGCGTCCGCCGCCGGCCCGGAGTCGTTCCACCCTCAAGTCACGGGCTGCCCGGCGAACCACAGTCATGGCTTTCGGTCGGGGACCCGTCGACCTGAGAGGGTCTCATTCCAGGCAGGAGGTGGCGCTCTCGATGCGCCAACGTCGTCATGAACATCATCAACTGCATTCCGGTCAGATCTCCTCAGGGTCGCAAAGCAATCGGCCAGTCTGGTTCAGCCTTCATGTTCCTTGCGTGTGTGCTGCTCGGAGGCTGCTCCAAACCGGGCTCGGTCGCTTCTGACGACGCGAGCACTCGCGCAGACCTAGAAGACACGGGTCGAGTCTTCCTCATCGGCCTCGATGGCGCGGACTGGGACGTTCTCGACCCGTTGATCGAGCAGGGCAGGCTGCCGACTCTGGCGGAGCTCAAGGCGCGAGGCGTCTGGGGAAGGCTCTCCACGCTGAAGCCGATCCTGTCGCCTCCCATCTGGACCTCGATCGCGACCGGGAAGACCCCGGAGAAGCACGGCGTGACGTGGTTCATGGTCGACACCGATCAGCCCGGCAAGCGGATTCCCGTGACGAGCACGGTTCGCAAGGTCAAGGCCTTCTGGAACATCCTCTCCGAGCGCAACAAGAGCGTCGGCGTCATCGGCTGGTGGGCGACTTTTCCGGCGGAGCCCGTCAAGGGCTTCATCGTCGCGGACTCGCTCGCGTACCACAACTTCGGCGTCAGCGGACAAAGGATCCAGTCCAGGATCGGCAAGGCACATCCGCCTTCGTTGCTCGATCGCCTGGAGGAGTGGTCGGTCAGGCCGCAGGACATCGCCTTCGAACAGTTCGCCCAACTTCTGCCGATGTCAGATGGCGATTACGCAACCCTGCAGTCGACCAAACCAAACTTCGAAGACCCGTGCAGCCACCTGCTGTCGATCGTCTCGACGGCGGAGACCTACGCGCGCATCGGCCGCCGGCTGATCGAGGAGCGGCCGACGGACGTGTTCGCGATCTACTTCGAAGGGATCGACAGCGTGTCCCACCTCTTCATGCGCTTTGCACCGCCCAAGATGGAGACCGTCAGGGATGTCGAGTTCTTCCGATTCAGCGAGGTCGTCGACCACTACTGCGAGTACCAGGATCGACTCCTTGCCGATCTCCTGTCTTCGGTCCGACCGCAGGATTCGTTGGTCATCGTCTCCGACCACGGCTTCAAGATCGGCGCCGAGCGCCCGGTCGAGCCGCCAGGGATCAACGTCGCGACCGCGCACGAGTGGCACGCCGAGGACGGAATCCTGCTGGCGGTCGGTCCCGCCTTCGGACGTCCGGGCGAGATCGTGGGCGCGTCGGTGCTGGACATCACGCCGACACTCCTCTACCTCCTGGGTCTGCCCGTCGCCTCCGACATGGATGGCGGGGTGGTCCTCGACCTGTTCAAAGGCACATACCTCGAATTGAACGACATCGCCAAGGTCTCGTCCTACGAGGATTCAGGCGAAGCCGTGGCCAAGGCGATGGAGCTCGAATCCTCGACCACGGTGGCCGAAGCGATGGAAGAGCGCCTGCGCGCCCTGGGATACATCGCGCCCGAGAACGAAGAGCCGGCCACTCCCGAGCTCTACATCAACCGCGCCCGCTCCTTCCTCGAGAAAGGAGATGCAGATTCGGCCCTCGTCGAGGTCAAGAAGGCGCAGGCCTTGCGTCCCGGTCTTCCGGCGATCCAGCTTCTGCTGGCGGATGTCCTGATGCGCCAGCGCCGCCTCCCGGAGGCGAGGGATGCGGTGCGACGGGCCGTGGAGCTTGGCGCCGTCGGGCCCGCGGTCCTGTATCAGCTCGCGCTGCTCGAAACCAATCTGGGCGATCTGGACCCGGCACTGGAGGTCATCGACAAGGCGATCGAAATCGACCCGGAAAACGTCCGGCTGCTGGTCACCAAATCCGACATCCTGGCGCGCCAGGGTCGATGGGACGACGCCCTGGTCTTGATCGAGTCCGCCGCCGGGAAGGCCCCGGACGACAACAGCGTTCTCTACAACAAGGCAGTGTGTCTCGGCCAGCTCGGGCGCAGTGACGAGGCGAAGTCGATCTACGAGAAGATCGTACGGGACAAGCCCGAGATCCTCGCCGCGCAGAACAATCTTGCGAGTCTCTACGAGTCAGAGGGAAACGTTGAAGCAGCCATGGGGCTCCTGACCAAGGCAGTTGAAACCCTGGATCAGCCGTCTTTCGAGCTTCATTTCAACCTCGGTGTCCTCCAACAGAAGAGCGGAAAACGAAAGGAGGCCATCTCGAGCTTTCGCAAGGCCCTGGAGGCGGATCCCGAATCGCTGGTGGCGCGACAGCAGCTCGCGGTCTGCTACACGATCGACGGACGAGTGGACCAGGCACTCGAAGAATGGAGGGGGCTCGCCCAGATGCGCCCGGACTGGGTGGAACCGTGGTTTCGGATGGCGAGGATAAAGACGCACTCCGGCGAGGAGGACAGGGCGGAAACGCTGCTTCGGCGCGCGTTCCAGCTCGACCCGAACACGGTGCGGAACTGGTTGGGGCAGGACTCCTCGTGGAACCAGAAGGAGTGGGTTCAGAAGTTGATGAGCGAGTTCAACACAGTGGCCGGGGACGGCGAGGACGGATCGGTACCGGCGGCCAGCCCCGTCGAGAAGGACGAGGACCAGCGGTGAGAAGAAAGGCGTCGTGAGCAACGAGAACCCTGCGTCGAGGCCGGCGGGCGAGGCGCAGTTCGCGGTCTGGTTGCGACCGAGCGAGCCGCAATACGGCCGGTTCCAGGCGATCATCCGGGAGCTTGCGCGGTCGCACGGAACTCCGCTGTTCGCGCCGCACGTGACGTTGATCTCCGGGAGGAAGCACGACGAATTGCGCCTTCCAGAGAAGATCGCACGTTGGGCAGGCGAGCAGCCTCCGTTGTCACTCGCCGCGGGGCCCATCGACGTCACCGACGAACGATTCCGTGCGCTTTTCCTGAGCCTCGTACCCGGGGAATCGCAGGCCCTGTTCTCCCGCGCTCGAGGCGAGCTCTCCATCGACTCCGACTTCCGCCCCCACCTCAGCTTGATGTACACGCAGGACCTGCCGCGCGCACGAAAGGAAGGGATCGCCCGCGACCTCATCGATCGTCTTCCCGACAAGGAGATCCACTTCGACTCCTTGCAGCTCGTCGAGAGCGGCCTTCACGTCTGGGACGACGTCACAGCCTGGCGGGTCCTTCAGACGAATTTATTGAACCTTTCTCAGCGGAAGTGTTGAAAAACTTGAGCAGCCAGCCTTCGAGGCGTACTTAGACCCAATGCCGTTCACTTTGCGCCCATCTGCCGTCCCTGTAGCTTCTGATTCCGCTCGTTCGCGAGAATGACGGCTTCTTGCGGGGAGGACTGCGGAGAGGCGCTGGGTGCGTCGCCGGCCTGGATTCCCGCTTTCGCGGGAATGACGACGATCCCAAAGTGAACACCATCGTACTTAGACCTCGCTTTTCTGCAGCAGAAGAGCGGGCGGCGAAAGGAAGCCCTCTCGAATTCCCGAAATGCCCTGGAGACGGATCCGAAGTCGATGGTGGCGCGACCGCAGCTCGCGGTCTGCGACACGATCGACGGACGAGCGCAGGTCAAGAGCGGCAGAGCAGAGGTATCGGAACGGGTGATCGAATTCCTACATTTGCATCGGGGGCGGTTGTTTCCGGCCCGGGCTTTCACGGTTCTGGCGGCACTCGTCGCGGGTGATGAGCCGGCTCGACAGTGTTTCGGCGCGATCGCTTGCCAGGAGGCACGACCGTCTACGCCCGAAGTGGATCCTCAGCGCGTGTTGATCGGGGCGCAGAAATACCTCGAGGCGCACGCTGCTGAGGCCTTCACCGCCGATGAGCCTCTGTACGGACTGTTGCCGGCGATCGTGGGGTCGGCATTGATCGCCGCGGGCAGTGAGATCAAGGGTCGCGAATGCGAGGAGAGACTGATCAAGGAGAAGCTCTTTGTTGAGTCGGTTGAGGCCAAGGCCGCAGCGCTGTTCCTGCTCACCCTCCACATGAATTTCACCAAGGAGGCGCACCGCCGGCGGGCGGAATGGTGCCTGGAGCTGATCGAAGAGCTGAAGGTGGACGAGTTCTGGGGCAGGAGCCGCAAACGTGGGAATCGGCTTGGCGGCGCGGGAAGCCGGAGCAGTGACCGGACTCCGACCCGGACGAGCTCGCTCAGGCTCTCCGCGAATCCTCTGGCGCTCGCGGGAGTCGCCCTCGCCTTCCGGACCGCCGAGCGGCGCGGCTTCGTCATCGAACTCAAGGACACCAGCGAGCCGGCGGGCTGGGTGCGACAGGCGGATTACGCCGAGAGAGAGATCCAGTCGGACGGCGTGCACTGGCCGAGAGGCCGCTCCGAGCTGGTCGCCACGGAAGCGGTCGCGCTGGTCATTGCCCTCGCGAGGACGGGCATGCTTCCCAGGGAACGGCTCGAGGACTCCTTTTTTCGCCGCCAGGAACGCGCCGCAGCAGTGCTCGACCTTGGTTTGGACGTCGTCGCAAGACTGAAGGAGAACCATGAAGACCCCCTCTCGGAGTGGGAGGAGCTCTTCGATGTCGTGCTTTGCTCGAGACTCAAGTGGTCGATCGGCGGACGCGAAATCTCGTGGCCGCTGCGTTCGCTCCTTGAGCGCCAGGCCGTCGACGGGAGCTTCTGCTGCGCGGCTCCCCTTCCCTATGCCGAAGGGAAGGAGGAACGGGACATCGCCCGGTTCTATGAGACGGACCCGGCGAGGAGATTGCTGTCGACCTCTCTGATGGTGCTCGCTCTGACGCAGTGCGGGCGGGCTTTCGACAACCGTACCGACGGCTCCGTCTTCAAGAGACTCTCGCCTTGGGCAGGCGAGGTCAAGGACCCATCCTCGAGAGATCTCCTGGTGGATCTGTGCGTCTGCGACGGCGATGCCTCCACGTACGCGATGCTGGAGGCGATCCTCGCGGAGGTCGAGCCCCAGGCGGACATCGGTCGCCAATTCCTCGTCCCTCGGGCCGGCTGGGATTTCGGGCTCTGCCATGCCGCGACTCGCTCCGACCGCGTCGATTGCGTCAATGCGGCGCGCCGCTGGCTGCGACAGCTCGCCAGCCCGGTCAACCTGTTTCGATGGCACAGTCAGGCCGGGTCCTTGCTCTCCAGCCTGCGCGGCGCGGAACCGGACGCGATCCAGGAGAGCCTGTTCCGCTTGCTGCTTTCTGAGCCTCTGGCCATCCAGGATCTCGTTCACGTCCTGGAGGTTGGCAATCCAGAGGAACAGAGGATCACCCTCGAGTTTCTCGCGGTGAATGACGCCCCGGAATGCGACGTCCGCCCGGGGCGGGCTGCGTCCGAGAACGAGGCGGGCCTCGTTCGGCTGCTCGAATGGCTCGAGGCCGCCCGCGTCACACGGAAGCTTCCATGATCTAGCGTCCGCCGTCCATGAAACTGGATTCCCACTTTCGCGGGAATGACGGCCAGGTCTAATGCCGTTCACTTAACCGTAGTGAGAGGAGCGGGGCGGAGGGAGCGGGAGTGAGAGTGAGAGCGAGTGAGCAGGAGAAGGAGATGGAGGGAGAGGTGGAGCTGGAGGGAGCGGTTTGAAAACTGATCTCGAGCACTTGGAAGCGAGTCACCGAACCTCTCTCTACCTCCTGGCTCTGCCTCTCCCCGTCCTCCTCTTTCCCTCAGATCCCCCTCCGTCTCCTCCTCTTGCTCCTCCCAGCATGCACACTCCTTTCCAAAACCCTTCGGAGTGACAAAGTGAACGGCATTGCGGTCTAATCCCGTTCACTTTGCGCGCGCCCGCCGTCCATGGGACTGGATTCCCGCTTTCGCGGGAATGACGGGCCGGCGTGGAGACGGGTGATTGCTCGGTCATGGGTACCGGACAGCAGTGTCTGCGCGAGCAAGGCGCCGAGCAGCGCCAGGAACATATCCCACTGCGTGTCCCACGGGTCGCCCTGGGTGCCGAGGAAGGCCTCGGCCGATTCCCCGAAGCACAGAGCGGCGATCCATTCGACCAGCTCGTAGGTCGCGCTGACCGCGAGGCAAACGCTGCACACGAGGAAGAACAGCCACTTGCCGGGTCTCAAGGGCGAGAGGCAGAGCAGCAACTCGCGCGCGAGGATGGCGGGGACGAATCCCTGGGCGAAGTGCCCGACGCGATCGTAGGGATTGCGATCAAGCCCAAAGAAGTCCCGAGCCATGTCGCCCAGCGGCACCCGCTCGTAGGTGTAGTGGCTACCGAGAATGAGGATCAGGGCGTGCGCGAACAGCAACCGGTAAAGAATGGGCGTCAGGCGGAACCGCCCGTGGGTTGCAACCAGGATTGGCACGCCCAGGAGAACCGGGAAAACCTCGAGCCACCAGGTCGTGCGGTCGTAGGGATGGAACGCGGACAGCGCCAGGGCGGTCGCAGTCAGGAAGAGGAGCAGGAGCGGCTCGGCCAGGCGTTGGTTCGAGCTAACAAACCTCGTTCTGGAATCGGTGAGGGTCAATGGTCGCTGTCCTGTTCGTGCACAACCTCTCCATTCGCAGTGAGCGGTTCCATCTTTTTCCCGGATGATCGCCGGAGCTCATGATGAGAAAGTTGCTGCCGCCGAAGGTCCCAAGCCCGCTCTTGGTCATGGCAAGAGGCAGCAATTGGGCCGACGACCTGCTGGCCGGGGAAGCTTTTTCAGCCCACGCCACCCCGGTTGAAGGGCCTTTCCTCCTACAGAGGAGTTTCAAACCTGGGCCGATCTGACGGCCTCGGATAGGATTTTGCGACCACGAACACTGGGCCAGGTCGGGTGGCACGGACGTTGACACTCCTCCCCCGGCACGGCTAGGGTGGAGCCCAAGGAAAGAAGGAAGGCACGGGGTGAGAAAACTTTTCGATCGCGTGTTTCAGGTCCTGAGCGGACCGGCGGCAGGCCGGCTCTGCACGTTAGGGGAGGCCTCATGAAGAACACCAACCTGCCCCTGCTCAAGTTCAGCTGCGACAACCGGGACTGTGGTTTCGAGTGTTACGTCAATCAGAACAACAACTTGCTGACGCACTACAACCCGAACATGAGCGCTCTGCTGGAGTGGAGCTGCCCGGATTGCAAGAAGGGTTCCCTCCGGTACAACTCCACCAACGCACGATTCCTCTACTCCTTGTTCAAGGAGGAGAGGAGCGAGAAGGAGCGCACCCATACGAGCCCTTGACGGGCGGGGGCGAGCAGCCGGGCGACCCCCCCGCCAGATCCGAGCAGTCCCCCGGTTCTCCCGGGCCGCAGGGATAGGCCTCGGGAACGGGTTTCTCCTCGAAACCGGCGCCCGGAACTCGAAGTCGCCATCCTCGTTCAAGGAAGAGGCCAGATCCTGTGCGGGGACGTTCTTTTCCCGCCCCTGGGTGGCCGACATCATCAGGTAGGAAGGGCAAAATGCGTTGCAGGTCATTCCCGCGAAAAGTAGCCGTCATTCCCGCGAAAGCGGGAATCCAGGTTCATGGACCGTAGAGAAGTCGGACCCGTTCTTCGAATGAGATTCTTGAGTCTCCTGGTGCTGGCTCTCCTGATCCCGGCGCTGCTGATGCCGGTGACCGTGACGTTCTGTTTTTGCAACCAATGTGGTCATCGAGTGGACCGGTTCTCGGCGGCATGCACCTGCGCCGGCGAGCCTGCGACCGCCCAGGAATCCGACGCGAGCTGTGCCTCGTGCGAGCTCTGCTCGGAATTCCAGGAATGCTGCGCCGGAGCCTGTGATGAGAGCCGCGGGTGCCAGGACTCCCAGGATCGCGGATGTGGAAGGTGCATCAGGATCGCGGAGGAGTTCGACTCCCCGTCGCTGCCGCGTCCGGGACATGCGTCCGATCTCGATGATGCCGGTCTTGCGGTGACGGCCCTCGAGCCCATCTCCATCCCGCGGTTCGAGAGACGCTGCCTCACTCGGAAGAGTCATCCCTTCCCGGCCAAGTCAGCTCCGACGCCACTTCGGATCTAGCCCGGATCATTTCGGGGCTCGCCGTCATTCCCGCGAAAGCGGGAATCCAGTTTCATCATCCGGGCTGGGAACTTTGCACGCGCCCGCCGTCATTCCTGCTCCCGTCCACTCCACCGCCGGAACGGAGCAATCCCGTCCTCGGCGGTACCTGCCAGGCGAGGCCAGCCATGGCTCAAGTAAGACCCGACATCGACCTGTCCGCTCTGCAACGACCGGAGGAATCCTCAAGCGTCGTTCGCCCACCCAGGAGCCGGCTGCGAATCGTCGTTCCCTTGGTGATCGTCGCCGGCTTTCTGACCGTTCTGCTTTGGAGCATCGGCGACTTGTGGCGAGGCGAGATCCCGGTCTCCGTCATCCGGCCCAGGCTTCGCGAAGACCTGGGCGGCGCCGTGCCGTCCGGAATGGTCTTGTTCCAGGCCGCCGGATGGGCCGAGCCCGAGCCGTTCCCGGTGATCGTCAGTGCGCTTCGAAGCGGCGTCGTCAAGGAGATGCTCGTCCGGGAGTCGCAGGTGGTCGGCGCGTCCGATGTCGTGGCGCGGCTCGTCGATGACCAGGAGCGCATCGCCGTGAAGAGCGCGGAGGCGGAGCACCAAGGTGCTCTCGCGGAGCAGGCTCGCGCCCGCGCGATCCTCAGCATCGTCGAGCGCGAATTCGAAGCGGCAGTTCAGGTGACCCGGGACGTCGAGCTCGCTCGCGCGGACGTGGACGCCAAAGACGCAGAACGGACGCGGCGCTCCCGAGCCGTGCTCAAGGGGAACGCAGAGTTGCGCATCGCCGAGGAGGAACTGGCGGTCCAGCGGTACCTGCAAGAGCACAACGCAGCGGGTCCCCGTCAGGTCGACCTCGCGATGGTCAAGGTCGAGGTGGCGCGGGCGGACCTCGAGATCCTGGAGGCGGAAGCGGCACTCTCCGCGGCGGAGCATCAGAAGGCGTTGTCCGAGCGCACCCGGGCCGAGAAGGTGACCCTGCTTCGAACCGAGGACCGAATGGCGCTGGAAGAGGCGCGAGCCGCGGTTGCGCTTGCCGATGCCAGGGCAAGGGCGGCGGAGGCGGATCTCGAGGAGAGCAGATTGAGCCTTGATCGAACCGAAGTTCGTGCCCCGGCCGCCGGAGTCGTGCTGCAACGGCTTGCAGCGCCGGGAAGCGTGCTCGCGGACCAGGCCGCCCAGGTCTGCACTCTCTACTCGCCCGAGGAGATGCACATCCGCGTCGACGTCCCGCAGGCCGACGTCTTCAAGGTTTCGGCGGGTCAGAAGGCGGAGATTCTCGCCGAGTCGCGCGCCGGCAAGCCCTACCACGGCGAAGTGATCCGCCTCGTGCAGCAGGCCGACATCCAGAAGGTCACGCTGCAGGTGCACGTCCGAGTGCTCGACGCGGACGCGCTGCTTCGGCCCGAAATGCTGTGTCAGGTCCGATTCCTGTCGACCGGTGGAGCACCCGCCGGCGAAGGGTCAGGGGAGCCGTCGCAGGTGGTTCTCGTTCCCTCGCGGCTGATCGACAAGGACGGATCCTTGTGGGTGATCGACGCGGAGTCGGCGCGGGCGAAGAGGAAGGCCGTCGAGGCACGCGGGCGCCTCGGGGATTGGACCGAGGTTGTTTCGGGGATCAACATTTCCGACAAGCTGATCGATCGCGGGCGCGAGCAGTTGACCGAGGGCGCGCGCGTGCGGGTCGAAGGAGACGGCTGATGGCGTTCATCGAGCTTCGCAACATCACCAAGAGCTACACCAAGGGTGAGCACGTCGTCACCCCGCTGCTGGACGTCACCCTCGATGTCGAACGCGGCGAGCTCTTCGTCCTTCTCGGGCCCTCGGGCAGCGGCAAGACCACCTTGCTCAATCTCCTTGCGGCGGTCGACCGCGCCGATGCGGGCGAGGTCAGCGTCGGCGGCCGGCCTCTGTCTCAGATGAGGTCGGGCGCGCTCGCCGACTGGCGCGCCGAGAACGTCGGCTACGTGTTCCAGCAGGCCAATCTCGTGCCGGTGCTGACCGCCTACGAGAACGTCGAGCTGCCGCTGTGGCTGCTGCCGCTCAAGGCGGCGCAGAGGGCGAAAAGAGTCGAGGTTGCTCTTCAGGCAGTCGGGCTGTCCGACCGCGCCGCACACTATCCGCGCCAGCTTTCCGGAGGTCAGGAGCAGAGAGTCGCCATCGCGCGCGCGATCGTGGCCGACCCGCCCTTGCTGGTCGCCGACGAGCCCACCGGGAACCTCGACCATGAGTCCGCGGAGGGCATCCTCGTGCTGCTCGATCGTCTCAACCGCGAGCTCGGCAAGACGATCGTGATGGTGACGCACGACCCGCGCGCCGCCAAGCATGCGACGCGCCTGATGCACCTTGACAAGGGCAAGCTCGAGGCGATGTCCACCGCCGGGAAGGTGCTCGCATGAGATTCGCGCAGATGATCCCGCGCAACCTTGCGCGCCGGCCGATGCGGACGCTGCTCACCCTCGGAGGCGTCGCCAGCGCGATGCTCCTCCTGTTCCTGGTCGAGAGCCTGAGCGGCGGCCTCGATCGGGCGTTCTCCGGAACCCAGGCCGCGCGCACGTTGATCGTCTACCGGCAGAATCGCTATTGCCCGCAGACCTCCAACCTGCCGGAGTATTACGCGGAGAGAATCCGCAAGGTTCCCGGAGTCGAGAGCGTTCTGCCGGTCAAGGTGTTCCTCAACAACTGCCGCGCGAGCCTCGACCTCGTCACCTTTCAAGGATCGCCGGTGGACGAGCTGCTCAGGGCGCGCGACCTCGACGTGTACAGCGGTGACCCGGAGAAGTTCCGCGCGGAGCGGGATTCGGCGCTGGTCGGCCGGGCCTTCGCGGAACGCAAGAACCTGTCGGTCGGCGACAAGTTCCGGTTCGGAAACATCCAGGTGAAGGTCGCTGGACTGTTCCGATCGGGCGAGCCGGTCGAGGAGGAGGTGATCCTCACGCACCTCGAGTACCTGCAGCGTTCGGGACCGGTGAGTCGCGTCGGCACGGTCACCCAGTTCGAGGTCAAGATCGACGATGCGGACCAGGCCCGCCCGATCGCAGAGCAGATCGACGCGCTGTTCACGTCGGCGGAGCAGCCGACCGACACGCGTGCCAAGGTCCTGTACCTGGAGAGCGCGACGCGCGACTTGCGCGAGATCCTGCGCTTTGCCCGCCTCCTCGGTGTCGCGTGCGTCGCCGTGATCCTCATCCTCGTCGGGAACACCGTGGTGATGTCCGTGCAGGAGAGGGTGCGGGAATTCGGCGTGTTCCGCACGTTCGGGTTCAAGGAGAAGCACATCGCGGCTCTCGTCATCGGCGAATCTCTGGCGCTCACCGTCACCGGGGCCATCGTCGGCATCGCGCTCGCCTACGTCCTCGTGCGCACCACGGACGTTTCGATCGGATCGGAAGGAGTGGCGGTCACGTTCGCGTCTTCACCGATGATGGTCGCACGCGGAATCGCCATCGCAGCCGTGACGGGAGTGATCGCGGGACTGTTTCCCGCCGTGCGGTCGGCGCGCGCCGGAATCGTCGAGTCGCTGAGGAGCGCCTGAGATGCGCAGGTGGCTGCCGTTCGACTATGCGGTTCGCAACCTCGCCCGCCGGCCGCTGCGGACGATTCTCACCGGCGCTTCCAGCGCGCTCGTGGCGGCGCTGATCGTCGCGACCACGGCGTTCGTGAACGGCCTCCAGTCGACGTTTGCGGGCGCGGCGCAAGAGGACACGGTGATCGTCCTCTCCAGCGTCGCCGAGAGGGACCTCGTGCGCTCGACGGTGACGGCAGGACTCCCCGAACTGCTTGCGGCCTCGATCGAAGGCATCCGCCAGATCAACGAGATGCCCGCCGTTTCGGGCGAGATCCACATGGGGACGAACCTGCACCTGGGAGAGCGCCCGCCCGAGAAGGGCGCGGACGTCACCTACCAGGGATTCGTGCGCGGCGTCACCGACCGCGCTTTCCTGGTGCACGAGTCGGTGACGCTGATCGACGGCCGGCCGCCGCGCACCGGCGAGGTCATCGTCGGCCGGCTGGTGAGGAAGCAGCTCGGCGTGCCGGCACAGGAGCTGGCGCTCGATCGATTCATCCGGTTCGAGGGGACGAGCTTCCGGATCGTCGGCCACTTCGCAGCGCCCGGGACCACGACCGAGGCGGAGATCTGGACGCCGCTCACGGAGCTGCGCGGCATCACTCGTCGCGACGATTCCTCGGCGGTGTTCGTGCGGCTCGAGACGCAGGACGCGTTCGCGGACCTGGAGCTGTTCGCCAAGCGCCGCCTGGACCTCGAGCTCGTCGTCATCCCTTCGTCTTCGTACTACAAGGAGCTCTCCGACTACCTGCGGCCGATCCGGCGGCTCGCGTGGTTCCTGTCGGCGATGATCGTCGGCGCGGCGTTGTTCGGCGGCACGAACACGCTGAACGCGGCCGTGCAGGACCGGCTGCGGGAGCTGGCGACGCTGCGAGCCCTGGGTTATTCGGGAGGGGCTCTCGTATCCTCTCTCGCCCAGGAGTCGGTGGTGCTGGCATCCGCGGGCGGAGTCGTCGGCCTGCTGCTCGCCCGGGCGTTCCTGTCGGGAGGAGCGGTGCGCATCGCGATGAGCGCGTTCGCGCTCAAGGTCGACGCCCTCGCGATCGTCGCTGGTTTTGCCGGCGTGGTGCTGCTGGGTCTTCTGGGATCACTTCCCGCGGGATTCCGCGTGATGCGACTTCAGATCGCGGCAGCGCTCAAGGAGCCGTGAGAAGAACGGGTGAATCAGACGCCGGGTGCAGAGCGCGGTAAAGTTGGCCGCGACCCGAGCACCGGAAGAGTCCAAAAAGTGCGCGTGCGCCCTCGGCAGTGTGCTCCTTTGCGATTGGAGAGGACAACGACATGAAGTCAGCGAAGTGGATGCTCCTCGGAGTGGTTTCAACTCTTATGGCCTGCGGGGGCGGCTCGGAGGCTTCGTACGAGTCTTCCGGGACGAAGACCGGGGAGACGGCCAGCGTCTCCCTCCCGGATTCCTTCTTTCTCGCCAGCGAGCCGGCGGGGAAGAAATCCGTCAAGGAGGTGCGCGACGGCGCGAACAGCGGCGACGAGATCGTCATCACCGGAAAGGTCGGAGGCGACGTGAACGCCTTCATCGAGGGCCGGGCGGTGTTCACGATCGTCGATCTCGCGCTCAAGGACTGCGCCGAGAGCGAGATGGAGGAAGGCGGCTGCCCGACTCCGTGGGACTACTGCTGCGAGGACAAAACCAACCTCGCCCAGCACACCGCGACGATCGAGCTGCGCGACGGGGAGAAGCCCTACTCCGTCTCGGTTCAGGGCCTTCGCGGCCTCGAGCACCAGAAGGTGGTCGTCATCCAGGGGACTGCGCACAAGGACGAGGCAGGCAACCTCACGATCGTCGCCAAAGGATTGTGGATGAAGTCGGCCGCCGGGGGGTAGGTCACTCGATATGGAGCACGCCGCAATTCGTCCAGGAGGTGCCCTTGTCGCTCGTTTGATCCGCGGGTCCGACCAGGGCTTGTACCGGCAGGTCCACTCCGGAAAGGGACGGGTCGGCGGGCACGGTACCGACCACAAGAAGCTCGTCGAACGGCCAATTCGGGATCAAGAACAGCACTGTGAACGGGTGAATGCAGAGACCCCCATCGAACGGCGGCGTCGAGACCGGGTCGCCTTCAGTGCCGCCATAGATCCCAAGCAGAAAGTCGCTCGGATCGCAGAGGAACAGAATCTCTGCGATTTCACCGGGAGCCACGGGCGAGCTGACCAGTGTTGCCGGAGTGTAGTGAAAGCCGCTGCCGAGGGACGCTTCACCCATCGAGTTCCGCACGGTGATCACACTCGGTCCTGCGTCGCCCGGCGGCGCCTCGCAATCGATTCGGGTGTCGTCGACCACTACGACGTCCTGGGCGGGACTCGCGCCGAAGAACACTTCCGCGGACTGATCGGGTTCAAAGTAGGTGAACAATTCGCCGGTCAGAGACACTCTTGAAGTTTGGTCGTAGCGCCCGCGAGCAGGGGCGACGGAGAACAACCGCGGCGCGGCGCGTCCCGAGTAAACCTCCACTCGTCCGGCCGGAAAACCTCCGGCGGCCTGCCCGCCGAACGCACCAAATGCGAAGTCCCGGAGCCCGTCGCCGTCGACGTCGCCCGGACCGCTCACCGAGAACCCCAGGCCCTCGGCGAAGTCCGTGCCGAGAAACTCGAAGAAGAGCGAGCCGTCGGTGCCAGAGAAAACGGCGGCGCGACCTGAGTAGTAATCAAGACCATAGCTGGGAGCGCCGACGAGAACGTCGTCGACTCCATCCTGATTGAGGTCGCCAACACCGGCCACGGAAGCCCCGAATCCATCCATCGCCAGAGTCCCGTCGATGCGGTAGACCAGCGCCCTCGTCCGGCCCGAGTACACGAAGACCCGACCTGGCTTCTGATACGTGTCGTAGTACGTGCCCTCGGCCCCGATCAGGAGATCTTCGAGGCCATCCCCTGTCACGTCGCCCGCGCTCGCGACCGCGGACCCCATCGCCCGGTACTGCGTCGAGCTGCCGTCGAACTGCGCAATCAAGCCCGCGTCTCGACCGGAATAAAGATAGGCACGGCCCGCGGACTGGCCCGCGCCGGAGTGGTTGCGCGCACCGACGAGAAAATCGTCCACTCCATCCTGGTTCGTGTCGTCCACGAACGCGACCGACCAGCCGAAGTGGCAGCCGCTGATGTCACCATTGAGGACATGCAGGAGCGCGCCTGTCTTGCCCGAGTAGGCGAACACCGCGCCCAGATAACGAGAGTTCTTCGAATGGTTGTAGGCGCCGACCAGAATGTCGTTGCAACCGTCGGCGTCGAGGTCGCCGCCGATGTCGATCGACTTTCCGAAGTAGCTCCTCGCGACGTCGTAGTGGAAGGCGAGCA
>Ga0247727_10002468_pt1 | contig 42280 bp, 34 predicted proteins | sample WisWelCaveWW1625_FD_202498 | JGI IMG/M metagenome (GOLD analysis project Ga0247727, IMG submission 202498) | Biofilm microbial communities from Wishing Well Cave, Virginia, United States - WW16-25 | ecosystem: Environmental > Aquatic > Deep subsurface > Groundwater > Cave microbial mat | place...
CTCACTAACTTCACCGCCTCCACCTTGAACTCTCTCGTGAACTTCCGCCTCGCCTTTGCCATTGTTGGTCCTCCCTCACTAGAGCTTACGCTCTTATCTGCGTGTCCACTATTCGTGGGGAAGTCCAATTAGAGAATTCAGACGCGTATCGCACCAGGCCCGCACCGCGAGTGATCGCACCGGGAAACAACTCAATCGCTTGGAATGCGTCGCCGCCTTGGTATTCATCGCAGAGACCCCATTGGCTCGCGGGTTGAAAACCGAATCGGCTGTAGAACGCCGGGTCCCCCAGCACGACAATGAAGCCGATTCCAATTTGACCACAATTCGCCAGTCCCTGACTTACCAGCCGGCTACCGATCCCATTTCGTTGAAAGGTCGGAGCCACGGCGACTGGCGCCAGGCCGAGTCCCTATGTGCATCCGACGATCGTTAGCGGGCTGAAGGCAATGTGACCCACAATGTGGCCGGCTCTTTCAGCGATCAGCGAGACAACAAGCCGCCCCGCGTCGCGGAGCGCGTCTACGAGTCGGGCCTCGGTTGGGCCGGGAAACGCGGCCAGGTGAACTGCACGAATTTCGGCAATGTCGTGCGATTCTTCGCGTCGAATCACGATCATGCGGTCGGCCTCGCTTGACACAGATGTGTGAAATAACGCTGAGTGCGGCTGAGCCCCATCGTGTAGGGCTGCGGCCACTATTCCTTTCGTAGGTGATCGAGCAATTCAAGGAGCTTGGCACTTACCATTGGTGATGCTCCGACCTCCAAGTAGCTGGAGCGAGCCCGCCAGGTTTCGTAGCCGCCCAGCGCGTGGTGTTCGGGGGTGGGCAGGTAGCCGTTATAGCCGTTGGCGAGCGAGATCGTGAACGTCGATTTGAACGGCGACTTCGCTTTGAGTTCTAGCCCGATTTCGACAAACACTTCGCAAGGAATCGCGCAGATGCCGAGGTCGCCGATGCGCAAGGATTGGATTATCGATTCGACGTGGTCTGGATACTTCGCGATCAGCACGGTTTCGCGTGCGTAGATTTCTTCGACGCCGCGCAGTTCGCGATTCTCCGACTTGGCCTTGGCCACGATCTGATCGGCGCGGGCAATCTCGTCGGCCGTCGGTTTGCGCACGCCGAGTTCGAGCTTGGCTGTGCGTGCGCGGAGTGGTACGGAGTCGTGGTACTTGATCGACTTGTACACGCGGAACGCTTCGTCGGCGACGGTGTGAGCGACGTGGGTCATCTGGCCATAGGTTGGACGCCGTTCGCGCGGCGTTTTGAAATTAATGTTGTTGATGTTGCCGGATGTGCCGTTCGACATTATGCCGACGAACGGCGGATCGAGCCGGTCGGCGCCGATGAGTTGCTGAATGCGGTCGGCGAAGATTGCGAAGTAATCTGCCGAAATCGCGCCGGGGCCGGAGTCGCCGACGTAGTGCAGCGAGTAATTGGCGAGCATGGCGATCGGCCGGCCGTCTTTCGATTGCACTGACACGATCGAAACATCGGGATCAATCGGTCCCGCCGGCCGGTCGAGCATTTCGCTGCCCGCAGGCGGGTTCATTCGCACTTTGTCGGTGCCGCGGCCGAACGGGTCCGTGAGTGCGAAGCCCTCCTTCATGAACCAGCGGCGATTGAACACCTGCGTCGGTTCCTGGCCCACACCCCAACCGATCCGGGCAGGCTGAAGATTGTTCACTGCCCGGCGAATGCCGTCCGCAATCCGGTGCGCGAGGAATTCAGGGTAGCCCGGTACGGTATCGCTTTGGAAAACTCCCGTACAAGTCGGCGCTTCGTGCGTGTGTGTTGCCGAAATCAGCACATTTTCCGGCGACAGTTCGCCCTCATCCGCGAGAAACTGCTTCGCCTGGTCCGTCACTTCGCGAGGCACCATGCAACTGTCGCACACGGCGAACGCCAGCCGCGTCTTGTCATCGTCGAGCACCAGGCACCGCGCGTGCAGCTCATCGTGAATGTGCGTCGTCTTACGGTCGCTCATGCCGCCATTGATCGACGAGCCGAATGGCGGCGTGATGTTGCTCGTGGCCGCGCCGGCGCGAAACGCCTTCGACGGCTCCTGGGCGAGAACCTGAAATGACAGCGTGAAGGAAACAATGGAGACAAAAAAGAGAGTCTTCTCGCTCATCCCCACCGACCCCCGCCGGCTCGTCCGGTGGGTGAAAATGATTGATAGGCTAGAACTGGCGGCCCGAAACCATCTTCTTGCTCTTCCTCCAGCTTCTTCCGCCGCGAGAGCGGCGGAAGAAGCTGGAGGAAGAAAGGAACTTGGGAGTTTCGCATCTAGCCGCTCAATCATGCGCTCCTGCCAGGCAAGCTGGCAGGAGGCGAACGCTGGAGATCGGCGAGTAGACTCAAAAAACACAAGTCGTTTTCGATTCATGGTTCGTTCTCCGGTCGGTTGGTTGTTAGAATTGTCTCACAACAGAGCGGCCGCGTTGCAGCGCGGCCTGCGTGCGGTCGAACGTGTAGTGCGCCGGCAATCTGTTCGCCAGGATCGAATCGTGGAGACAATTCATGAAGCCACGTTGCCCTTGGTCCCTGGGTGTGATGCTGCTTGCAGCGAGCGCATCCTCCTGCGGCCGATCGGATTCGGCCAGCGGGTATCCGAAGCGATCGCCATCGGGAGGATACGGCAGCGGTTACGGTGCGCCGGTTGGCCGGTTCGTTGACGACGCAAAAACGAACACGCAATTGGACACCGACGCTCTGGCATTGTCGTTCGTGAGCACCGGTGGCACAACGGTAAATTTGCGGGACTTTCGCGGTTCCAAAAACGTCGTGCTGGTGTTCACGCGAGGCTTTCCGGGTTTCGTGTGCCCGAACTGCAGCACCCAAACTTCGCGGCTGATTGCAAATTACGATGAGTTTGTGCAGCGTGACACGGAGGTGGTCTTTGTCTTCCCCGGCGACAAATCGCATTTGGACGAGTTCCTCAAGTCATCGAAACCGGCCGAGTCGTACCACAAGCCGGTGCCGTTTCCCATCATGCTCGATCAAGGATTTCAGGCGGTGGACAAACTGAAAATACGCGAGGACCTCGCGAAGCCTTCCACGTTTATTCTCGACAAGGAGGGGCAAGTGCGATTTGCGTACGTGGGGGCCAACTCAGGCGATCGGCCGTCGATCAAGGCCCTATTAAGTCAACTCGATGCCATTCAGGAATCAGCCAAAGAGTAGCGGTCCGGCGATATGCACGTTCAATCGGGAGCGGAAACCAAGACTGAGTTTTTCGCGTTGGCGACTCGGCTGAAAATGATCTCGGCCGAGCTGGCACAGGCCGCGTCAATCGAGTCGACTGAGAGCGGCACGCCGCCCGCCCAATTCGTCACCGAACAAGGGCTGCTCGATGCGCCGGACGTTGACATCATCGAATCGCTTCTGCACCCGAGCGACGTCGTTCCGGGTTACGAACTGATGGACCTTCTGGGCCGGGGCGGCATGGGCGTGGTTTACCGCGCGCGGCAGAAGAATCTCGATCGCATGGTGGCGATGAAGACGGTGCTGCTCAATCGCATGTCCGATCCGTGCGACGTGGCGCGGTTCGAGCAAGAGGCGATCGCGGTGGCGCGGCTGAAGCACCCGAACATCGTCACGGCCTACGATTTCGGCCGGCACCGCGGGCGATTGTACTTCGTGATGGAATTGGTCGAGGGCGAAAGTCTCGAACAGCTCCTTGAGCAGCGCGGGCGGCCCGATGAAACCACGGCCTGGGGACTCGTGCGGCAGGCGGCCGCGGGCCTGGCCCACGCCGTGGCCGCGGAAATCGTTCACCGCGATGTGAAGCCGGCAAACCTGCTGCTCGTTTCGGCACCCGAAGGATCGCCGCTGCCTGCCGGAATGCCCATGGTGAAACTGGCCGATCTCGGCGTGGCGCTGCTCAAGGGCGGAAGCGAATCGGACACGCGAATCACCATGACTGGCGCGACCGTGGGGAGTCCTTATTACATGGCGCCCGAGCAACTCGACGGCTCTGACGTCGATCACCGTGCCGACATTTACGCATTGGGCATTACCGCGTTTCGCACGCTCGCGGGCACAGCGCCGTTCGATGGCCGCACTGTGGCCCAGGTGATCGCACAAAAGCTGAGCGGTCAACTGGCCAGCTTGCGAGATGTCGCGCCCGATATCTCGCAAGAATCCGAAATGCTTGTCGCGGCGATGATGGAACGCGACCGGTCGCGACGGATTCAGGATTATCGCACGTTGTTCGAGCGGATCGATCACCTGCCAGCCGTTTCTCGGCCCGTGGCGTCGGCCGCCGTGCAATTCCAACAATCGGCACCCGTTCACGGAGCGGCAAGCACGGTAGAATTTGCTTTTGATCGAACGGCGGCGAGCGAACCGGCGGCGGATGTGGCGACGCAGCGAATCGCTGCCCGGATGCCTTGGCGCCGACGGTTGGCATATGGACTGGTTTTCCTGTTGCTGGGCCTATCGGTCATGGCCTGGATTTGTTTTTCTCCGTGGCGTGGACGATCGTCGGCGAGCGCGGTTGTCGGCGATGTAAACATGGTTCCGAGCGGCTGGGGGCAGGCCCTGTACGATGGCTCTACGCTTACCGTCTGGTCGCCGATTCGCGGTGAATGGTCGCACGGCCGAGACGCAGAGGGAGGCAAAGTCTTGTCGGGTCGCGGCGGGGTCTCTCGCCAGTTGCCTCAATATGCGGGGTCTGACGACCGGCCACTCAGGAACTTTCGGATAAGTATGCTCGTCGATTTGCAGCAGGCAGCGGCGATGGAGTTGCAATTTGGGCTGGGCAGCGACCCACGAAGCGGAATGCCGCGAAATGTGTTGCGCGTGGCCAGAGATGGAGTGGTTCTCGGTCGGCGTGGTCAAGACCAGGGCAAGCTGACGCCACTTTCTGATCTGATCCCGTTTCCCAAGCCGGATGCTTCGGCCGCCGCGAATTATCACGAACTGTGCATCGAACGGCGGGCGAACCATTGGTGGGTTTATTTCGATGACCAGGTGGTGGGCCGAGCCGCGTCCGATCCCGACGGCGAATTGCATGAAATCCGGCTGTTCACGGAAGAAGGCGCCGCCTTGTTCGATTCGATCGAGATCGTCGAATTGGTAGAGTACAAGCAGCCAAACGTCGCAAAGGAAACTCCATGAGCACCGCGATGACCACACGATCCGCTGAACTGGATCGCTTGCAAGACGAATTGTCGCGCTCGGCCGCACGAGCTCAGCCGCCGACCACCGTCAGTGGCCGGCCGATCGAGCCGTTGTACGCGCCCGAGAACCTGAACGGATTTCAGTACGAAGCAGATCTCGGCTATCCCGGCCAATACCCGTTCGCTCGCGGCGTTCACGCGAGCATGTATCGCGGGCGGCTGTGGACCATGCGGCAATTCGCCGGCTTTGGGACACCGCGGCAGACCAACGAGCGATTCAAATTCCTGCTCGAAAAAGGTCAGACCGGCCTCTCCACGGCGTTCGACCTGCCAACGCTGATGGGCCTCGACAGCGATGATCCGCGAGCGATGGGTGAGGTCGGGCGGCTCGGCGTCGCCGTCGATACGCTGGACGACATGCTCACGCTCTTTGACGGCATCGATCTCGAAGAGGTATCGGTCTCGATGACGATCAACGCCCCGGCCATCATTGTGATGGCGTTCTATTTGGCGGCGGCGCAAGACCGCGGCTACGACTGGCGCAATCTGCGCGGCACGATCCAAAACGACATCCTCAAGGAATTCCACGCGCAGAACGAGTTCGTGTTTCCACCCGAGCCCTCGGTGAGGCTGGTTTGCGATGTGATCGAATTCACGAGCCAACACGTGCCGCAATGGAACCCGGTTTCAATTTCAGGCTATCACATTCGCGAGGCCGGCTCGACCGCCGCCCAGGAGTTGGCGTTCACGCTGGCCGACGGGTTGCACTACGTCGATCAGTGCCTGGCTCGCGGCATGGATATCGACTCGTTCGCACCACGGCTCAGCTTTTTTTTCAACTCGCACAATGACCTATTCGAGGAAGTGGCCAAGTACCGGGCGGCTCGCGTCGTTTGGGCCGATGCCATGCGAAACAAGTACGGGGCGAAGAATGAAGCCTCGTGGAAACTCCGCTGCCACGCCCAGACCGCCGGCTGCTCGCTTCAGGACAAGCAACCGGAGGTGAACTTGATCCGCGTCGCCTATCAAGCGCTGGCAGCAGTGCTGGGCGGGTGTCAGTCGCTCCACACGAACAGCATGGACGAGACGTTGGCCCTGCCGAGCGAGCACGCGGTCACGCTGGCCCTGCGAACGCAGCAAGTGCTCGCACACGAAACAGGCGTCACCAACACGGTCGATCCGCTCGGCGGCAGTTATTTCGTCGAAACGCTCACTCGCCAGATGCAGCAAGAAGCCCGCGACTACTTCGACCGCATCGACCAGCTTGGCGGCATGATCGCAGCCACTGAGGCTGGGTTCTTCCGCCGCGAGATTGCCGATGCCGCGTTCGCCTACCAGCGAGACGTTGATGCGGGCCGCAAGTTAATCGTCGGTATCAATGCGTTTGTCGAGCCGGAGGAGAAGCCGATCGAGATTCTCAAAGTGGACGATTCTGTGGAGCGCGAGCAGATCGCCGCACAGCGACGGCGGAAGGAAGAACGCAACGAAACGGAAGTGCGAAAATGTCTCGATGCAATCCGCCGTGCCGCGGACGCCAAGCAGAATCTCATGGAGCCGCTACTCGTCGCCGCACGGCAACGGGCCACGGTCGGTGAGATCATCAACGCCCTGGCCGACGTTTTCGGCCGCTACGCCGCGACCATTGCGTGATCTATGCCGCGCCTGATTCAGTGTCTGTTTGTATTCTCCACGCTCGCACTCTCCTGGTTGGCCGTGCAAGTTGTTCACGAGTTCGGTCACGTGCTGCACTCGTGGGCCAGCAACGGCGTGGTGAAGAGGGTGTATTTGCACCCACTGGATATCTCGCGGACTGACCTGGCGCGGAATCCGCATCCGCTTTTCGTGGCCTGGGGCGGGGCGATCTGGGGTTGCGTGCTTCCTTTGGTATTGTTCGGGCTCGTACGCTGGCTTCGTCCGGCATTGGCTTACTTGCCAGCTTTTTTTGCGGGCTTCTGCCTGATCGCCAACGGATCGTACCTTGCCGCGGGGTCATGGGCTGCAGTTGGCGACGCCGGTGATTTGATCCGCCTCGGATCGCCGCGGTGGTTGGTCCTTGCGCTTGGCTTGCCCGCGTGCGGACTGGGTTTTTTCTTGTGGCACGGGTTAGGACCGAGTTTTGGGCTGGGACCGGTGCATGGCCAAGTTGACCGCCGCGCGGCTTGCGGGGTAACCTTCGCATTAATCGTGCTGGTGCTCATCGAATTGTTGACCAGTGGAGGGGCGGTCAGAGGATGAAAATGGCTTGTCCGCAACCGCTGCGAATCGTGCTCGCCAAAATTGGCCTCGATGGCCACGATCGCGGGATCAAGGTCGTTGCCCGCGGGCTGCGCGATGCCGGATTCCACGTCATCTACGCCGGCCTGTGGCAATCGCCCGAAGCGGTCCTGCGCGCGGTCGCCGACGAGGACGCGGATTGGCTGGGTTTGTCACTCTTGAGCGGCGCGCACATGACGCTGGTGCCGCGTGTGATCGAACTACTACGAAAAGCCGGGCTTGCCGACGTGGGAGTGCTGATCGGCGGCATCGTTCCTGAAGAAGATATTCCCAAACTCACGGAACTGGGAGTGGCCCGCGTGTTTGGGCCGGGGACGGCGATCAATGAAATCGCACAGTTTCTCCATGAACGAAGCGGTCGGAAGTGGGAGTGAGTGGTCAGTGGTCAGTGGTCAGTGGTGATTAATGAGCCTAGATGAACTGATCGAACGATTCCGCCGGGGCGATCGAGCGGCGCTGTCACGACTGCTCACGTTCGCCGCACAGGGCGATCGCACCGATAAGATCCGCGCGGCACTCGACACTGGCGGCGATTCGGCGTCTTCAACACCCACCACTCACCATTCACCACGCACCATTGCCGTTACCGGCAGCGGCGGCGTGGGCAAGAGCACGCTGGTCGGCAAGTTGATCGAATTGCTGCGTGGCCGAAATGAACCAGTGGCCGTGCTCGCATGCGATCCGCAAAGTTCGTTGACCGGCGGGGCTCTGCTCGGCGATCGCATCCGAATGCCGACGCGGCCCGACGATTCCGGCGTGTTTATTCGCAGCCTGGCCACGCCTAGCGGCCATTCCGGCGTTGCGCCACACTTGGACGTGATGGTGCGGCTGCTTCGTGCGTTTGGTTTTCGCAACGTGCTCATTGAGACGGTCGGCGCTGGGCAGGGCGACACAGCCGTGCGCGACGTGGCCGACATCGTCGCCGTGCTCGTGCAGCCTGAAACCGGCGACGACCTGCAGTGGGAAAAGGCCGGACAACTTGAAATCGCTGACGTGGTTGTGGTTCACAAGGCCGACCTGCCCGGCGCGGACCGCGTCGAATCGCAACTTCGTGAACTGCTCAATCTGCCCGGCTGTCGGACGGTGCCCGTCGTGCGAGTCAGTTCGAGCAAGAGTGAAGGTCTGGTTGAATTGTGGCGGGCAATCGAATCGGTTCCGACCGGGTAGTGGAGCATTTTACAGGCCAAACTTGAACCACAGATTTCGCAGATTCCACAGATTGATTGATACGACAATTGGCATAAATTGCTGCAAGACTGGGTGATGTTGTACGTCTCAAACAAATTTTCTGTGCAATCTGCGAAATCTCTGGTTTACAAAACGGTCAACTAGCTCCGCTCGAAGTCTTCGGAGGACGGTCATGTTTGACTACAACGGGGTCTGGTCGAGTTGGAATCCGTGGAGCGTGATTCCGGAACAATATAACCTCGGCGTGGCGCTAACGGCCGGCCAAGTGCAGGCCGGGCGTGGTGGCCGCGTCGCGTTGCACTGGGAGAACGCCGCCGGTTCCTGCCTCTCGATCACGTATCGTGAACTCGACGCCATGAGCAATTGCCTGGCCTCGTCGCTCACACGGCTCGGGGTCAAGCGCGGCGACCGCGTGTTTTTGCGGCTGCCGAATGTGCCGGAGTTCTACATCGCCGCACTGGCAGTGGCCAAACTTGGCGGCGTGTTCATTCCATCCAGCACGCAATTTCGAGCGAGCGAAGTCGAATATCGTCTGAAAGATTCCGAGGCCGTCGCAGCCATTACCACCAGCGGGCTGGTCGAGGCGATCGACGAGGCCAGTGCGAAGGCGCGGACGCTGAAACGAATCATCGTCGTTTCCTATCCCGAGCCATCGACGCTCGCGGACAATCACATCGAGTTTAGCAGGCTCATCGGTCAAGGGTCCGAATCGTTCACGCCGGCAGCGACTCGCAACGACGACCTGTCGTTCATCGCGTACACGTCCGGCACGACGGGCGATCCCAAAGGCGTCGTCCACTACCAGCGCTACCCGATCGGCTACGACGGTTTGATTCGCCACTGGCACGACTACCGTGACGACGATATTGTCGCGTGCCCGTCCGAGTTGGGCTGGCTGTTGCCCGTGGCCTCGACGTTTCTGTATGCACTCGGCAAAGGGCTGACCGTCGTGCTGTACGACGCGATGGGCGGCAAGTTTGATCCAGAGAAGTGGTTCGAGCTGTTTCAGAAATATCGCATCAGCAACTTCACGGCCCCGCCGACGACGTACCGCATGATGATGGCGGAGGCGGCGGCCGCGAAACGATTCGACATGTCGAGCTGGCGCCACGCGGTCTCGGCCGGCGAGCCGCTGCCGGCCGACACGCTGGAGGCGATCCAAAAACAGTTCGGCGTGACCCCGATCGACGGCATCGGCATGAGCGAGTGCATGGTGTACTGCTTCAACCACGTCGGCATGCCGCTCAAGCCGGGAAGTTGCGGACGGCCGGGGCCGGGCACGGTCATTGAATTGACGAATGACGACGTGCAGCCGGTGTCCGTTGGCGAGGAGGGCGTGCTGTGCCTGCGACGCGACTCGCACCCCGGCATGATGAAAGAATACTGGAATAAGCCCGACCGCACCGCCGAGATCTTTCGCGGCGACTGGTACTATTCCGGCGACGTGCTTGTGAAAGACTGCGACGGATACTTCTGGTTCAAGGGCCGCAACGACGACGTGATGAAAGCGTCCGGCTACCGCATCTCGCCGTTCGAGGTGGAATCGTGTCTTGTCAGTCACCCCGCCGTGCTCGAAGCCGCCGCCGTCGAAAGCCCCGACCCCGTGCGAGGAATGGTGGTCAAGGCGTTTCTCGTGTTGCGACCCGGTTTCGAGCCGAGCGACTCGCTTGCGTCCGAGATTCAAGATTTTGCCAAACGCACTGTGGCACCGTATAAGTACCCGCGCAAGGTTGAGTTCGTGACGGCGCTGCCCAAGACCACGTCGGGCAAAATCAAGCGTCGCGAGTTGCGCGAATTGGAAAAGTCTCGGAGCTAGTCGGACCATCGCCAGCTTGTTGCTCGCGCTTACCACGCCGTCATGGCATCTTCAAAGAGCAACGCGAGATCCTGTTCAGACGCCGGTCGCGGGGAAAGCTTGGTCACGCGGTGCTGCGGCAGCGTGCCTTTCACCAACGAGGGAATATCGGCGGATGTGTATCCGATCGCGGCGAGGCCGTTGGGCATTCCGAGCCTTTGCATGAAATCGATGATGCGATCCGCGAGAATTCGTCCCGCGTCGGCCTCGTTCCCAGCGCGACGGGACACGTCCGCGCCGAGCATCTCCGCGACTCGCAAGTGTCGATCGGGGCACGCTTGACCGGTGAAGCGAAAAACTGCCGGCGCATTGAGAATGACGGACATGCCGTGCGGCACGATCGCGTGATCCACGTCGTACCCGGCCGGGCGAAAGTCGCGGACCTGGCTCGCCACCGGGTACGACATGCCGTGCGGCAAGTGGACGCCTGCGTTGCCGAACCCGATGCCGGCGAAAGCGGCGGCGAGCAGCATCTGACCGCGTGCCTTGTCGTCGGACGGATCGGCCGCGGCGCGGGGCAGGTACTTCGCGACCATGCGGATCGACTCGATAGCCCAGAGATCGCTGATTGGGTTTGAACCCTGATATGCAGGCCGCAAGGTCGGTCGCTCGGGCCGCGGGCGCTCGGTGTACGGAATCGCCGTGTACGATTCGATCGCATGGCTGAGCACGTCCAGCCCGGTACACGCGGCCACGATCGGCGGCAGCGTGCGCGTGTTGTCCGGGTCGATGATGCCGAGCGTCGGTTTGAGCCGCCGGTGTGCAATGCCTGTCTTCGCGTGCAACTTGGCAAGGTCAAAGATCGCCACATCCGTCGTCTCGCTCCCCGTGCCCGCCGTCGTTGGAATCGCGATGAGCGGTTTGAGCGGTCCGGGCACCGGCATGCCCTTGCCGATCGGCGCGTTCACGTAATCGAAGAAGTCCTTTGGCGGATAGGTCGAGTACAGATTCGCCGCCTTGGCCGTATCCATCACCGATCCGCCGCCGACTGCTACGAAGGCATCGAACGGCTCTCGTTTTGCAAAATCGATCGCCTGCTGAAACGACACATCCGTCGGCTCGACTCGCACGCGGTCGAAAAGCTCAAACGAAATCTTCTCACGCTCGATCGACTCAACAACCGCACTCACCGGCGGCAGTTTCACCAGATTCGGCTCGGTCAGCACCATCACACGTTTGGCCCCCATGTCGGCCAAGTCCATGCCCACCTCGCGCGTCGTGCCGGGCCCGAACCGAATATTGGATGTGGCCATTTCAATGGCCGTGTCGTTTGTCATCGTTGCCTCATCAAAATCAGCGGCCCCTTGGCGGCAGCACCGGCTGGGCCCAAGCGGTCTGAACGTCTCCTGCCGCGTACGGGTTCGGGTGGAGTTTGGTCGATCGCACACGGGCGCGCACGTACAACTCGCGGCCGGTGAATTCGTAGCTTGGATTGAGTTCGTTTGAACGGGTAATGACGACGCCGATTTGGTTGGTCGTCTGGCTTGGGTCCGCCTCGGCCTGGGGCGTCTTCGATTCCGGTCGCATCGAACCGATGAACTCGGTTTCGTAGCCGACGCCCGGTTCGGGGTTGATGCAGAGCCAGGTGTGGCGGGTGTCTGTTCCGACGTCGCGGAGCCGGACGCCGGTCGATGCGTAAAAGTCGCCCCGCTCCATCGCCGCCACGATCGACTCGGTCGTGAGATGCCTCGCTCGAACCATGACCCAGCCGCGACCTGGATTCACTTTGCCGACGGCGAACTCGTGGTAATTATGCGCGTCGTCGGTGCCGAGACCGAACATGACTTCGCCGCTCGGCTGAGTGAGTCGTGCGGTAAGCACGATGTCCCACATTCGCTCCGTGCTCACGTGATCTTTGTCGCCGTAATTTCGGACGCCCGCGTGGCCGTTATAGACCTCGAAGAATTGTTCGCCCTTGATTCCAATCAAGTCCTCCGGCTTCAGACCCCAGCCGAAGTTTGGATGGTTGATGTGAACGAACATCGGCTGGCCAGTTCGCCGACGTTGTTCGAGCACGGCGTTGACGTTTTTCTGCAGCACGTCCACGACCGAGTTTCCCCCCTGGGGCTTGATCAGCTCGCGCAAATTTGTCGCGTTCAGGTGTACCGGCAGCTTGTCGAATTTGTCCGTGATTTCTTCGGACGGAATCATCAAAAACCGGCCGGGCTGTTCGAAGAGCGAACGAAACTCGCTGAGCGGTTTCAGCCGGACCATGGGGCGATTGGCCGTGGTTTTCTCCTCGACCCACGGGCCAAAACGCTCACGGTATTTTGGCAATGCCGTGGCGATCCGGCCATTCGAGTGCTTCTCCGAGTCCACCCACCGTTCGCCCTCGGACAGTACGTTGTGATCGGACAGAGCGAGGAAGTGATATCCATGATCCTTGTACCAAGCGGCGACCGCCTCGGGGAAATCATCGCCGTCGCTCCAGAACGTGTGCGTGTGCAGATTCCCCTTCCACCAGCGCCATTCGCCCGAAAACGGGCCGTCCCACGCCGGCTCGCCGGAGTGCAACCGACCGAGCACGGCGGCGACGAGCACGAGGATGACAGCGGCCACGAAGGAACGAATTGAGTAACGGTGAGGCATGATTTATCCTTGGTGCGACCTGAATTCGAGCCACAGCATAACAAGCGAATAGGGCAGAATACAGCAACGGATTCAACTCAAACGAGACGCGAATCAGATTTAGACGCGATAAGGCCACCGGAGTCCCAGACCAGAACGGCACGATTTCAATTTTTCATGCAGAGTTCGCTTTCGCCGTTCTGCGGATGACGCTCCGGCTTGTACTCTGGGTGTTGGGACCATTCAATCCGCTTATAGACTTGATCTGGCTTGGTGGCGATGAGTATCGGCAAACGCTGCGCGACAAATTCGCGGGGACAATAGTGGTGAAGCGTGGTGTTGAGCCGGCCGGCCGCGGGCCAATCCACGTGCGGTATTATTCGCTGCTGGGGTTTATGTTGGCGTTTGCTGAGGTTCAAAAGCCACATGTGGCCTAATGCGATGATTCGCTGATGCAGATGATTTGGGCGAAACTGAAGCTGACCGCACCGTGCGTGTTCGGTGGCCGATTCAAAATGTTGCCGCTCAAGATGGCCAGTACGGTTTTGCGGCAGGCGATAGAGCGGCAGGCGAACAGAATCCGCAGCTACCAGCGGTTGGCGGCGGTCTATCATGAATATGCTCGAAGCTTTTGTCCGGATTACGTTTCATTTCTGAAGACCTTGTCGAAGCGGCACCACTGCGAACTGCGGGCGGTGCTCGATCTGGCCTGCGGGGCCGGCACGCTTACTGTTCAGCTCGCGTCGCTGGCACCGCGCGTCGTCGGCGTGGATCGAAGCCCCGAAATGATCGACGAAGCTCAGCGGCGATGTGCCGGCCTGGAGCATGTTCGTTTCGTGCGCGCGGACTTTCGCGATTTCGATCTGGCCGACCGATTCGACTCCATAGTCTGTGCTTCTGATTCGCTGAATTACATCGAGACGACCACGGAGCTGGACCAAGTGCTTGATTGCGTCGCTCGGCATCTGGCTCCGCGAGGTTTGTTCGTTGGTGATGCCTTGGACGACCGCGGGTTCCGGATGTACTCGGGCAAGTTCATCCCGATTCAATGGAACGGCACTGATTGTAATATTGTTCTGCAATACGACGCGGCCACTCGCGTGAGTCAATCGCTGGTCGTATTTGGCTCCGAAGTGGAGACCCATCGCCGCATCCCCATTGAACCGGATCAGATGCTGGCGGCCGCGGGTCGTTGCGGGCTGACTGTGCTCGACTGGTTTTCCGTCGCAGGATTCGGACTGTTCAAGTATGGTGGCGTGCGAAACTTTTACGTTTTACAAAAGGCTGCCTGAGGGTCGGACGCAAACATGCCACGCATCCTGATCGTTGACGACGAACCGATTCTACGCTCGACGCTCGAAGAGTTTCTCAAGCACGAGCAGTTCGAGGCCGAGCAGGCCGCTTCCGGTGAAGAGGCGCTCGAGAAGGCGTCGAAGCAGGATTTCGATGTCGCGATCTGCGACGTGCAAATGCCGGGCATGGACGGCCTGGAGTTGCTGAACCGGTTGCGGCAGATCAGCCCAGAGACGTTCGTGCTCATTATTACGGCGTATGCCACGGTCGAAAGTGCCGTCGAGGCGTTTCAAGCGGGTGCTCACGACTACTTGATGAAGCCGGTGATCTTCGATGACCTGCTGCACAAGCTGAAGCACCTGGTCGAGTATCGCGAAGTGTGCCGCGAGAACGAGTCGCTGCGGCGGCAGTTGCACCGCGGGGCCGAACCGAGCCGGATCATCGGGTCGGGCCAGGCCATGCGTCTGCTCTTCGACACGATCCGCAAGGTCGCCACCAGCCGAACGAACGTGCTGTTGCTCGGCGAGAGCGGCACCGGCAAGGAATTGGTCGCGCGGGCGATCCACGACGCGAGTTCCGATCGTGAACTGCGGTTTCTCGCGGTCAATTGTGCGGCAATTCCGCACGATCTCATGGAGAGCCAGCTTTTCGGTCATCGTCGCGGCGCGTTCACGGGGGCCGATCGCGAGCAACCCGGACTTTTCGCCAGCGTCGGCGAGGGCACGGTCTTTCTGGACGAGATCAGCGAGCTGGCCACGGGCACTCAGGCCAAGCTGTTGCGGGCGAGCGAGCAAAAAGAGGTGCTGCCCGTCGGTGCCACGGAGCCGATTTCGGTCAAGGCCCGAATCATCGCCGCATCGAATCGCGAGTTGGCCAAGGAAGTGGATGCCGGGCGATTCCGCGAGGACCTTTTCTACCGACTGAACGTCGTGAGCATTCTATTGCCGCCGCTTCGCGAACGGCGCGAGGACATTCCGGAACTGGTCGAGTTCTTCCTGGCCAAGCATTCGCACGAGATGGGCAAGCGAATTTCGGGCGTGGACAATTCAACCATGCGGCTGCTCATGGCGGCCTCGTGGCGCGGGAACGTTCGCGAGTTGGAGAACGCGATTCAGAGAGCGGTCATCATGTGCGAGGGTACGGTGATCACCGCCTACGACTTGCCCCCTCCGCTCGGCACCGGCTCGACCCTGCCGCAGGTCAGCGATGATCTGCGAAGTGCGCTCGGCAGCTACGAGCGGATTCACTTGGAACGAGTGCTGGCTCAATGCCCCGACAAGCGTGAAGCGGCTCGGCGGCTGGGTATGGGATTGTCCTCTTTGTATCGCAAGCTCGAGGAACACGGCTTGAAGGGGTGAGTAGCAGTGTGTTTCCCTCAGCCCGTCCGCTCCAATTCCCACCTCCTGGAATGTCGCACAGCGAAACTTCCCGCCCGCGAGAACCAGGCAAATCGCTTTTTTGATTTCTGTTCGCTCAACCCCTTGCGTGCGGGCGGGCAAATCATCATTATTCCCACGATTCATTCTGCGCGACGGATGCGGCACACACTTTGCCGGACTGGTCGCGTGGACTTCGCGGTTTGCTTGGGGAATTGAGTCATGGGCGAATCAGAAGATAAATCGGGTGCAGGGGCTTCGTCGGAGCCATCGCAGAAGCCGCTGAGCCCGTTGGAGAAAATACGGGCAGCGGCCGCAGCTAAGGCCGCGGCTTCGGGTGGGGCACCGGGCGCGCCGGCGGCTTCCGCGGCGGGCGGTGTCGAGTCCAGGCCGGCCGCGGCGGGCGAAGCGGCAGCGCCGGCCAAGCCCCTGAGCCCGCTCGACAAAATTCGGGCCGCGGCGGCCAAGAAGGCGGAGGCGGGCGAGGCGGTCGTGGCCAAGGGTGAGTCGCCCGCGGCGAAGGCGGTCGAGCCGAAGGAGAAACCGGCGCCTCCGAAGCCCGCGAAGCCCAAGGCATCTGAGCCAGCCGGCCCGTCGCGGCGATTCTTTTTGCTCACATGGATCGGCGTGGCCTGGGCGGCCTTCATCGTCGGCTGTGGCGAGGCCATTCTGGCCGGCGTGCGGTTCATGTTCCCCAACGTTTTGCAGGAACCACCCACCCTATTCAAGATTGGCGGCTCGGACAAGTTCGAGGACGGCAACGTCTACGAACAATGGAAGAATGAGTTCGGCGTCTGGATCGTCAAGAACAACGGCCAGCTCTTTGCGATTCGCACGGTCTGCACCCATCTCGGCTGCACGCCCAATTGGTTGGAAGCGGAGCAGAAGTTCAAGTGCCCGTGTCACGGTTCCGGCTTCCGCAAGACGGGAATTAACTTCGAGGGACCCGCCCCGCGCCCGCTGGAGAGGCATGTCATCAGCATTGCCGACGATGGCCAGGTCCAGATCGACAAGAGCCGCAAGCTCCAGCAGGAGCTTGGCCATTGGACCAAGGAGAATGGGGCGTTCATAGAGGTTTAAGGGGCGATGTGCGAGCTGTTTCAGAATGCTTGTGAGCTGTGATTCGCAATGTTTTAGTGGTGACTGTTACTTGCTGAGTGATGATTCACGGTGGCAGAGCATTGAATTCATCAGCATGATGTCTGAAATGTAGTCTGCACGGTTTGACAGCCAGACTTCGCTGTATCACATGTAAACAAGTTGATACATTTTAAAGACTTTGTGGTCTTGGAGATGATATTGCACAGTCCAAAATAAGCACGATAGGAAAAAGGTTAGAAAAGTTAAGCCAAAGGCTTCATATTGAGTGACAAGTAGTTGATGTCAATGGTCCTGTGTTTCGCGTTTGACGTTCTAGGTTTGGAATCATTGGTTCGAGATCATCCATGTCCATAGGCGAATACATCCGCAGTACTCAGGTTTGGAAGTCCATCTTTCGGCATCCGGCTCCAACCGATCGGCGGAACCGTGTCGTGGTGATGCTGACGAATGTGTTCCTGCACCTGCACCCTGTCTCCATCCGTTCCAGCGGAATTGCCCTGTCATATACGTGGTGCATGGGTGGTATCACGTTCTTTTTGTTCTTGGTCGAGACGATCACGGGCGTGCTCTTGATGTTTTACTACCGGCCGACGTTGGAACATGCCTTCAACGACATCCTGGCACTTCGCGACGTGACGACGCTGGGCATCCTCCGCGAGATGCACCGCTGGGGTGCTCACGCGATGGTGATCAGCGTGTGGCTGCACATGTATCGCGTGTTCCTGACGGGCAGCTACAAGCCGCCCCGCGAGTTCAACTGGGTGATCGGGGTCATTCTGCTGGTGCTCACGCTGCTCCTGAGCTTCACGGGATACCTCTTGCCGTGGGACCAACTGGCGATCTGGGCCATTACGGTCGGGTCGAACATGGCGCGGGCGACGCCGTTTCTCGGGCACGAGGGGCCGGGCAATCAATTAATAATGCTCGGCGACGGCGTGCCGTGGATCCATGCCGGGTCAGACGCCCGGTTTGCCTTGATTGGCGGCCGAACGATCGGCGAAATGACGCTCAACCGATTTTACATCCTGCACTGTGTGGCCATCCCGCTGGCCGTGGCCGTATTGATCGCGATCCACTTCTGGCGGGTGCGTAAAGACGGTGGAATCAGCGGACCCTTGTGAGGAGTAGGTGGTGTGTGGTGCATGCGGACTACTCACCACTAACCTTCAAACAAGCGACGATGTACTCCCTCTCCCCTGTAGTCAGGGGAGAGGGCCGGGGTGAGTGGTTCTGTTCGCGTGCATTCTGCGAACCCCTCACCCTAACCCTCTCCCCTGAGTACAGGAGAGAGGGAACAGGATAGCAGCACGGCACGCATGTTTGAGGACTAACCAGAAACCAAACATATGCACGGCATCGACCTTAGCCCTGAAGTTCAAACCGGCCTGGCCTGGTATTATCTGATCGCCGCGTTGCTCAATGTGGGTGCGGCGGCACAGTGGACGATTTGGGGCCGCGATCGGAAGCTGCAGCCGGTTGAACAAATGCTCGTTCTCGCCTTTGGGGCGGGCTACGGTCTGGTGGCAATCGCCTGGCTCTTTGAGTTGCCGGCGCTGGCATTATTCTGGATTGCCACGGCGGCAAATGCACTGGCCATCGTCGTTACGCTGAAGGCTTCGGTCACGGAGAAAGTGACCGCCGGGGTCGTGTGGAGCGTCTGCGCCGGCCTGTTGCAGGTGCTTGGCCTCCTGTACGCACACAATCGTGGTCCGGCAATGCCCGACGGGCTCAAGGAGTTCATTGACAGTATAGCCGGCGCGGTGACGTTCTTCTTTGGATCGAGCGTGGTGCTGCTGAGCTTCATCTACTTCCGCGCGGCACGAGTGATTCCCGGCCTGGGCATCCGCGTGCCGTTCGGGTTGACCGACCCGCCGGTGATCTGGGGCATTCTCAATGGCGTGCTCTTGTTCCTCGGCTTCAGCATGACCGACTTCGACTTCCGGCTGATCGTCTCCAAGCCGGACAACGTGCCGATCCCGCTCATGCTGTTCTCGGTCGGCTTCTTCACGTGGCTGTACCTGCGCAAATCGGTCATCAACGATCAGCGAATAGCCGAGGGCAAGCCGCCGGTGGAGGCGGAGGGGAACGAAAAGGTGCTGGTCTGGCCCGATCTGGTGTACACCGAGATGCTGGCCATGATCATGTGTACGGTGATTCTGGTGCTCTGGAGCGTGTTGCTGCAGGCGCCGCTGGAGGAATGGGCCAACCTGACCAAGACGCCGAATCCGTCCAAGGCGCCGTGGTACTTCCTCGGCCTGCAGGAGATGCTGGTTTACTATGATCCGTGGCTGGCCGGCGTGGTGTTTCCGACGCTCATCATCGTAGGGTTGATGGCCATTCCATATATCGACTTCAACAAGCTAGGGGCCGGCTACTACACGTTCAATCAGCGTTCGTTTGGCGTGGTGACGTTTATGTTCGGGTTCATCGTGCTCTGGGTGCTGATGGTATTGCTGGGCACGTTCTTGCGCGGGCCGGGCTGGAACTTTTTCGGGCCGTACCAGTATTGGGACCCGCACATGGTGCTGCCGCTGAACAACGTGGACCTGTCCGATTTCGTGTGGGTACACTGGTTGGGCCGGGGCAAGCCGACGGCCTGGTACATTCGCGAGCTGCCGGGCTTCATCGCCATCATTCTATACATGGCACTCCTTCCGCCTATGCTAGCCAGGACGGTGTTTCGCAGCTTCTTCATCAAGATGGGATTCGCTCGGTACATGTTGTTCGCCACCCTGGTGCTCAGCATGGCGGCCCTTCCGTTGAAAATGTTGCTGCGCTGGAGCTTTAACCTGAAGTACATCGTTCACATTGATGAGTTTTTCTTCAACATTTGAGCGCACGAGACCCACCCCATCGGGCTTGCCCCGGTGGCTCGCGGGCTTTTTGTGCTAGTTCGCGGGATGACAAGCAGAGAGAAAGCAAGTAGTGCAGCAGCCGTTCAACCACCGGGATAAGCCCGGTGGCGGGAGAGTTGAAAGCGATGCCAGCCAAGGAAGATACATACCGTAGCCAACGCGTGCTGCACATCGTGTTCGCGGTGTCGAGCGTCGCGATGTTGGTGAGCATCACCTGGATGGTGATTGCCGATCACTTCCGCGAATGGAAGCGAGTGCAGCGCGATTTCATCGAGTTCGATGCCTCCAAGACCAGGAAGGATTCGGAAGAGGCCAAGGTGCGCGAAAAACAAAGGGACCTGGCCGAATTGGAGGCGGAACTTTCGGCGGCACGAGAGGCCATCGCGGCAGAAGTAGCCGGCGCCAGAGACGCAAAGGCCGAAGAGATCGGCAAATTCCAAAAGAAGGATCAGGCACTGGCGTTCAAGAAAGCCGAACGCGATTCGGTCGCCAGTTTCTACGACATCGAACTCGACAAGGGGAACGAGCAAAAGGCGAACGAAATCAAGGACCAGCTAAACCAGATCGACTCCGAGCTCAAGACGCTGCGGGAAGAGCACGAGGACCTGAACGACAAGATCATTGCCGCCGAGAAGCGAATCGCAAAGGCCCAAGAAGAGGACAGCAAGGTCGCCGAACTCGAAAAGGAAATCGCCGACCAACAAAAGGAAATCGAACGAGTTCAACAGAAGCAATGGAGCATCTGGTCGGCGATCCGGTCGTCGCCCGTGCTCGATGCGTTTGCACCGGCATTGAAGATCGAACAGATGGTGTTCATCGACCTGCCGATTCACTACAGCTTCAAGGGAGTACCGCGGTTCGATCGCTGTACGACCTGCCACAAGGGAATCGATTCGGTGACGAAGGAAGGTGGTAAGGCCTTCGATACGGACGCAGTCGAAGCCCATTCGACCAGCCCGCACCGCGCAGCCTTCAAAACGCACTCGCACCCCGAATTGTTCGCCGGCCCAAACAGTCCGCACCCGCGCGAGAAGTTTGGCTGCACGATCTGCCACCTCGGCCAAGGCTCGGGCACGTCGTTCGTCTTCGCATCGCACACGCCGAACACGGTCAAGCAGCGGGAAGAGTGGATGAGCGACAAAACGAAAGACTACGGCTGGAATGAAATCCACCACTGGCCGTGGCAAATGAGCAAGTCGCGGTTCGTGGAGTCGGGTTGCGTGAAGTGCCATCCACACGTTGTGGAACTCGAGAGCTCGAAGTACGGCGAAACCGCCCCGAAGCTGCTCAAGGGTTACAACATCGTTCGGCAGTACGGCTGTTTCGGCTGCCACGAAATCACCGGTTGGAAACCGGGCACCGGCCGGCTGATCGGGCCGGACCTTCGGCTGGAACCGCAAACCGAAGGAGAGCGGAAGAAGGCGTCTGCCGACCCGCTGAATCCGCCCGGTCGCCTGCGCAAGGTTGGGCCCAGCCTGCGGCACCTCGCCGAAAAGGTTCAACCCGACTGGGCCTACCGCTGGATTAATCTGCCCAAGGGCTTCCGACCCGGCACGCGAATGCCGCAGTTCTACGGCCTCACAAACAACAACGGAAAGCTTGCCGGCAGCGACACCGCCGATGTGGCAAAATCTTCCGTCGAGTTGCACGCGATCGTCCATTACCTCTATTCCAACAGCGTCCCATCGGCGAACCCTGAGACTCCGGACACCGTCAAGGTTGACCCGGCAAATTCCGAGCAAACCAAGCGCGGCCAAGACCGGTTCATCGAACGCGGGTGCCTCGCCTGCCACTCGCACAAGGACGTGAGCACCAAAAACTATCCCCAGGCAAACGCCAATTTCGGGCCCGACCTCTCGAACGTGGCGGCCAAACTCAAAAACAAAGACGGCACGCCAAACACCAAGTGGCTGTTCAACTGGCTCAAGGACCCGCTGGTCTACCACTCCACGTCGTTCATGCCGAACCTGCAGATCAAGGACGACGAAGCCGCCGACATCGCCGCGTGGCTCTTGAGCGTGCAAGGAAGCTGGGCCGAGGACCCGGGTCAGCCCAAGCTCGACGAAAAAGTGCTCGACGATCTAATTACGATGTTCTTGCAAAAATCCATGACCCTGAGATTGACCAAAGAAGTGCTCAGCTCCGGGTTAACGGAAAAGGACCTGGCAGACGTTCGAGGCGACGAGCGCATGCTGGCCGCCCCGATGACCCCGGAAAAAAAGCTCACGTACCTCGGCAAGAAAACGATTAGCCGCATGGGCTGCTTCGGCTGCCATGACATTCCGGGGTTCGAAACCGCCAAGCCGATCGGCACCGAATTGTCGGCCTGGGGGCTCAAGGCCCGCATGGACCCGGAAAAGCTCGATTTCGCTCACATCGTCGAGTATCTCGAACACCACTCGACGGACCAGGAGAAGCATAATCCTGACTTCGAATTGTTCCTCGAAGGGATGATGCACCACAAGGGCGAGTCGTTCTTGTGGCAGAAGCTGCGCGACCCGCGCAGCTACGACTTCAACAAGCTCAAGGCCTGGGACGACAAACTCCGCATGCCGCGGTTCCCGTTCGCCGACAACCCGGAAGATGTCGAAGCGGTCATGACGTTTATCCTCGGCCTGGTCGCCGACGATCAAATTCCACAGCACTATCGCAACATTCCGCAAAGCGGCGCGAAGCTGGCACTCATCGAGGGCGAAAAGGCCCTGACCAAATTCAATTGCCGCGGCTGCCACATGACAAAGATGCCGGAGTTCAAGTTCGATCTGGCCAAGACAAAATTCCCCGAACCGGGGGCGCTGCACGGCGCCGACTTCCCCGACACCGCTCAGGATCAAAACACCCTGACCCGAAAAGTCTCGGAAAAGTCAACCGGGCAAATGGCCGTGCAGGCAATGCTCATCCAGACATTGCCCAGCGAACTAGAGCGAGCAGGCGAGATCCCGTCCGATGCCGAGGAGCTAATCGTAGACCTCTGGGAACCGATGCGGATTGAGAACAAGCAATATTTTATCGGCGACCGCTTGACCCTTCCCGTCGAGGCACTCGACAAGCAGCAGAAGCCGGCGGCCCAGGGTGGTCAGTTCGCCGAGTTGCTCGTTTCGCACTTGATGAAAAAGGACCGCAAGCAAGTGGGCGAGGTCTGGGCGTTTGTGCCGCCGCCGCTGGTGCGCGAGGGCATGAAGGCTCAGCCCGCTTGGTTGCACCAATTCCTGCTGAACCCCAGCGAGATTCGCCCGGCCGTCCGGCTGCGCATGCCGCGTTTTAACATGACGAGCGATGAGGCATCGCAATTGGCCGGCTACTTCGCCGCCGTGGACAACATGGAATATCCCTATGAGCACATTCAGCAGCGCGACGATTCCTATCTGGCCCAAAAAGAGAGCCAGCACGCAAACTATCTGACAGACGGTTGGTCGCTCTTGACGTTTGAACCCAAGGGCGATGTGCCGGCCTCCCAAAAGCTCTGTGCCAACTGCCACCGCGTCGGGAACAAGGCCCCCGAGGGTGGCACGCCGGACGACAAGGGGCCGAACCTCGTGTTGACACCCGATCGGCTCCGCCCCGATTGGCTGCGCCAGTGGATCGCAACGCCACGGCGCGTTCTTCCGTACACAGGAATGCCCAACAACTTCTCGGCGGCCAAAGATGACTACCAATCGTACTTCCGCGGCACGAGCGCCGAACAGGTCCTCGGCGTTCGTGATGCACTCATGAACTACCACAGAGTCCAACAGAGCGAACTCGTCAAGAAACCCAGCACACCACCAGCAACAGGAGGAAACTAAACATGATTCGACGCATGAGCGGGCTGAGCATTTGTCTGGCTGCACTGCCCCTCGTTTGGGGCCTGTCGGGCTGCGGAGGCGGAGGAAGCACGCCGAAGAAAATCAGTACTCCTACTCCGCCTCCAACTACGACCACGAATACTCCGACACCCGCAGGCGAGAAGCCGGCCGATACGGGCGGAGGCGCACCAGTCGCCGCCGGCGCAGAGGGCTGGGGGACGATCAAGGGTCAGGTTGTCTTGGACGGCGAGGTGCCGGAAACGAAGTTACTCGTTAAGAAGGGTGACCAGAACGCGAAAGACCCTGCGGTTTGTGCCGTCCAGGACCTTCCAAGCGAGGAATTTGTCGTCAACAAGGAAAGCAAGGGCATCAAGTGGGTGCTCGTCTACATCGGCGGGACCCCAAAAGTGCATCCCGATTTGGCAAAGGCCGAGGGCACTGCGGAACTTGGCCAAAAGTTCTGCGCGTTCAAGCCTCGCCTACTTGCCATGCGGCTCGGCCAGAAACTTCTGGTTACCTCAGAAGATAGCATCGCTCACAACACGAAGATGGATTCTCTGAGGAATCCGCCCGACAATCCAACAGTCCCACCGGCGCCGGAAAATGGCAAGTCGGAACTGGCCCCGAAGGAATTGATGTCGGCCGAATTGCGACCGTTCCCGGTGCAGTGCGGCATACACCCGTGGATGCGAGCCAATATCGCCGTGATCGATCACCCCTATTTCGCGGTGACCGACGAAAACGGGAACTTTGAGATTAAGCAAGTGCCGGCCGGAGCGCAGAATCTGGTGATGTGGCAAGAAGCGATCGGTTGGGGCGAAGGCAAAGGCAAGGGCAAAGAGATTACCGTCAAGGCGGATGACACGACGGACTTGGGCAAGATTTCCCTGAAGCTCCCCTAATTGCTATCGCGCTAAGTGAAGATTTGCGTAGCGGCTGGCCGTGCGCCAGCCGCTACGTTTTTTGCGCTCGGGATGAGCCCGACAGGCCAGGACCGGATGCCGAGGACTGAGCTGTGAAAACTGGCTCAACCAATCTCCCTGCCCAAATCGCTGTCATTCTCGGTTTGATTCTCTTCTGTGGTCTGGCAGATTTCGGTCTTCCCCTCATCCTCCATCAGTTGCCAGAGCTGGAGCAGTTCCATGACCTGCCGTGGGAGTTGCTGCTCGGCCGGGCGGTCCTGGACTGTCTCTTGCTGATCGCCATGGCCCAGGTGTCTTTCGAGTTAGGTTGGCGAGCCGCGCGATTTTTTTGGTCGGTCGTGATCGCATTCACGGCGACAGTTCTCATCGTGGCCAATATTGTCCCGTTACTGATCGGCCAAACGGCCCCCGGCCTCGCTCGCGGATTAGGCTTGGCGAGTGCGTGGCTGGTGGCTGCCGTCGCAGTGCTTTGGCTCAGTTCAAGCCGCACGCGAGCTGCGGCATTCTGGCGGCCGGTGGACGCACTGCTTCGTGTTCGAGGTTTCGCGACAAAGCTGGCAGCGATCGCGGTCCCCGCTCGACTCGCGCTGCTGGCTTATTCTTTCGGCCCCCAGATGCTCTTCTCGCAAACTCCAACCCGCTTGCTCCATGCGACAGCCCCAGCGGAATTCGCCTCTTTGGTCAATCCGTTCTTTGATCCTGAATATTGTGTCGTGTTGGACGAGATCGGGCCAAATCCCCAAGACGTGGTAGCGATCGTTCAGGCGGCGGTGCAGAATCGCTCAAGAGAATGGGGCTTGACCCTCGTTGCACGACTACCGGTGAAAATACGGGAAACCGCAGACGAGGAAATGGCAAACGAGCTGGCCGAGCAGCTTCGAGTCGCCGGTGCCAATGCCTCGGTCCATCACGCCCTGGACTGGTTCGCCCGACTTGTTGCCGAAGATCGAGAAACGCCGATCGGCAAACCGAGTCAGGTTCTCGACGACGAATTCCTGCGAACCGGAGACGATGCAATCGCCGCGTTTCGCGCCGCGGTTCGGACAAGTGGACCCGACAAGATAAATCGCGAGCTGGCGAAGCGGGCCTTCTTGGCCTTCACGACGGCGGAAGGCCGCGCACTTTATCAGACCAACTGCCGCCCCTGTCACGGCACGAAAGGATCGGGCGATGGTCCACAGGCGGCCGGGTTCCTGCTGCGGCCGGCCAACTTTCGAGACACGCAATCTCTGGCCGCACTCACGCCGGGTGAAGTGCTGTGGCGAATAGAGGAAGGCGCTGCCGGATTGCCGGTCGAGGCCACGCCGTGGCATTCTTCGATGCCCGCGTGGAAACATGAATTGGACCGCGAAATGATTTGGAAGATTATTCTGGGCGAGTTCAGCACGGCCAACGCGAAACCACGCTCGGGTCAAGCTCCCGATCACACCCATCGGCAACCCGTCGTGGCTGCCGCAGGGTCGGGGCTCAACCAGCCACCAGAAAAGAGTTGGCTCGAGTGGCAGGTGCCTTCAAAGCCCGCGGCTGAACGGATGCGCGATGCCGAATTTTTGAAGCGCGGCAAATACATCTATTACTACCGCTGCATGCCCTGCCACGGCGTAATGGGTGAGGGTGACGGCCCGGCTGCGGCCTCGATGTGGCCTCGACCGCGTGACTTCACCACCGAGAACTTTGCCAATGAAACGCTCCAGCCCAAGTTCAAGTTTCGGACGACGAAGCAGGGCTGGCTGCCCACTGACGAAGATCTGTTTCGCACGATCAGTCGCGGCCTGACCGGTACCGACATGGAAGGTTGGGCCGACGTATTGTCGGCGGATGAAATCTGGCAGGTCATTGCCCACCTGAAGACGCTCTCGCCTGCGTGGAATGACCCCGAGCATATCGCACGAAACCCGAATGATCCGGTTGTGGTCAAGGAATACACCGAATTTGAACGCAGCAGTCCGGTCATCGACTATGCGGCATTGCAACCACCCGCGGTGACTCCGCGGTTGATCCAAGAGGGCAAGGAGGTCTTTCTGCGGTTTCGATGTTTCGAGTGCCACGGCTACGAGGCTCGCGGCGACGGTCCGGCCCTTGGCCAGCATTACGATGACTGGGGCTATCGCCTCTGGCCACAGAATCTGGCCGCCCCGTTCAACTTCAAGGCTGGTCACGCGATCAAAGACATTTATCGCACGTTTGCCAACTCGCTCGACGGCACCGTCATGCCGGTCTACTCAGCCGTGATCCTCGACAAGGATGATCCCAAGAACGGCGAGCACATGCAGTGGGCCCTTGCGGCGTTCGTGAACGATCAGGTGCAAATGCCGAGTCGTGCAAATCAGCCCGCGAACATTATTGTAAAACAGCTACCCGGCAGCATTCCGCTCGATCCGCTGGACCCAGTCTGGGACCGCATGCGGACGACCGTCGTGCCGCTCAGCGGACAAGTCTTGGCCGCCCCGCGCTGGCCCGCGCCTTCGGTGCATCAGGTTTCGATTCGAGCCGCGTACACCCCTGAGTCTTTTGGAATCTGGCTGCGATGGGATGATCGACGTCCGAATATTTTGCACCAGGAACCGCCGCCAGATTTCGATTCAATGGACGAGCACTCGCTCGGTCCCCGGACCTATTCGACTCCCGCACTCAAGAAAAAGTCTCCCGTGGTGTTTGAGGCCCGCGATCAATTGGAGATTCAGATGCCTGAAAGAATTGATCCTTGGCACCCGTATCTCAAAACCGTAGAGCGACCCCCGTTGCTCTACGGCGAAAGAGAATCACCCGCGATTTTGTGGCGCTGGCAAGCGGATAACCAGGGTTTGGCCGTGACCAAGATCACCGAGAAAGTCGCCGGCGCCCAGGCTGAGCGAATCGTTTGCAAGTCGGATGCTGCCGCTGCACCCGCCAGTGCGATGCGCCTTTTTCGCACCCAAGGACTCGACTTGGAACCCGAAGAACTCCCCATCCGAACGGAGAGTCGGTCCACGGCACATTGGGCCAACGGCGCATGGACTTTGGTACTTTCGAATCCGCGTCCGTGGCCGGATGAGCTGATTCAGTCAGGGCAAAAATTCCCCATTGCCATTCACATATGGGATGGCTTGGCCGGTGAAAGCGAGTCGCGGATGGCGGTTTCGAGCTGGATCGACCTGGCGTTCCCGCACCCGCGGCCGCTATGGCACCACGTGCTTGCGGTTGTCCTAGGGACATTTTTCCTGGCTGCCGAGCTTGTCATGGCGAGCTGGTATCGTCGTCAATTCCTCACTGAGTCCTGATGCGAGCATTTCCCAAAAGCAGGAACCTGCGCGAGTGCAGTTTTTCGCTTGCGGGAAAAACTCGATGCAGGTGCGATTCGTCAGTTCAACGGCGATGCAAAGGTCGGCCGCAAAATATAGCCTGTTTTGCGAGACATGGACTCCTGGGTCCCAAGCTTTTGTCGTTCATCACCCTCGGCTTGCCGTTTGCAGTTCCGAGGGCCTCGTTTGGGATAGCTTGCTCGCAGTGGGCGGTTCAGCACAGGGATCGCGCCAATGCGATTGGCCTCAAGGTCAGCCGAAATATCGGTACATTGCCCCCTTGCGTCCGCAAAGTCGGTCGCTAAAATCCACCGTTTTGAAACAGCGAGGGAAGGTCATGATGAAAGACCAGCCATTGAAAACGGAGGTCATGCGCGTGAACGTGCGTTTTCTGGTGGGAGCCGTGCTGATCGGTACGTTCGTTCTGAACGGCTGCGGCCCGGTTCCGATGACCTATGTGTTGAGTGATGCGACGAAGAAGGCTCTCGACGAACCCAAACAAGAGCTGCTGTCTAACGCGCTCGATGCGTACTTCGGAACGCCGGACGCGCCGAAGATTCCCGAACCGCTGAAGCGCGTGCTCAAGGGTGACGAGGCGAAACTCGCGGAGGGAGCAACCAGCTATCGCCGACTTTGCATGCATTGCCACGGACTGAGCGGCGATGGAGGCGGACCCACTGCCAAATTCGTCCTGCCGGTACCTCGCGACTACCGAAAGGGGCTGTTCAAGTTCACCTCAACGGACCAGACCGCCAGTCCGACCCGCGATGATTTGAAACGGACGTTGCTCAACGGCATCCCGGGCACATCCATGCCTTCGTTCGCCTTGTTCAAGGAACAAGAGGTAGAAAACATTTTGGACTACGTGATTCTGCTCAGTGTCCGGGGCCTGACCGAGGCGTTTGTGGTGGATGAACTTGAGACGGGAACCGGCGAGATTGACGCGGCGACTGTCGCGAGTAACTCGACGGCCGTTTCCAACCGATGGGTCGGGACCGAAACGCGAGTCGTCACGCCGAAAGCGCAGCGGACAACGCCCGACGTCGATTCGATTGAACGAGGGCGGCAACTGTATCTTTCGGATCGTGCCCAGTGCAAAAAGTGTCATGGTCCGGAAGGACTCGGCGACGGCCTGATGAACGATCCGAACGCCGATCCCAAAGACACGAAAGATTCCTGGGGCAACCAGGCGCGGCCTGCGAACCTGACGGTCGGGGTGTATCGCGGCGGCGGCCGGCCCATCGACCTGTTCCGGCGAATCCACAGCGGCATCAAGGGCACTCCGATGCCGGGCCAGTCCACAAACCTTCAGAAGGAAGAAGAGATCTGGGACCTCGTGAATTACATCAAGAGTTTGCCGTTCAAGGAAAGTACGGCAGCCTCATCCCCGGGCGCGACGGCACACGGGGCGGGCGGTCAGTGACGGACACGGTTGTTTTCTAGAGGGAGAGTACACGTGCAAAAGTTCTGGAGCCTGCTCTTTCTGCTCGTGCCCATTTTCAGCGTGGCAGTCTTTGTGATTGCCCCGAGTCAACATTGGTGGCTGCCTGACAATGTCTCCAGTTACGGGGCTGATGTAGATCACTTGTTCATGGTCATCCTCTGGATCGTGACCATTGCGTTCTTGGGCACGCAGGCGATCCTTGTCTATGCTCTCTTCCAATTCGGCGAACGCGGCGGCAAGGCACAATTCATTCACACGAATCACAAGCTTGAGTTTTGGTGGACCCTTATCCCTGCCGGTATTCTGGTCTTCATCGCCTTTTACCAATTCAACACGTGGCTGGACATCAAGGCACAGAAAAACTTTCCGAAAGCGCAACCGGACGCGGAGGTCCTGGCCGGGCAGTTTGAGTGGCGGATTCGGTATCCGGGCACGGATTCCATAATCGGAACCGAAGACGACATTATTTCTCTGAACAACCTGCACGTCCCGGTGAACGAGCCGTTCATGATTCGGCTACGCAGCCGCGACGTACTGCACAGCTTCTTTTTGCCGAACTTGCGCGTCAAGCAAGACGCGGTGCCCGGCATGACCATTCCCGTTTGGTTCAAGCCAATGAAAGAAGGCGATTTCGACCTGTTCTGCGCCGAGTTGTGCGGGTGGGGCCACTACAAGATGCGCGGGATGCTCACGGTGCAGTCGCGAGCGGCCTACGACCAGTGGCTCAAGGATCAGGAAAAAGAGCAAGCCTTTACAGGTCTCGAACAGGCGTCCACTGACGGTAAAGCCAAGCAAGAGGTGACTCAATGAGTACAGCAGCCCTTCCCGGCGATTGGGCACACGAACATGCGCACGCCGACCACCACGAGATGAGTTTCCTTTCAAGATATGTCTTCTCGACGGACCACAAGATCATCGGCATTCAGTTCTTGTTTTCGACGCTGATATTCCTGATCCTCGGCGGCCTGCTGGCGATGGCGGTGCGCTGGCAACTGGCGTTTGGCTTCAGCTCGGAACATCCGATGCCGATTGTAGGCAAAACGCTTTTCGCTCACACGGGCGGTCAAATCTCGCCCGAATTCTATACGATGCTCTTTACCATGCACGCGACGGTGATGATCTTCTTTGTGGTCATCCCGATGCTCGCCGGGGCGTTCGGCAACTTCACGATTCCGCTGATGATCGGCGCGCCCGACATGGCATTTCCCAAGTTGAATATGATGTCGTACTGGTTCATGTGGCCTGCGTTCGTGATCATGATGGCCAGCTTCTTCGTCGAGGGTGGTGCGGCAGCGGCCGGCTGGACCTCGTACCCGCCGTTGGCCAGTGTTCCGCAGGCGGCCCCCGGTTCACTCACCGGCCAGACATTGTGGCTGCTCTCACTCTTGTTCGTTGGCGTCTCCTCGATGATGGGTTCGCTCAACTACATCACGACCATCGTCAACATGCGGGCGCCGGGCATGCACTTTTTCCGAATGCCCATGACTATCTGGGCGCTGTTCATCACCGCAATCCTCCAGGTGTTCGCTCTGCCCGTGCTCACGGCGGCACTCTTCTTGGGAGTCATTGAGCGGACTCTCGGCACATCGTTTTTTGTCCCAGACAACTTGGTGGTCAATAACCAGTGGGCAGGCCCCGGTGGCGGTCGGGCGCTGTTGTGGCAGCACCTGTTTTGGTTTTACTCGCACCCGGCCGTTTACATCATGATCCTGCCGGGAATGGGCATCGTCTCCGACGTAATCGCCACGTTCTCGCGCAAGCCGCTGTTCGGTTACCGTCCGATGGTTTACTCCGTGGCGGGCATCGCAGGTCTGGGGTTCCTCGTGTGGGCGCACCACATGTTTGTGAGCGGCCTGAACCCGCTTCTGGCGATGGGATTCATGGTATCGACCATGATGATCGCATTGCCGTCGGCGGTGAAAGTCTTCAACTGGCTGGCGACGCTCTGGCAAGGCAACGTGCACTTTACTTCCGCCATGCTCAACGCGGTGGCGTTCGTCTCCATGTTCATCATCGGCGGGCTTAGCGGTATTTTCATGGCGGCCACCCCGGTGGACATTCACATCCACGACACCTACTTCATCGTCGGTCACATTCACTACGTCCTGTTCACGGGCAGCATCTTCGCGATATTCGCCGGCATCTATTACTGGTTCCCGAAAATGTTCGGCCGGACGATGAACGAGTTTTGGGGCAAGGTCCATTTTATCGGCACGTTCATCGCTGCGAACGTGACGTTTTTCCCGATGCACATTCTGGGTGTCGGAGGGTTGCCTCGTCGCTACGCGGCGTACGAATCCGCAAATCTTGCTCAGTTCCAAGGACTGAACACACTCATCACGATGGGGGCTTTCACGCTGGGTTTGATTCAGATCATCTTCGTGATCAATTTCTTCGCGAGCCTCTTTCTGGGTCAGAAGGCGGGCCGGAATCCCTGGCACGCGAACACGCTGGAATGGGAGGCCCCGTCGCCGCCTCCGCACGGCAATTTTGAAAAGACACCCACGGTCTATCGCGGTCCCTACGAGTTCGCCTCGCCTGAGGTCGAAGAAGATTATTTGCCGCAGGCACGAAAGCTCGAAGGCGGTGGTGCCGCGTCACAGCATGCACATTAGGACGCTCGCTTGAATCCGAATGGCTCAGCCATCTGACGAAAACCTGATCAGTTCCGCCGACGGACGTTGGCTTCACCGTTTTGTGGTGCTGACCGCGTGTGCCACGTTTCCACTGATACTGGTCGGCGGCCTGGTGACCACGCTCGATGTTGGTTTGGCCGACAGAGTCTGGCCGACCGCACCGTGGTATTTGGCGTGGCTCGTTTCGGCCGGCCAGGCGATGGATCAAGGAATTGGGTTTTTGATCGAGCATGGTCATCGTTTACTGGGCTGGATCGTCGGTTTCTTGACCGTCGTGCTAGCCATCTGGATCTGGTCAACCGAGCGGCGAGCTTGGATGAAATGGCTTGGCGGAGTCGCGCTGGCCGGGGTCGTGCTTCAAGGAGTGCTCGGCGGCCTTCGAGTAATCATGGTAAGCCGGTTGCTGGCAGTGGTTCACGGCTGTCTTGCCCAGGTATTCTTTGCGTTCATGGTTTGTATGTGCCTTTTTACTTCTGCCCGGTGGTTGAATGCCCTGGAACCAATTTCGGTTTCCGGCGCCAGCCGATTGCGGAGATTGGCAGCGATGACGACCGGGTTTGTGTTCCTCCAGTTGGTCTTTGGCGCGTTATTACGACACCTTGGACCCGTTTGGGCACTCGTATCCCATTTGATCGTCGCGTTTTTCGTCACGGTCCACGTGGCACTACTTGCCAAGCGAATCTACGGTCAGCACGCGGCGATCGGGGAATTGGCCAAAGGCGTCGAACGGTTGGCGATTCTCACGCTGGTTCAATTGATGCTTGGCGCGGGTGCGTGGGGTTCGAGCGGAGGATTTGGCCCCAATGCCACGGACTCCGTGACTGGTGCTCACTCAATCTTCGCGACCGCCCACGTTGCGGTGGGGGCGTTTATCCTCGCCTCCAGCGCGATTCTCACGCTCGATTGTTTTCGCTTGATTGTGCCGGCTATCGTTGAAAAGGGGACCGGGGGTCGGGCCAGTGACCGTCCGGATCGTCAGCCCGATTCGATGCGACGCGAGCCGACATATGCTCGCCCGCAGATTTCCTCGCTCGAATCGCGCGACCTGATGCGAGTCGCTGGAGGCACGGTATGAACACAACCGTTCTTACTGCTGAGCCCTCCTCACGACCCATTGTTTTGCGCCGCATTGCAGACTATGTGGAACTGACCAAGCCACGAATTGCAATGATGGCACTGGCGACGTTGGCTGTCGGCTCTTTTGCGGCAACCGTCGGGCTATTCGACCGCACACTTCTCGTGCACACGCTCATCGGGACTGGCTTGCTCGCCGCCGGAGCAAGTGTTTTCAACCAGATATTCGAGCGAGACACGGACGCACTTATGCGTCGCACTCAGAACCGGCCGCTTCCGGCTGGTCGTCTTGGCGTCACCGAGGCCGTGGTGTTCGGCTTGCTGCTTTCCGTGGCTGGTCTGAATTATCTTCTGCTGTTCGTGAACCCGCTCACCGCGCTAATCGGGGCCGCCACGCTTGTGCTTTATGCTTGCGTCTATACGCCCGTTAAGCGCTGGACTTCGCTGAACACAGTTGTGGGAGCCATTCCCGGTGCTCTGCCCCCGCTGATGGGATGGACCGCTGTTCGCGGCTCCCTCGATGCCGAGGCGTGGATCCTGTTTCTCATTGTGTTTCTCTGGCAGTTTCCGCATTTCTTGGCCATCGCATGGATTTATCGCGAGGACTACGCGCGAGCCGGTTTGAAAATGTTGCCCGTCGTGGACCTGAAGGGGCGCGTGACCGGCCGCCAGATGGTCGCTTATTCCCTGGCCCTGTTGCCCGCGAGCCTTGCCCCGACGGTGATCGGGCTGACCGGACCGGCGTACTTTTTTGGGGCTTTGCTGCTCGGAGTTGCCTTTCTCGCCTTTGCAGTCGCCTTTGCGATTCTGGCGACTCAGACTCGGGCGCGGAATCTGATGCGAGCTTCGCTGGTCTATTTGCCGACTTTGCTCACGTTGATGATGTTGGACCTGTTGTAACGGACGAAAAACGATGGCACACGCACACGCTCATGCAGCCGAAGAACATTACGAGATGGGCCTTCCGGTTTCAAACGCGAAGCTGGCCATGTGGCTGTTTTTGGCCACGGAAATCATGTTCTTCATGGGCTTGATCGCCAGCTACATTGCCTTGCGATTCGGCCGCGCCGATTGGCCTACCCCCGACGACGTGGGGCTCAATGTAAGCATCGGAGCCTTGAACACGGTCGTCTTGATCGTAAGCTCAGTCACGGTGGTGCTGGCCCTGTCGGCCACGGCACGCGGCGACCGCAATCAGCAGGCCCTGTACCTGGCGATCACGGCGGCACTGGGCCTGACGTTCATGGTCATCAAGGCATTTGAATATCACGCGAAGTACGAGCACGGATTGGTCCAGATCGTAAACGGCTGGCCTGTGCTTCAGCCCACGCATGAAATTGCCGGCGGCGGCCTGTGGCCGTCGTTGTACTTCACGCTGACCGGGTTTCACGGACTGCACGTGATCGGCGGCGTGGTCATGCTCGTGATGCTGCTCATTCAGTCAATGAGCGGGCGGCTTGGCCCGGACAAGTACGAACGCGTGGAGTTGATCGGACTTTACTGGCACTTCGTGGACGTGGTGTGGATTTTCTTGTTCCCGATGTTGTACATGATCGGTTGAATTGAGGAGCGGACCCAATGGCAGAAGCCCATAACGAACCGAGCGACAAACTGTACCTGACTATCGCGGGAAGCCTGGCGGTGCTAACCGGCGTTTCGTACATCGGCGACCTGATGGACTTGCCGCGCGGCGCACTGATCTGCCTGGTGTTGGCCGTGGCCGTGGTCAAAGCGACGCTGGTGGCCACGTTTTTCATGCACCTGAAGGTCGACTGGACCAAGGTGAAAATCATGATCATTCCGGCAATCCTCTTGGCCTGCGTGCTCGTGTTTGCCCTCCTGCCGGACATCACGCTGGCCATGCGCGAAAAGCCGGGCAAGAAGCCGCCGGCTGAGAAGTCCAAATCGGCCCAAGCCGCCGTCAAAACCCAGTGACAATGAGTGACGCACCGGCCGTCATCGTCGATCGCCTGACGCATCGCTACGGTAACCGGGACGCACTGCGTGGCGTGAGCTTGCAAGTAGCACCGGCCGAGATTTTTGGCCTGCTCGGTCCCAACGGCGGCGGCAAAACTACTCTTTTTCGAATCCTCTCCACGTCCTTTCCACCCACGGAAGGCACCGCACAAATTTTCGGCGACGACGTTGTTGCCCACGCGAGTCGTGTGCGTCGTGCGATGGGTGTGGTCTTTCAAGCACCGAGCCTCGACAAAAAACTCACGGTGGCCGAGAACCTCTGGCACCACGGACATTTGTACGGGCTGAGTGGTCCGGCGTTGCGGCAACAGATTGACGAGATGCTCACTCGAGTCGGAATGCTCGATCGGGCCGGCGATCGAATTGAGCGGCTGTCGGGCGGGCAGCAACGGCGGGTGGAAGTGGCCAAAGGCTTGCTTCATCGGCCCCGGCTCCTGCTCTTGGACGAACCGAGCACCGGCCTTGACCCCGGTGCCCGCCGCGATCTTTGGGAATACCTGAAAATGGCGCGAGACCGCGACGGCCTCACCATCCTGCTCACCACTCATCTCATGGACGAGGCCGAACAATGCGACCGGGTCGCGATCTTGAACCACGGTGAACTCGTCGCCCTGGGCACTCCAAAAGGGTTGAGTGCGACGGTCGGCGACGAGATTGTTTGGCTCCAGGCCAATGACCCTGAACAGATCGCCGGCCGGATTCGCGACACATTGGCTGTGAATTGCACTGTGCTTGATAACACGGTACGCATCGAACATAGTCCTGGCCATGAACTCGTGACTCGCCTATTTGAGCAGTTTCCCGGTGAGATTCAATCGGTTACCGTACGCCGGCCGTCGCTGGACGACGTGTTCATCCAGCGCACCGGACATCGGTTTTGGGAGGAGGGAGATGACGAACCCAAATCCCAAATCTGAAATCTCAGATCTGAAATCTGAAACCTCAAATCTGACACCTGAAATCTCAGATCGCTTCTGGCTTCCCGTGGCCAGCCTGTGGTTCCGCGAGGTAGTGCGATTTTACCGCCAGCCCAGTCGTGTCATCGGCGGGCTGGCATCGCCATTGTTGTTCTGGCTGCTGATCGGATCGGGGCTTGGCTCGTCGTTTCGTCACACTGCCGGTGGAACAGACATGGAGTACCTGGAATATTTTTTCCCCGGCACTTTGACGCTCATATTGTTGTTCACGGCGATCTTTTCGACAGTTTCGATCATCGAAGACAGGCGTGAAGGATTTCTACAAGCAGTTCTAGTTTCGCCAATCTCTCGATCCGGCATGGTGCTGAGCAAGATTCTGGGCGGCACGACGCTAGCCGGGTTACAGGGATTTCTCTTTTTGCTCCTGTTGCCTGCCGCGGGAATTCGCCCGACGCTCACCGGCATCGCGCTTACCGCAATCCTCATCCTGCTTGCTGCGTTTGCGATGACGGCGCTCGGCTTCCTGGTCGCCTGGCCGATGGAATCGACGCAGGGCTTCCATTCGATTATGAATCTGTTTCTGATTCCGCTGTGGCTGCTCTCCGGTGCGTTGTTCCCGCCCGATGGCGCCTCAACTCCCATTCGTCTCTGCATGCGAGCGAACCCCCTGAGCTACACGATCGAGGGACTCCGCGTCACAATGTACTGGAACGGCTCGGCGGATTCGGACCCGGTCCGGACGCTGCTTATTTCGCTTGCGGTCACCACCCTCTTCGGGCTGGTCACTTTTGCGGCGTCGGTGGCTCTCGCCCAGCACAATATTCGAGGTGGGAAATGAATTCGGAAGATCGAGCGACTGAAGGGCCGACACCGGAAGCCCCGGCTCGAAATCCCGTGCTTGAACTCTTGCTCGTGGGGGTCCTGCTCAGCATTGTGACCGGCGTCGGCATTGCCGTGACTTGGAAGCTGCGAATTATTCACGCGGGCCAACGCCAGCAGAATCCGCAAGTGCTCACCTCAACGCCCGACGGGGTACCAAGCTTACTGCCGGATTTTTCGCTGGTTGACACGGACGGCAAGCCGGTAACGCGCGACGATCTGAAAGGCCATGTGTGGGTCGCCAACTTTTTCTTTACAAACTGCCCGGCCCAGTGCCCGATGATGAACCAGCGCATGGCGCAGATTCAGCGAGCCTTGCCCGACGGCGCTGCCGCACGACTGGTCTCCATTACCGTCGATCCCGAACGTGACTCGCCGGAGATTCTTCGCGATTACGCCAAGACGTACGGAGCCAAAGATGGCCGCTGGCTGTTTCTCACCGGCGACAAACAAGCAATCATCCAACTCGCTCTCGAAGGCTTCAAGCTCCCTGCCGGTGAGAACCCCAACGACCACAGCCTCCGTCTCGCCCTGATCGATCGCGACGGCCGCATCCGCGGCTACTTCAACAGCACCGAAGACGATTCCATTGCCAGCCTTCAGGCCCAATTGTTGTCCTTACTAACATCGGAAAGACCGTGATCGAAATCTCTACGCTGCCGGCGGTCAATGCTGCGTTGAATGCCACCAGCGCCGTACTTCTTACAATTGGTTACTGGTTCATACGCCGTCGCCAGATCACCGCTCACAAAGTCTGCATGCTCTCCGCGTTCGGTACGTCGACGATCTTTCTAACGTGCTACTTGATCTACCACTATCACGTCGGACACGTGGCGTTCCAAGGCACCGGTGCGATCCGCGGCGTGTACCTCGCGATCCTCGCCTCGCACGTAGTGCTCGCCTTCCTGGTCCTTCCACTCTCCCTCACCACGCTGTACCATGCCTTCCGAAACAACTTCGACCGTCATCGCCGAATCGCACGCTGGACGCTCCCGATCTGGCTGTACGTGTCGGTGACGGGTGTCTTGGTTTACTGGATGCTTTACGGCCTGAACTGAGACTACGACCCCACTGCAGCCGAGAGGACTTGGCTATGGTCAAGAATCTGCTGCTTCGGATTTGTGCTTCCTGGTTTTTGATTGTCTTCGCCTTCGGAAGGCCATGCTCCGTGACGGTTGCCGCGGACGGAGCCGACACCGGACTCTCGAATGGCCCCAGCGACAGGCCACAATCGAACGATCGCCGACCCAACATTCTGTTCTGCATTGCGGACGACTGGAGCTGGCCGCACGCGGGCGTGTATGGCGACCGGGTTGTAAAGACTCCCACCTTCGACCGCATTGCACGCCACGATCGTAATGCAAGAAAGAATAACTCATGCTTGAACTCTCACTCCCGAAAACTATGCAAGCGTTGGAAGTAGTCTCGAATCTGGGGCCGGACGGTTTGCGCCTGACGGATCGCGAAGTGCCCACACCCAAACCGGGCCAGGCGCTCATTCGCGTGCGGGCCGCGGGGGTCAATTATGCCGACGTGATGCAGTCTCGCGGCCTCTACGCCGGTGGGCCGAGACCACCCTACGTGGCAGGACTCGAGGCATGCGGCGAGATCGTCGCCCTGTGCGACGCTGGCGGGCAGTGCCCATATCCTATCGGTGCTCGAGTCATGGGATTCGGTGGCAGTGCCTTTGCCGAATACGTGGCATGGTCGGTGCGGGGCCTTATGCCCGTGCCTCAAAACTGGAACGACAATCAGGCCGCAGCCTTTCCCATTCAATGGCTCACTGCGCAAGGGTGTCTCTGCACTTGCGGGCGGCTGAAAAGGGGTGAAACCGTGCTCATTCATGCGGCGGCAGGCGGAGTGGGTACAGCCGCGGTGCGGATCGCCAAACACCTCGGCGCACGAGTCATCGCCACCGCTTCGACCGATGAAAAACTACAAGTTGCACGAAACAACGGCGCCGATGAGGTCATCAATTACCGCGAGTCGGATTTTGTCGCTGAGCTAAAGAAGCGAACCGAAGGACGAGGCGCCGATCTCGTGTTGGAAATGGTGGGCGGCGAAACTTTTCAAAAAAACCTGGATGCCGTCGTCCCGTTTGGCCGCGTCGTGGTTTTTGGTGCGGCCAGCGCTCAGCAGGCGACAATTCAGAACACCCGCCTGATTTTCCAGCCCGTCGAGCTTATTGGTTACCATTTGGCCGTCATGGCCACGCGGCGTCCGGACCTGTTCGCCGCTCAGTTGACGGAGGTTAACAAACTGATCGCGATGGGTGTGATTGTTCCCGACGAGCCACGGACTTACCCGCTTTCGGAAGGCGGCCGAGCACTTCAGGATCTTGAACAGCGGCGAACTACCGGCAAACTAGTGCTGATTCCTTAAGAAACTTCATGGTCGCGGCCAGAGCCAGTCGATCCGTGGCCTGAGTCTCATGTATAATTGACCGTCGTGTTCCTCCCGTTATCCGCTCGACGACTTGCCTGACGGGGAAATGCTTCCAAGATGAATTGTGCACCACGCACCTACCTCATTTTGTTGCTGTCTGCCGTTTCGCTGTTTGGATTCTTCCTCGGCAGCTACACCGCGGCAATGGATGAAGGTCGAACGTCACCTGAGCAGACAGCGACCGGCGACCATTCGTCATCCCTTCGAGAACCGACTCAACGAACTCACTGGGCGTATGGTCCGCTATCAAAAAGCTTGCCGCCGCAACTGCCGCAAGACGGCAAGGCCACAGACTTCGTTCGCAACCACATTGACCGATTTGTCCTTGGCCGGCTGGAAGCGTCAAAACTTGTTCCGGCCCCCGAGGCCGATCCTCGCACACTGGTTCGACGGCTCTACTTCGACCTCCTCGGTCTGCCGCCGACGCCTGCGGATGTTGATGAGTATTTGAATGATCCAAGCCCCAATGCTTACGAACGGTTGGTCGACCGCATCCTTGCCTCGCCGCACTTCGGTGAGCGCCTGGCGATGTACTGGCTGGATCTGGTGCGCTATGGCGACACCAATGGCTATCACGCAGATGTACACCGCAATGTATTCCCGTACCGCGATTACGTGATCAACGCTTTCAACTCGAACAAGCGATTCGATCAGTTCACAATCGAGCAACTCGCCGGGGACTTGTTGCCCGACGCGACGCTCGAACAAAAGATCGCATCCGGATACAACCGGATGAACATGATTACGACCGAAGGCGGAGCCCAGGCGAAAGAGTATTTGGCCAAATATGCGGCCGACCGCGTGCGCAACGTATCGACCGTGTGGCTCGCATCCACTCTGGGCTGTGCCGAATGCCACAACCACAAGTACGACCCATTCACCGCACGCGATTTTTACAGCTTTGCCGCGTTCTTTGCAGACGTGAAACAAGTCGGCGTCTATCCAAACAAGGTCGATCTTGATCCGCAGATGAGAGTGCCAACGCCAGCCCAGGCGACAGAATTGTCCCGGCTTGACGAGCAGATCGCCGCGCTTCAAAAAGCGCTCGACACGCCGACGCCCGAGCTAGTTGCCGCACAAGCCTACTGGGAGCGGTCGATTCAAAGCGATCGCATAGACTGGCTCGTGCTGCGACCCGTGAATATGGCCTCGCAGCACGGCACGATCTTGATGCAACTCGACGACGGATCAATCCTTGCCACCCACGCTCGGCCGGATACGGACACCTACACGATCGTGGCACAGTCGGACCTCCCAAACATCTCTGCTGTTCGGCTGGAAGTTCTGCCCGACGAATCGCTCCCTAACAAGGGTCCCGGCCGGGCGGAAAATGGGAACTTCGTGCTTAGCCACCTGGAACTCACCGCCACCACATCCGGCAGTGACAACCCCACGCCGGTCGTACTGCAAAACGCGAGTGCCACCTACGAACAAAAAGGGGGTGGACTGAGTCTGGGCGGAACCATTGATCCGGCAAAAAAGAACGCGAAGTCCGGCTGGGGCGTGGCCGAACAAGTGGGCCGGCCGAATCAAGCGATCTTCGAGACCAAGTCGGACGTCGGCATCGACGGCACAACAACGCTCACTTTCATCATTCATCAAACTCACGGCGGCAAACATACGCTGGGCCGTTTCCGGCTCGAACTCACCCGTGCCGCACGAACCATCAAGGCGGGCCAGAGCAAGGTTCGTGGAGTTCCCGACGGCATCGCCGATATCGTTGCCATAGCACCAGACAAACGAAGCGCCGAGCAAGTGAAATCATTGGCCGCCCACTTCCGAAGTATTTCGCCGCTGCTGGCGCCGGTTCGAAGTGAACTTGCCGCTACCAAGAAACAACATGAAGACTTGGACAAGAACATTCCGCGGACACTTGTGACTGTGGCCGTCGAACCTGTTGAAATTCGAGTCTTAGCACGCGGCAACTGGATGGACGAATCGGGCGAGATCGTTTTTCCTGCCCCTCCGCATTTTCTTGCAAACGATCTCTCCACCGAGGCAACTGCTCCCTCGCCTCTTGAGCGAGAGGGGGCTGGCGCTGCGAACCAGCCTGATCAAGCAAGGCCTAATAGTGCCAGGGCGACACAACTACTCACTCGCCTGGACCTGGCGCGTTGGCTTGTTTCTCGCGAGAACCCGCTCACTGCCCGCGTGTTCGTGAACCGACTATGGAAACAACTCCTGGGCCAGGGGCTCGTCCGCACCACCGACGACTTCGGCTTACAGGGCGCCCCGCCGACCCATCCGGAACTACTCGATTGGCTAGCACTCCAGTTCATCGACTCCGGCTGGGACGTGAAACACACAATCAAGCTGATTGCCATGTCCGGTACCTACCGCCAAACTTCACAAGCTGGCCCGGAGCTGCGGCGCATCGACCCATACAACCAGTGGCTCGCCCGCCAGGGCCGATTCCGCCTCGACGCCGAAATGGTCCGCGACAACGCCTTAGCCATCAGCGGCCTGCTCACCCGCAAAGTCGGCGGGCGCAGCGTGAAACCGTATCAGCCCGACGGCTACTGGGACCACTGCAACACATTCCAGGGCAAACTGGTTTACGACCAGGACCACGGCGAAGACCTGTACCGCCGCGGCCTGTACTCATACTGGAAACGCACCTTCCTCCACCCCGCAATGCTCGCGCTCGACGCACCCAGCCGCGAAGAGTGTACTGCCGACCGCCCACGCTCCAACACACCGCTTCAAGCCCTCGTGCTCCTGAACGATCCCACTTACGTCGAGGCCGCCCGCGTCTTCGCCGAACGGATCATCCGCGACGGCGGGCCGAACACCGAGGACCGCATCCAGCTTGCCTACAGCCGTTCCCTCTCGCGCGCAGCCCGACCCGACGAATTGAAACTGCTCGCCGCCACTCACAGGCAGCATCTCGACCAATACAAGTCGGATGCCACGGCAGCCAACGAACTGATCAAAGTGGGCGAGTGGCCCGTGCCGCCGGATATCGACGCCGCCGATTTAGCGGCTTGGACCTCCGTCGCCCGCGTCATCCTCAATTTGCACGAGACGATCACGAGGTACTAACTCATGGACACGCTCGATCAACTCCGGCAGATCGGCCGACGAACATTTTTGGGTCGAACGAGTGCCGGCCTGGGCGCGTTGACGCTAGCGTCGCTGCTTAATCCTCGCTTGCTTCGGGCCACCGAAGACCGGTCGGGCGGAGCGAAGATCGACCGCTGGCCGGGCGTGCTGAATCCGTCGCACTGGCGGCCGCGCGTCAAGCGAGTGATCCACCTCTACATGGCCGGCGGCCCGTCGCA